>ERZ1026947.366-NODE-366-length-29744-cov-7.642831_pt1 | contig 29744 bp, 28 predicted proteins | sample MGYA00519568_ERZ1026947 | MGnify/ENA primary metagenome ERZ1026947 (study PRJEB26926, sample SAMN06164744) | human gut metagenome | biome: ENVO:00009003; feature: ENVO:2100002; material: ENVO:00002003 | host: Homo sapiens | place: USA | collected 2012 ...
CTAATAGGTCGAGGGCTTATCCTTAGAGGTTTTGAGAACGGAAAGATGGATTGTTGATTGGATAGATATAAGATCTTTGTATGGAGTTCTGAAGGTACAGAAAGAAAAGACCGATACGGTCTTTTTTTTGTTATGGCGACGAGGAAAATGCACGCATTTATGCGGTGCATTTGACGACCGCTGATCAGAGCAAGATGCGCAGAGCGCAACTTGTCTCTGTATCATATTATATATGTGACAGAGGGACACTCCTTGTGACAAAAGCGTCCCCGAAGGAGCGCTATGGAACAACAACACCAGATACATACAATTGCACCAGTGTATAATGAAGCGTCTCGTATTCTGATACTGGGAAGCTTTCCTTCTGTGAAGTCAAGAGAAGCAGGATTTTTCTATGGACATCTGCAGAATCGTTTCTGGAAAGTGCTTGCGAATGTATTTCAGACGGAGGTGCCAGGTACGATTGCGGAGAAGAAAACATTTTTGCTGGAACATAGGGTTGCAGTCTGGGATGTAATCGGACAGTGCGAGATTGCAGGATCTTCGGATAGTTCAATCCGTAATGTAGTTCCGAATCCGATTCAGGAAATTCTGGATGCGACGAAAGTAGAGCAGATTTTTGTAAACGGGAAAAAAGCAGAACAACTTTATAAGCGATATATTTATCCGGAAACAAAAAGAAATGCCCTCTGCCTGCCATCTACCAGCCCGGCAAATGCAAGCTGGAATCTGGAGAAGCTGACAGAGGCATGGAAAATTATATTAGGATGATGTGAAAGTCTTGATCATAATTTTAATCAGTAGAAATGCTGCGTCAGAGATGGAGTCACTTGTCTCATGCGGCAATTTCTTTTTCGTCTGAATGATTGTGCGGATATCTTTTAATTTTAATGTAAGAAAATCATCGACTGTTTCAATTCCGGCGGCATCCAGAATCTGAAAAACAGCTTCTACAATTTCTTTTCGTTTGTCCCTTGGGATTAGCGCAATCCATTCGCGGATTGCCTGATTTGCAAGTACACTTTGATTGGCAGGTGTAATTGCGTGAACAAAATGATTTCCAAGTACTTCCCAGGACATGGCATCATGTTGCTTCAGACCTTTATTTTCACTTTTAATAACGATGTAGTCCTCTTGATGTTCAAATAATCGTCCTACAACCGAGGATTCCGGTACAATTGTTGTGATGACAGGTAACAGATTCTGATATGCCGTACTCATAACGACATCCCTTGAGAATCCCGGACCATCATTGTTGTAGATAGCAATGATTCGATCACGCAATGATTTTTCACAGTACATTCCAGCGTAGATGGCGAAATTTCCACCTTTGGAATGACCTCCCAGACGAAGCGGCATAGACAGATCTGTAAAGGTGTTCAGATACGCAAGGGCTTTTTCTTGTCCTGGTGTCTGTTTTAGATAAAGCATATTGAAATCTTCGTGCCAGCCGACAAGCGTTGCATCTGTGCCAGAAAACGCAATATAGATGCTGTTATCATCCAACTGAATTGTGATAGCGGAAAATTGTGATTGCTCCTGCTCACTGATATCGTTGACATATCGCGATAATTTTGCATTCTTAAAACGATTACTCTTAGCCATTTCCTTGAGAACAAATATAGCATTTTTTGTCATGGATACATGATCAAGTAAATCCTGCTCATTGTTTTGTTTGAAAAAGTTCTTCGCTGCGTCAAGCAGGGAGATGGCGTGTGCTGCGTTATCAGATACAATATTATTAAGTTCTACATAGACTAATTGTGATAGAATCAGATTGTCAATTTCATTAAATGGATCCTGTGAAAAAGTCAGGTCTCCACGCCATTTTATATAATCAATGATATTACTCATGAAATACCCCCTTTTTATGGATTCTTTCATAAAATAAATTAAAGATATTGTACCATATATGGATGGAAATTATAGAGATAAATAAAAATTTAATAGAAAATTCATTATTTTTTTGCGTGGGATGTTTTTTGTACACATAAAAAGTTAAGATGGGTACAACAAGGAGAGATTTCATGAAAAGAAAGGAAGCGCAGAAATATGAAACAATATGTAAATGGCAATAAAATTATAGAAGGAATCTACGTATGCAGTGCTGTGACAGGTGGTATGGTTGTTATCTCTATGCCTTTAGTTGGAGTGCTGTTGTTAGTAATCGCATTTTTAGCAAGACGTCTTGTAAAGCAGGCAAATATGGAAGACGAATATATGATTGAACCTAAGGTAAATAAGGTGACTGCCTGTAAGATACATGCAAACCGGGCAACTCTGGCGGAAAATAAAGAAACAGTATCGCGCAAGAGCGAACGTATAAAGAAGGCAGCATAAGAATAATCCGTTGGAAAATGGCGCTACATTCGTGTCATTTGAACGGAGAATTGATTGACAAAAGAACTCATGTTCGATAATATATCTATATATGACAGATATTGAATGTATGGATAGATTGGAGATTGGATATGAAGTTCCCCGATAAAATTACAGAAGAACAACAGAAAATTATACAGGCAACGGAAGGGTATATTCGTGTAGCGGCGGTGCCTGGATCCGGAAAAACCTTTGCACTTACTTATCGAATTGCATATCTGATTACAGAATTGTATGTAGATCCGGCATCCATTGTTGCATTGACATTTACAAATAAAGCAGCCGGAGAGATGAAACAGCGATTGAAGGATATCATAGGAGATAAATGTAACTGTTTTGCAGGTACTTTTCATGGTTATTGTAACAAGATCCTGAAGGAGGAGATTCATCGATTGTCGTTTCCAAAGACATTTTCTATTCTGGATAAGAAGGCAGAACTTGAGCTGATTCGGGAAGTGGCAGATGAAATGCATGTGTCGTTAAAGCAGAGTACTGCACGGAAAATGATGGAAGAGATTGATCGGAAAAAGCTGGATACTGCCTATATTGAATGGATGACAGAGCTGGATCTGTCTCATCTGGAGCAGATGATTGCACAGACAGATGAAGCATATCAGAAGGTGTTCTATGCGTATATCAAGAAAGAACGGGAGAATTATGTTCTTGATTTTGAGGATGTGATTCATTTTGCACTTTATATTTTTGACCATTTTCCAGAAGCACGGGAGACGTGGCAGGATCGGTGTATGTATGTGCTCTGTGATGAATTTCAGGATGTGAGTGCGGAGCAGTACCGGTTGTTAACGGTATTGAGTGGAAAATATGGGAATCTGTTTGTAGTTGGGGACGATGATCAGAATATATATTCCTGGAGAGGATCCAATCCTGAATATATGATTCATTTTCATGAGAATTATCCGGAGGTAAAAAGTTATCAGTTGACAGAGAATTTCCGGAGCACACCACAAGTGGTGGCATTGTCAAAATCATTGATTCAACAGAACCGGAACCGACTGGAGAAAGAAATGTTCACGAACAACCAGCCGGGAGCCAAGCCTGTGTTTAATCAGTTGAAAACGGAAAAAGAAGAATCTGCCTGGATTGCAAACTGTATTGCAGATGGGCAGGCACAGGGCAAATTGTATTCGGATTATGTGGTGCTTGTACGTGCATCTTCCCAGACACGTTCGCTGGAAGAAGCATTTGTCAGAAAGAAGGTTCCGTATAAGATCTTAAGTGGTGCCAAGTTCTACGACGCGGAGGAGATTCGGACTGTGCTGGCATATCTGCGAATGATCTATAGTCAGACTGATCTGGATTTTCGATATACGATTGCACGGCCAAGACGTGGGTTTGGAAAGAAATCACAGGAGAAGCTGGTACTTTATGCAAAAGCGCATCAATGTACGATGTTTCAGGCGTTAGGGGCAGCGCTTGCGAGTGGGGAGATTACGAAGGAACCTGTTGTGCAATATTATCAGGAGATGCAACGGTTGCATGAGAACTATGGGAATTACTCTTCTCACGAGCTTGCGAAGGCATGCCTGGAACTTGGATATCGTACGGAGTTAGAACAGGATTTTGATCAGACGAAGCTGGATAATGTGTCAGAATTGCTGGATACTATTCAGACATTGGAAAAAGAAAATATGGAGCCGGTTCCACTTGGAGATATGTTGGAGCATTTTGCGCTTTTTACGGCACAGGATGAGGATACAAAGCACAATGTTGTGCGGGTGATGACGATTCATACGGCAAAAGGATTGGAATTTGACACCGTGTTTATACCAGGATTGATAGAAAATCAGTTTCCAAGTTACCGGCTGAAAAATGAAGATGAATATGAAGAGGAGCGACGATTATTGTATGTCGCTATGACGCGTGCAAAAAAGATGCTCTATCTCAGCAGTTATAAGAATAAGGTCGAAGGATATCCGGCACGAACTTCGTCCCTGTTATGTGGAATTGATACAGACTGTGTGGCATGTATCAATGGCAGCCGGTTACCATACGGATCCGTGACGGAACCGATGCGGGAAAAGATGCAATTTAAAGAGGGAGATATTGTTTGGCATAAGATTTTTGGAAAGGGTAGGATATTAAAAGCAGATACAGAAGCACAGGTTTATGAGATTCATTTTGAACAGTTGTCTGCGATTAGACGGATTCAATTCCGGGCAGAATTAAGGTCAGAAGGATGGAATGATGATTGATTTTTTGTGTGAAATTGGCTATGATAAAACAGGTATGTCCTATGGGACAACAAAATAAATGCAGGCAAGGAGCGGTTTGGTTTATGGGAAATTATGTATTAAGCTGCTGTTCGACAGCGGATCTTTCAAAGGAACATTTTGAAGCAATCGATGTAAAATATATATGTTTTCATTTTGAATTGGATGGAACGCAGTATGAGGATAATCTGGGTGTCAGTATTCCGTTTGATGAGTTTTATGCGCGCATGGCAAATGGCGCAGACACGAAAACATCGCAGGTCAATGCGGAGGAGTTTGAGGAGTATTTTCGCTCCTTTCTTGAGCGGGGACTGGATATCCTGCATATAAGTCTGTCGTCAGGAATCAGCGGCGTGATCAATTCGGCAAATATTGCAAAGGAGACACTGCAGGAGGAGTTTCCGGATCGGAAGATCTATGTTGTGGATTCTCTGGCAGCTTCATCCGGATATGGATTGTTGATGGACAAGCTTTCGGAGCTTCGCGCACAGGGAAAGACGATCGACGAGGTGCGTGATTTCGCGGAAGCGCATAAGCTGAATCTGAATCATTGGTTCTTTACTTCCGACCTCACATTTTTTATCAAAGGTGGGCGTGTGACGAAGACGGCAGGATTTATCGGGAATGTGCTGAACATCTGTCCACTTCTGAATGTAGACTATGAAGGAAAGCTGATTCCGCGATACAAGATCCGGACAAAGAAGAAAGTGATTCAGGCAATCGTGGATCGTATGGAAGAATGCGCAGAGGATGGACTTGACTATTCGGGCAAATGTTATATTTCCCAATCAGCGTGCTATGAAGACGCACGTGCGGTCGCGGATCTGATCGAGGCGAGATTCCCGAAGCTCGATGGAAAGGTAGAGATCAATCATATCGGTACGACAATTGGAAGCCATACAGGACCGGGGACAGTTGCGCTGTTCTTCTGGGGAAAGAAGCGGGAAGACTAATGAGGGAAGAACAAATATACAAAATTATCCGGATCGATGAGGAAGATTTTGGCTGTGAAGGCAGACCGGAAGGACAGCCCCCGATGGTACGCGTAGTGCTGGAGTCGGATGCGGGAGAGACGATGGTCGTGATGATGGAGGATGCCGTGATGTATGCCCGGAAACTGGATGTCGGAGAGATGACAGTATTGGGTATGGACGGGATGTTGTATCAGCCCGGAACAGCGATGGCGATTTCAGAAACAGAAGTTTTGCCGGTGAATATTGAGAAACAGGCAGAATGGATGGAAAGTTATTGGGATGCGCTGGAGGAATTGGAAGATCAATGGCAAAATCAGAGAATCAGAAATTAAAGCTATTATATATACGGAAATATCTGTTGGAACATACGGATAAGGATCATCGTGTGACAACGGCAGATATTATCCGGGAATTGGAAAAATACGAGATTAAAGCGGAACGCAAAAGTATCTACAATGATATCGAATGCCTGCGGGAATTCGGGATGGATATCAGACGGGTGCAGAAGAATCGTACCTACAGCTATTATGTGGCAAACCGCCCGTTTGAACTGCCGGAATTAAAACTTTTGGTGGACAGTGTGCAGAGTGCGCGGTTTATCACAAAGAAGAAGACGAATGATCTGATCAAAAAGATCGAGAAGCTGGCGGGGCAGTTTGAGGCATCGCAGTTACAACGGCAGGTGTTTGTCGCAGGTCGTGTGAAGACGATGAATGACAGTATCTACCGGAATGTGGATCGGCTGCATATTGCGATATCGGAGAATTCCCAGATCCGGTTTCATTATTTTCAGTGGAATGTAAAAAAAGAACCGGAGCTTCGCCGGGATGGTACATATTATACGGTAAGTCCGTGGGCACTGAGCTGCAGTGATGGAAATTATTATCTGGTGGCATATGATGCGGAAGAAGCGAAGATCAAGCATTTCCGGGTGGATAAGATGCTGGATATTCAGATGACGGGAGAAAAAAGACAGGGAAAGTCTGTGTTCAATAAGTTTGATACCGCCATCTACGACAAAAAGCTGTTTGGGATGTTCGGCGGAACTGAAGAGCGTGTAAAGCTGCTCTGTGATAATGCATTAGCCGGAGTGATTCTTGACCGGTTTGGAACAGACGTGAACCTGATCCCGAAAGGAGAAAACCAGTTTACGGTCAATGTCGACGTTGCAGTGAGCCGCCAGTTTGTATTCTGGGTACTGGGACTTGGCGATGGAGCCAAGATCGTGGCACCGGAATCGGTTGTAGCATTCGTGCGGGAAGAAGTGACCCGGTTGGAACAACAATATATGTAAAAGTAATACTACATAATTGAAATAGAGTCAAAAGGATTGAACGATGTGTTCAATGACAAATGCAGTTCGACCAGATATACTGGACATCGTAGAAAAGACGATGAAAGAGTAAAGAAATGGAGCGTGATGCAGATGTCGGATGCAAGCTTAAATGTTTTCACAAGCCCGCTGGAACGGCCGTTTGAAAATGTCAAGTACGGATTTAATGATGGTGCAGTCGATGGTGCAGTCGTTATCTTTGAAGATTCCAAAACCAGACAGGGCTACATAGATATATATGCGATTATGCCGGGCAATCCGCCGATGGATGAAATCAGGGAATGTAGAGATTTTGCCCGCAAACGGTTTAGCGACAGAATAAAGCCGGGAGCCCTTCAGATCATGATACTTCCTGCTGTAGAGCAGATGAATGTTACGACCGGAATTACGTATTATGAGGGAAGCGCTGACGGGTTCTGGAGGGACGAAAAGGAGTTTGCCCGTGACATGTGCAGGCGTGCGATGCGGGCGTTTCAGGTTCCGCAGAAGTCAATCTATCTGTATTACAGTGAAGACGATGATACAGATTCGATTGCCTATTTCGGCTATTCCATCCGTTATTTCCATCCGGAACAGATTGCGGAGCAGAGAGATGGAAAAAACGTAAAATGCTGCACGTTCCGTGAATTCAATGCAAGAAACAGACGTTTGGCTATGGAGTCAGCAAAAGGGAAGGCAGAAGAAGCCCAAAAGAAAAAAACATCGAACACCAATCAGAACAGCCAGGATGAAATATCGAATGCTGCTACAGAAGCCGTTATGAAGCATAGTGATGCAGATACTTGCCAGCCGGACGATGTTGATTTATGGGAGGAAGCGGATTATGGGTATATCCATGAGCCTACCATGCAGGATCAGATAAAGAATTTTTTGAAGAACAATTCCTTTGCCCAGATGTTGTACTTTATGCAGGCAAGAGTGAAGGGGCAGCCGGAGCTGCCTAAGATTCTGGCGGGTGTATACCGCTATCTGCAGTGTATCGCAGAAAATAAGCAGGTGCATAATAACATCCTGCTTGCAGCACCTTCGGGCTGCGGTAAGACGGAGACCTTCCGGGCACTCAGAGATTTCTTTCGGGTGTATCTTCCGGACTTCCCGGTTCTTCAGGTTGATGTGACATCCATCACGGAGGAAGGCTTCAAGGGACCGGATACAGTCGAGATTGTCCGTGGATTGTTTGAAACAGCGGATCCAACGGGTATCGGAATTGTCTTTATGGACGAGTTCGATAAGAAGCTGTCTCCATCCTTTACAAGTGGCGGCAATAACGTGAATGTGGCGGTGCAGGCACAGATCCTTACTTTGCTGGAAGGACGAACAGTCACGCTGCAGAATCAGATGATTGACACGGGCAATACGCTGTTTATCGGACTCGGATCTTTCGACGCATGCAGACAAAAACGTGAGACAAAGCGTGGTGGTCTTGGGTTTGGAGCGACTGCACAGAGCGAGCAGGAAGATCATTATCATCCGATCTCCAGAGCAGAAATGATCAAGCTGGGGGCATCCTATGAGTTGCTTGGACGGTTCCAGATCATTGCGAATTACTATCGGTTATCCAAAAAGATGGTAAACGAAATTATCGACAGACGATTGGAAGAGCTGTCGGATTCCATTGGCTACCGGGTCGAGGTTACAGACGATCTGCGGGAGCAGCTCTGGGAGCAGGCAAACGGAAAGTACGGATGCCGTATGTTGGAGAACACGCTGGTCGATCAGGCAATGTCGATTTTGCCGACACTTCTGGTCGAAGAAGCTTCTGCAAAAAATGCAGTTGTGGTGCTGGACAAGAACGGACAGTCGCGTGTCGGGAAGCCTGAAACAACGAAAAAAACAGTAGACGTAGACGAATTGCCATTTGTGTAAAACAAAAAAGAATGGATCCAGGAGTTATCCCATGGATCCATTTTTTGCGCTGTGTATGTCATACAGCATATGATATTCAACGAGCCGGCAGGCGGGATGTGAACGATGTGTTCAATGCCAGGGAGAAGAAAGCTCTTTATACTATGAGCAGAATTATAAGCAGATTCGCAGTAAATCGAATAGATAATAAGGAGTGATAGTATGTTTCATGAATATAAAAGACCTATAGAAGTAAAGAACAATAATTTGTTTCGCCGGTTAAAAAAGGGCGCGATCATTACTATGCGATCAGTCGGGAGGATATGATTGAGCTTGGCGCATCGTATGAACTTTTGGGGCGGTTTCGGATGATCGCCAATTATTACAGACTGTCTGAGTCAAGTGTTCGGGTATTGATTGGGAAATATGGGATTAAATATCAAATAAACCTCATATACAATCGTATAATAATTGCAATAAAAATAGCTGTTGTAAAATTGACAAAAATGTGGTTTCATAGAACATAGGATTATTATGCGATTTTATAGAAAAAGAGGGGAATTATAGTATGCCAGTTTTCGATTTTTCGAATTCATCGAGTACATCAGACAAGCAGGCAAAGCCTGTCTGTACGTACATGACATTTTTGTCTGATGCCAAAGAGAAAACACCGGAGGAACCAATCCTGGTGTTAGATAATACAAGCCGTAAATGGGCGCATCATGCGTCCGGCATGTTTGCGAATCAGAGCAAACATACGGCGTTTGAATTCAATGATACAGATGGAACATGGTCTGCGGATATTCTGCGTGTAGATGCGCGGTTTATCAGTCTGATCAAATGGCTCGGAGATAACCGGATTCCAATCCGTCTGTCCGGACAGAATATGGAGGATGGCTATGCCGTCTATAAGATCCGGGAGACTGCATATGGCGGTGCGACAAAGCTGTCCGCAGAGGATGGTTTCCTGCAGTTTATGATCGAGCGGCTGCTTGCAAGTAGTGCAGCAGAGGAAGTTGAGGAGGACGAGGACGCGGACGAAGTCGGTGATGAGATGAAGCTGACAAGCCTGCAGAGTATTTCCGATTTCATGATGTGCGCAGGTAAGACGATGCCGGACAATATTCGTCTCTGGGCACGAAGAAATCTCGCGGTCGCGCGTTCGAGTGAGGTGTCACAGGAGGAACGACGTCATGCGCAGCGAGCACTATCCATCATGCTGAATGTGCAGTGGAAGAGTAATTATTTTGAGGCGATAGATCCGGAATGGGCGAGAAAAATCTTAGATGAAGAGCTGTACGGATTAGAGCGTGTCAAGCAGAGAATCATGGAGACAATCATCCAGATCAACCGGACACATACATTACCGGCGTATGGACTGCTCCTGGTAGGACCGGCAGGAACCGGAAAATCGCAGATTGCGTATGCGGTAGCAAGGATTCTGAAACTGCCTTGGACAACGCTTGATATGAGTTCCATCAAGGATCCGGAGCAGCTTACAGGAAGCTCCCGAATCTATGCGAATGCGAAACCCGGAATTATTATGGAAGCATTCTCGAATGCAGGTGAATCGAATCTGGTATTTATCATCAACGAGCTGGATAAGGCGGCATCCGGCAAGGGAAATGGAAATCCGGCGGATGTGCTTCTGACACTTCTGGATAACCTTGGATTTACAGATAATTATATGGAATGTATGGTGCCGACGACAGGAGTTTATCCGATTGCAACGGCGAATAATAAGGAGGATATCAGTGCACCGATCATGTCGAGATTCGCGGTGATTGATATTCCGGATTATACATTTGAAGAAAAGAAGATTATATTCACGAAGTTCGCAATGCCGAAGGTACTGAAGCGCATCGGGCTTCGGGAAGAGGAGTGTGTGGTGACAGATGCGGGCTTAGATGCGGTGATCCATCAGTTTGAGAATACGACGGGAATTCGTGATATCGAGCAGGCGGCGGAACATCTGGCAGCAAATGCCTTGTATCAGATCGAGGTAGAGCATGCAGGGCATGTGGTATTTGATGCTGCACAGGTAGAGATGTTGTTTGCATAATGGGATAGAGGAAAAACAGGAGTTAAAAAAAATGTGTGAAAAGTTGGAGTTCAATGAGAAGTACAAAGCATTTACAGAAGTCTTGCACCGGGAGGCCCAGACATTTGAACAGTGTGAGAAAAATGTGGTGCAGGCACTTGCAATTGTTGCAGAGGATCTGAAGCTTGGTAAAGTGAAATATGAGCTGGACGCTCCGGTATCTAAGATCCGTCCGCACGGGGAGCATCGGGCTGGAAAATTATATGATAATCAGAAGGGCACATATGGAAAGGCAAAGCATCAGGTATTTGTACTGCCGGATGGCGGAACAATGACGTTTTCCGTTTATCCGTGTGACGATGTGGACGACTCAAAGGAAGAGCAGGATACGAAGCAGATTTTGCTGAGGGAGATATATTTTCAGTTCGGTCGCGTTATGATGCAGGGATTACTGCGCGGCGTATTGCTGACGGATATGGCAACCGGTGTTGCGAATCCGGAGGCGTTTATGCAGTTTATTGGCAAACAGTTAGCGACCGGACAGATTCATACCTATATGGTATTTTTCTTCAATGTGCATAATTTCAAATATGTGAATAAGATTTTCCCTTATGAAGAGGGAGATGTTATATTACGCAATTACGCCGGAATGGTAGATAAGATGTTGCTGGACGATGAGATCGTCGCGCGCCTTGGAGGCGATAATTTTGTCGCGTTGGTGAAGAATGAACGGAGTGAAATTATTTTATCGAAGCTCCAGAATCTCCGGCTGTATCATCGGACCGAGGCAAAGGAGAAGGAATTTGTCTTCGGGGCAACAATCGGTGTTGGCACACTTGAAAATATCAAGACACCGAGAGACGTTATGGCACGCGCAAGTATTGCATATCAGGCTGCCAGACAGAGGGGCAGCGGAACGGTTGCATTTTATTCAACAGAGATCCAGAATAAAATAATGGAGGCACAGGGAATCATTGCAAGCTTTCTTCCTGCGCTCGAAGCACATGAATTTGTAGTCTATTATCAGCCGAAGGTCGATGCCAATACGAACAAAATCTGTGGTGCAGAGGCATTGGTACGTTGGATGCACGAGGGCAGACTGATTCCGCCGATGCAGTTTATTCCACAGCTTGAGCGTGAGGGAAGTGTGTGCAGGCTTGATTATTATGTATTGGAAGAAACATGCCGGTTTATCCGCAAGCGGCTGGATGAAGGAAAAAAAGTTCCGTGTATCTCTGTGAATTTCTCCAGAAGACATCTGGAGGAAGATTGTCTGGTGAGAAAAATCGTCAATGTGATTGACAAGTACGGTATCGATCACAGTTATATCGAGATTGAGCTGACAGAGAGTGAGGATTTCCAGAACTACGAGATTATGTCGGAGATCGTTGATGGACTTCGCAGCGAAGGCATCGCAACTTCGATTGACGATTTTGGAACCGGTTATTCATCCTTGAACATGATCAAGAAGGTGGATCTGAATGTGATTAAGATTGATAAGTCGTTTATTCCAATGGAGACAGAATATCCGGGCAAGGAGACGGATATGGTAATGTTTGTAAGTATCGTTGATCTGGTGCGCAAGCTTGGGAAGAAGACGATTGCAGAAGGGGTAGAGACGAAGGAACAGTTACGGTATTTAAGACAGGTTGGCTGCGACATCGTGCAGGGCTATGTCTTTGACAAGCCGATGCCGGAAGCAGAGTTTGAGACACGTCTGGAACGAGGATATGAAGATGGAGAGTAGTTTATGAGTAGTGAAGAAAAACGATATGCATTGTTGATCGATTCGGACAATGTATCGGCAAAATATATTGATACGATCTTCGATGAGCTGGCAGATCGTGGTATGGTAACGGTGCGGAGAATCTACGGAGACTGGGCGCGAAGTGTCAACGGCTGGAACCGGACGACATTGCTCCGGAACTCTATTGTCCCAATCCAGCAATTTGCATACACACAGGGTAAGAATGCGACGGATTCTGCGATGATCATTGATGCGATGGATCTGCTCTATACAGGCAATCTGGATGGATTCTGTCTGGTATCGAGTGACAGTGATTTTACCCGTCTGGCAGAGCGTCTGCGTGAGGCTGGCAAGGAAGTGGTCGGCATGGGTGAGAACAAGACGCCGGAAGCATTTGTCAAGGCGTGTACGAGCTTTAAGATGCTGGATGCACTCATTCGTGAGGATATCTCACAAGTGGCGGATGAAAAAAATATTGCAAAAGCTCCGGTTGAGAAAATTGAAAACAGCTCGAATATTACAAGTATTAAGTCCATTCAGAAGGTAATCTACGATATCATTGATGGCAATGCAGACAATAACAAACTGACGCATGTCGGCGAGATTGGAAGCAAGCTGCAGGCACGTTTCTCTGATTTTGATGTGCGGAATTATGGGTATTCGAAGCTTACAACATTTATAAATGAGGCGTTCGGGAACTTCGAGGTTATTTCTCAGAATCGTCAGAATTATGTGAAGATTATCGACGATGTTGTGCCGAAGAGAGAAATTGAGGAACAGATTATTCAGATTCTGAAGAAGAATCCACAGAAGAACAGCAATATGGGACTCTTAAACAGTACGTTAAAAAATGAGAACCGGAATTTCAGTATCAAGAAATATGGATACAGTAAATTTTCAAGTTTCCTGAAGAGCTTTGGCTGCTTCAAGATTGATGGAGATAAGGTGACGCTACAGTAGGCGGGCATATAAGTTATATGTATGGAAGCGGAAGGAAACGATACGGATGAAAGCGTAAAATACACATAAGGAGAAGACATATGGGCAAATCCGGAATGAGCGAAATGGAAGAAGATACAATCAGAGGGGATGAAACGGAAGCGATGCAAGTGCAGGAGCAAGGAGAAAAAAATAAACGAAAAACGGTTAAGGATAAAGGCAGAAAAGCTTCGACACGTGATGTGGTAAAGCTTTTGAAATGGATTGTGATTCTGGCAGTTGTAGTCATCCTGGTTGGAGCCGGCTACAAGCTTGCAAAGCAGCTTGGCTGGTTCGGACTGAAGCCGGAGGTAAAGACGACGATTCTCACAAGCAGCCAGTTAGAGGAAGTTCTGCAGATCGACGATCTGGCTGTGAGCACTATGACGTATAACGGAGTGGCGGCAGTGCCACAGAAGAAGCATCCAAATAAGATTGCTTATTATGTATCCTATAATGCCTGTGCAAAAGCAAGCATGAACATGGAAGAGATCAAAGTGAATATAGATGAGGATGTCCCGGAAGGACAGGCTAAAAAGATTGTAGTCACACTTCCACGAATCCAGGTGAAAGAAGTTGTCGTGGATATGGCATCAATGGACTATATGTTCATAAAGAAGAGTGCAGAAAAATCCGATGTATCCGAAGAAGCCTATGCGGCATGCCTTGCAGATGCAGGTGAAGCGTGCAGAGGCAATGAAAAACTCCTCGAAATGGCAAGAGAAAATGCGGAAGATACAGTAAAAGCGTTGATCAATCCGATTATCGAGAATCAGGATGCGCCATATGAACTGGTGATTGAATAGAAATTTCGGTGGGAGAAAATGAGAATGGAAAAGACGAATAAAAAGATAAAGGGATTGAACCAAAATAGAAAGATAAAAAGGTTTGCGGCATTTTGCCTTGTCGTTTGTATGCTTTTTTCAGCCTGCGGCAAAAAGGAAGAAGCACCGAAGGAAGATTTAAGTCTCACGCAGATGAAATCGATCTGTGAGCTGGCAACGCTCAAATGTTATTATCATAATGTCGCAAAGATCACGAAGGAAAAAGACGTGCTGTGGTGGGACACAACCGCAGAACTCTGGATCGAGTATTCCGGTATCGTAAAGCTCGGCGTGGACATCACGAATCTGGATATGCAGGTGGATCAAAATCAGGTGACAATCACGATGCCGAAAGCAGAGGTGCTTAGCTGTCAGGTGGATCAGACATCGCTGGATAAGGATTCCTATTATACGAACCGGGAAGGTCTCGGCGCAGAAAAGATTAACGCGGATGACCAGACGGAAGCCATCAAGACTGCACAGGAAAACATGCTGGAGAATGTCGAGTCGGATGAATCCTTGTTGCAGCAGGCACAGAATCGCGCACAGGAGTTGTTAGAGCAGTATGTGAAGAACGTCGGCAATGCGATGGGGAAAACGTATGAGGTGAGTTTTGTGACTGCGGAGGATGCAGGGACAAATACGGATAGTACGGAAGCGGTATTGCCGGAAGAAGATAGTGCAAAATGATTGATAAAAAGTCAAGTGTATTATGAAAACCATAAACTAAAAGAGCCGATACAACTAAAGTGTACCGGCTCTTTCGTTTCCTTGGAGGGATAGGGATCGAAATTATGTTAATCCTCGTCCTCGGCATCACTGCGCAGATAAATCAGCTTCCGGAATGCCGGTACGATCTGTGCGGCAACCACGGCCTTGACAAGATCAAGTGCAATAAAAGGAAGAAAACCGGCTACAAAAGCAGCCTTGATACTGCAACCTGATGCGATCATGATCCAGAGAGAACCGACTGCGTCAACAAGAACAGCGGATAACATAGCAACGATAGTATAACGAATACGATTGTACTTCTTTCCACGGAAAATCGGAATCAAAATGGCGATGAAGATAAAGGCGAAGGAAAAACCGCCGTAAGTGCCAAATAAGTACCCCGGGCCTGCCTGTCCACCGACGAATACCGGAACACCGACCAATCCGAGTAACATCCAGATCAGACCGATGAAGAATGATTCCGCAAGTGGGAATACAAGTGCAATCAAAGTGATTACAAAATTTAAAAGTGTGATGTGTGTTCCATTTGGCAGCGGGATGCTGATATAAGCGGATACACACAGGATAGCTGCGAAAAGTGCCATCATGACAATTGAGTAGGTTGAAAATTTGCTTTTTGCTGTTGTGTTCATTTCTTTTTCTCCATAGTTTCTGTTATAATAGCCGTGCTATTATTGTATTTATACATGGTTATGAAAATCATCCTTGCATTTGGGATTGTTGCGCTTCATTGTTAAGCACATGAATAAACGCAAGGGATTTTCCATAGCAGGTACATGATGTAGAATAGCAGATGAAAATAAGAATGTCAACCTAAATAAGACAGAAAAGTTGACATTGTAAACTTTGGGAAATATAATAGGAACATTGAGTGAAAGATAGGGATAAGAAAGAAAATGAAGAACGAGTTTGAAAAAATATTTGAACAACTCGCCGATTTTCATACGCTTGCCGGGTACGATGGCTGGATGATCGGGGCGTGTGTGTATGCGCAGCGGGAAGCGGCAGGAGAACGCGTATCAGGCACAGAATTTGGCTGTGGGAATGATCTGACAGTAGTTCAAAATCAGAAAATTCAAATTCAAAACTCTTGCAAGTCCGAAATCGTGAAGGAAACTTCAAGCTTTGCGGTTATGCGGAATCAGATAGAAGAGGATGGAATCGTGTATCAGCTGGAGTTGCATGTAGTGAAACCGGAAGCGCAGGAGATAGATACAAGCAGACAAGTTGAGATTGAAGAAACTGCGGGTATAACAGAGAAGCCGGAGGTGCAGGGTGCACTTACTAGCAAACAAGAAGGTATGGAAAAAAATATGGCCATGAATGTCGAGAAATCAAAGCTGGAAGAACAGCGGATGAATCTACACCATTCGGTCGGAACGGAAGAAAACGCGGACACAGGCGGGGAAAAAACGTTTTCATTTACGCATTCCGATATCCTTCGATTTGTGGATGCCGTAGGCGATACGAATTCGATTCACCGGACGGCGCATGCGGTTGTGCCGGGGCTTTTGATGGTGGAGAGGATGCTTGATATGTGGATGAAAAAACAGCCGGAAACGGAAACTGATGTAGAGTTGCAGGCAGGAATGCAGGCGGGAATGAAGAACGAGACGCAGGCAGGAGTGCAGACGGAAACCGAAAATGAGATGCAGACAGACATGAAGAATAGCAGGGAATTTATTTGCAGATTCCGTTTTGAAAAACCCGTATTTGTGGATGAGAAGCTACAGGTGGAGGCAAGAACCGAACGCGGAAAGCAGATCTATGAATGTAAACGAGAGGATAAGGAAATCGTATGGAACATGCGTATATTATAGATGGACGCCGCAGCTATATCGGTGTCGAAAATGGAATGTATAAACATCTGCCAGCCGAGGTGCTTGCGGCGGAGGTACTCTGTGCGCTTGTACCGGAAGATGTGCGTCAGATGGTCGATGAAGTGATCGTCGGAAATGGCGTCGGAGCCAGTGGAAATATTGGCAGACTTGCAACGCTTACGGCACATTTTCCGAAAGAAGTTCCTGCATATACGGTGGATATGCAATGCGGATCGGGATTGGAAGCACTGACAATTGCCGCGGCGAAGATAAAAAGCGGACAGGCGGATCTGATCGTGGCAGGTGGCGTGGATAGTTCATCGACGGCACCACGCCGGGCGTACAACCGGAATCATCCGGATTATGAACGCTATGGCGGTGAGGAATCCTTTTATTCGGTTGCAAAGTTCGCACCGGGAGAGCATGATCCGTATGCGATGATCCGTGGCGCAGAGCGCGTGGCAGTGGATGCGCAGATGACCAGACAGGAATTAAATAAATGGGTATTGCGTTCGCATGCGCTTGCAAAACAGGCAAGAGAAGCCGGCGTGCTCGAACCATATCTGGTCGGCGTGCAGGGGACTGTTGCGGATGCGGGTATCCGGGATCGCATGAGTGAACGGTTCTTAGATAAGCTGCCGCCGCTTCTGCCGGACGGAGCGATACTGACAGCCGGAAATACATGCCTGATGCATGACGGCGCGGCATTTTTGCTGGTGGCATCGGAGCGTTATGTGGAGGAACATAATCTGACACCGCTTGCGGAGATCATCGATTCCGTAACGGTTGGCGGGAATCCGGATAAAAGCCCGGAGACAGCAATACTTGCCATTCAGCGATTACTTGCCAAGACGGGACATACGGTGGAAGATATCGCAGTGTTTGAGTGTAATGAGGCGTTCGCAGTGATTGATGAGCTTTTTGCACGTGCCTATCCGGAAGCAGTTGACCGTTACAACCGGTATGGCGGAGCACTCGCATATGGACACCCATATGGTGCATCGGGTGGCATCATTACGATACATGCATGCCGGGCGCTGCAGGAGACACCGGGCTATGCGGTATGCAGCATTGCGGCAGCGGGCGGTATCGGACATGCGCTGTTGCTGCGGGCGGGTAAATGCTGAGAAGGTAATATAGTATACAGGAAAACAATAAGGGGCATCTGGTACATGCGGGATGGAAATGATAGGACGAGCATGTATGAGGTGTATAGAAGAACAGGTGTATAAAAAGGAAAGTAACATGCAGTATATAGATTATCTGACAAAACAACCATCGGACAAAGACGCAATCATCATCAATGGTGATTGCTATACATATGGAAAGCTCTATGCGCTTGTGCAGGATGCACGCGCGCATCTTCCACAGATTGCAGAAAAACATCTGTACCCGATCCGGGAGACCGGAATCCTGAAACAGTTGATCTTATTTCTGGCATGCGCGGGAACAAATCAGGTACCGGTCATCGTGCCGGCGGACAGCAAACTTGAAGTAACAGATCCGCTGTTTGATACGCCCGTGCCGGAGCGCGCGGTAATGGCAGTGATGACGTCCGGAACAACCGGGATTCCGAAGATTTTATTCCGTAGCTTCGAGAGCTGGGCAGATTTCTTCCCGGTTCAGAATGAAGTGTTTGGCGTGGATGCGGACAGCCGGCTGTTCGTGCAGGGAAGCCTTGCATTTACCGGGAATCTGAATCTCTATATGGCACAGCTTGCGGCAGGCGGCACGCTGATTGCGGAGGATGTATTTCTGCCGGGTAAATGGGAACAGGTGATGGCACGCGAAAGGGCGAACGGCATTTACCTGATTCCGTCCAAGTTACTTATGCTGCCTCGTGTATTCAAGGGTGTAAATGCGAATATCCGCACGATCATTTCGGGGTCGCAGAGTCTTGGAAGAAATGATGCGGAAGTGTTGAAGAAGATATTTCCGAATACGGAGATTACGTTATATTACGGTGCGAGCGAGCTGAATTATATTACGTATGTGAAGTCGGCGGATATGACGGAGGAGCGGAATCTGATCGGTAAGCCATTTCCGGGAGTGCGGGTGTTCATACAGGATGATGAAATGTACGTGGACAACGCATTTCATGTGGAGAATATTACGGTACCGTATTCGCTTAGAGACAGCGGGCGGATGGATACGCAGGGGAACTTTTATTTCCTTGGGCGGACGGATGATATCATCGGTGTGCGCGGGCGAAAAGTGTCGATGATGAAGATAGAAAATGCGCTGGAAGAAGTCGCGGGCATCACGGAAGCAGCGGTCGTTCTGCTTCCGAAGGAGAAGGAGGCAGATATGCCAGCGGAGATCGTGAGTGCATTTGTGACAGTGGAAGGCACGGATGTTCCGGAGAATCTGCGCCAGCAGTTGAAGACACGACTTGCGGATTTTGAGATTCCGAAGCGGGTGATCGTGCTGGAGGCATTGCCGAAGAACACAAGCGGGAAAGTGGATAAGGCGCGGTTGAAGAAGATGTGGATGGATTCGGAGTAAAACAGGAAGAAAGAGGCGGATTGCTCCAAGCCGGGAAAAAGAGAGCGAGTTTTGGTAGGAGCAAAACAGGAACAATGGAGGACCGGACAGTGATACGGGCAGAAAAGGTGAGATTTCAATATAAAAAGCGTGATGTCGATGGAAACGTGATCGCGACGGAGGAAATCTTAAAAGGTGTAGATCTTACAATTAAAAAAGGTGAATTCATCGCGTTGCTTGGCAGAAATGGTTCCGGCAAGACAACATTCTCGAAGCAGTTAAATGCAATCCTTCGACCGTCAGAAGGTACGGTAACCGTAGATGAGATGGGAACCAGGGATGCGGAGAAGCTGTACGAGATTCGCCAGCACGTCGGTATGGTGTTCCAGAATCCGGACAATCAGATGGTGGCGGCAAATGTGGAAGAAGAGGTTGCATTCGGCCCGGAGAATCTGGGTATGGAGTCAGATACCATCGTGGCACGTGTGAAGCAGGCACTCGAACAGGTGCGGATGTGGAAGCGGAGAAAGACGGCACCAAATCATCTGTCGGGTGGACAGAAACAGCGGATTGCGATTGCAGGAATTCTTGCGATGCACCCGGATTATATCGTCTTAGACGAGCCGACTGCGATGCTTGATCCGAAAGGACGGAAAGAAGTGGTGGAAGCGTTACAGCGGTTGAATCAGGAACAGGAAATGACTGTGATTCTGATTACGCATGATATGGAAGAGGCGGCACTTGCGAGCCGGGTAATTCTGCTTGCAGACGGACAGGTAAGATTCGATGGAACACCGGAGAAATTCTTCGGAGCGGATGTGCTGCTTGCGGAGATGGGAATGGAGGCACCGCTTTCTTATCGGGTGCGGAAATTAATAGATAGTGATGTGTTCGTGGAAAAGGTTGGAGATGCGAGAGAGGATGAGGCTACGACTGGCAAACGGAAGAACCTATCAGAATATGATAAATCAGGCAGAGAATGGGAAGCAAGCTCTGAGCTGGTAGATAAGAAAAAAAACGAAAAGGCTGAAGCAGAGACAGATGAAAAAAATCAAGCTCTCATCTCCCTGCAACACGTTAGCTATATTTACAGTCCGGGAACCGCATACGAGAAGGTTGCCTTAGACGACGTGAGCCTGTCGCTTGGCAAAGGAGAGATTGTCGGACTTGCCGGGCATACAGGTTCCGGCAAATCCACCATGGTCCAGTTACTGAACGGGCTGCTGAAACCGACTGGCGGAACGGTTACATTTGAGGGAAAGGATATTCATGCAAAGGGATATTCCGGAAATTATCTGCGTAGTAAGGTTGGTATGGTATTCCAATATCCGGAGCATCAGATGATCTGCGATACCGTGTGGGAGGATGTCGCATTTGGACCAGGTAAGCAGGGCTTGACCGAGGAAGCATGCAAGACGCGTGTGGAGGAAGCACTTCGGTTTGTTGATCTGCCGGAGAAATATTATCAAGCATCGCCGTTACAGTTATCAGGCGGACAGAAGCGGCGTGTGGCGATTGCTGGTGTGCTTGCGATGCATCCGGAATATATCATATTGGACGAGCCGGCAGCAGGACTGGACGCAGAAGGAAAACGTGAAATATTCGACCGGATCCGGCGGATGAATCGGGAGCAGGGAATCGGTGTTCTGCTTGTCTCACATAGTATGGAGGACCTGGCGGAATACGCAGACCGGATCATTGTGTTGGACGATGGAAAGAAGATATTGGATGACCGACCGGCAGAAGTATTTGCCAAGCGGGAGATGCTTGCAGACTGTGGACTGGATGTACCGGAACCCGTGAAGCTGGCGGACAAATTGCGAGCAAGCGGGTATCAAATTCCACAGAATGTGATTCGTGAGAAGGAACTGCTTGCTTGTCTTGGCGATTGCACAAATAGTACAGTAGGAAGAGAAAACGTTGATATCAAGAACAGATTTGATGAAAGGAAGCAAGGAGACAATTTATGATTCGAGACATTACAATTGGACAATATTATCCTTCGGGGTCACCGATTCATCATCTTGACCCGCGTGTGAAGTTATTCGCAACGCTGCTCTACATCATCGGACTGTTTCTTAGCAAAAATTTGATCGTATTTGCGGTGGCAGGCGTAGTATTGATCGCATGTATCGTGATATCCAAGGTACCATTTCGATATATGATCAAGGGGTTAAAGCCGGTCTGGATATTGCTGGTATTTATCTGTATCGTAAATGTGTTCTTCGGAAAAGGGGAAGCGTTGTATTTCCATTGGAAGTTTATTCACATCTACCGGGAAGGAATCATGCAGGCGATTGTCCGTGTCGTGCGGTTGATGGAGCTGATTTTAGGTTCGTCACTTATGACATACACAACGACGCCGACCGAGCTGACGGACGGCCTGGAGAAAGCATTTCATCCGCTTACGAAAATTCATGTACCGGTGCATGAGATTGCACTCATGATGTCAATTACGCTGCGCTTCATTCCGATTCTGATCGAAGAGCTAGACCGGATCATGAAGGCACAGACGGCGCGTGGCGTGGATTTCGAGGCAGGAAATGTGTTCCAGAAGTTGAAACGTACCGGACGGATTCTGATGCCGCTTTTTGCATCCGCAGTTGGACGGGCAGGCGATCTGGCACTCGCGATGGAAGCACGTTGTTATCAGGCTGGCAGACCGAGAACGAAGATGTATCCGCTTCGATATGCACGTGCGGATGGTGTCGTGTATGTGTTGGCAGTTGTGTATCTGGCAGGGATGATCGTGTTGAAGGTAATGGTTGGATAGAAGCACTGCGGTGTGCAGGTAAATGAAAATAAAATAGTTTTGGTAAAAGCAGGTTTGAAAAATAACCTGCTTTTTTATCCCAACCCTATTGACAAATAAAATAACACTGTTATAATAACGATGTTATGAAGAATAACACAAGATCATTTACAGCAACAAACGAACGAAGAGAAGGAGCAGCTCATGCGACATGAGACAGTCGGTGTGACGGAATCCCTGCTTCAGGCAGCGAAGGAAGAGTTTCTTACCTATGGATTCCACGATGCCAGTATGCGGCGGATATCGGCAGCATGCGGAGTCAGTACCAATTCCATATATACCCGGTTTGGTGATAAAAGCGGACTTTTTACCGCGCTTGTGCAGGAAGCAGCGGATGGTCTGATGGAGATGTATATGCAGAGCATACAGAGGGCAACCGAGTGCCCGGATATGAATCGAGTCATGCAGGAAGGCAACGAGGGAACCGATCAGGTATTGGCGTATATCTATCAGTACAAGGAAGAATTTCAGCTTCTGTTCTGTCATTCGGAGGGAACCGAATATGAAGATTATTTTGACAGACTCGCGGCAATCGAGGAGCGGTATTACAGTATATTTGCAAAGCAGTATGCAAAGAAACATGCGGCAGTCGATGATTTTTTCATCCATGTATTCTGCAGAACCGGCTGGCAGTATATCTACGAGGTGTTGACGCACGACAAGCCATATGATGAGGCAGCAGCCTTTATGAAGAATGTACAAATCTTCAATTTCGCAGGCTGGAAAGCAGTTTTTGGATTGTAAATAAAATGAAGCACGCGGATGCGTGCGCAGGTCATCAATCCTACGGGTTGGTGCCATATGATAACAGGCAGTGCATAGCGATGTGCACTGCCCAAAAAATTACATATAGGTTAGTGAAGCCTAACTAAATATAAAATCATTTTAAAAGGAGGTTTTGTCATGAAGGCAAAAAAGCAAAGTGCAATGTCAAGACTTATGAAAATTGCCGGAACACATAAGTATTTTTCTTATGCATCCTGCGTCCTGGCAGCAATCAGTGCATGGGTTGCGCTGATTCCGTTTTATGATGTGTGGCGCATCATAAAGGAGGTCTTGGAAGTAAGACCGGACTATTCCAAAGCAACGCACATCACATCCTATGGATGGCAGGCGGTAGGATTTGCCTTGCTCGCAATGGTGCTTTATATCGGAGCTTTGATGTGCTCCCATAAGGCAGCATTCCGCGTGCAGACTAATATGCGTACTGCGATGATGAATCACATCATGAAGCTTCCGCTTGGTTATGTGGAGGCAGAGGGAACCGGAAAGATCCGGAAGATCGTTATGGATTCCTCCGCGGCGACAGAGACATTTCTGGCACACAACCTGCCGGATAAGGTCGTATCAAGGGCAACGCCGATCGGTCTGCTCGTACTGATGGCAAGCTTTGACTGGCGCCTTGGTCTGATCAGCCTGATTCCTGCCGTATGCGCATTTCTCATCATGGGTACGATGATGATGGGACCGAAGATGGCAGAGGATATGAAGAAGTATCAGAACTCGTTAGAGACGATGTCCTCTGAGGCGGTGGAGTATGTGCGAGGCGTACCTGTCTTAAAGACATTTGGCCAGACGATTTTCTCATTCAAGCGGTTTAAGGTAGCTATCGATGAATATGAGAAATGGACGATCGATTATACGAAATCCATGATGATTCCGATGATCGGGTTCACGGTATTTTGTAATGGTATATTTGCGGCGCTGATCGTAGCCGCGTATACATTAGGTGGAAATACAGTTACAGACAAATTCGTATTGAACCTGATCTTCTACATATTGGTGACTTCGGTACTTACCACAACGCTGATGAAGGTTGCATATGCAGGTGAATCACAGATGCTCGTCGAGGATGCATTGAACCGGATGGATGAGGTGCTAAATGCGAAGGAACTTCCGGAGTCAGCAAATAAGCAGACACCGAAGGACGCATCCATTGCATTGAAGGATGTAACATTTGCTTATGATGAGGCAAAGGCAAATGCCATCGACGGCATCACGCTTTCTGTCAAGGCAGGTTCCCACATCGCATTTGTAGGACCGTCCGGCGGTGGTAAGACGACATTGGCATCGCTGATCGCAAGATTCTGGGATGTCAAGAGTGGCAGCATCGAGATCGGCGGCGTGGATGTGAAGAACATCGACAGCAAGGAGCTGATGAATCACTTGTCGTATGTATTTCAGGATAGTAAGCTGCTGAAGACCTCGATTCTGGAAAATGTCCGCATGGGAAGACCGGATGCGACGGACGCCGAGGTAATGGAAGCGCTGGAGAAGGCGCAGTGCAGCGACATCATCGAGAAGCTTCCGGACGGTGTGAACACGGTGATCGGCTCGAAGGGAACGTATGTATCCGGTGGTGAGATGCAGCGCCTGTCGATCGCGCGGGCATTCCTTAAGAATGCGCCAATCCTGATCTTAGATGAGGCGACTGCATTTGCTGATCCGGACAATGAGAGACAGGTGCAGCGCGCATTTGAGAATCTGTCCAAGGATAAGACAGTAATCATGATCGCACATCGTCTGTCGATGGTGACAAATGCGGATCAGATCTACGTATTGAAGGACGGAAAGATTGCAGAGTCCGGTACACATGATGCGCTGGCAGCCAGGGATGGCATCTACACACATATGTGGAACGAATATAACAAGTCCGTGAACTGGCAGGTAGGAAAGGCAGGTGCAACCGCATGATTGAGAAATTGAAACATAAATACGCACTGTCCGAAAACGGTGCAAAGAATATGATAAAAGCGTTTGTGGCAGTTACGATCGCGAACCTTGTGCTGATGCTGCCGGTTGGCCTTCTGTATCAGCTTACTTCGTATCTGCTTGATGGCAAGGTGCCGAAAGATAAGATTGGATTCTTCATTGGTGGAATCGTTGTTGTATTTGGGCTTGTTGCAGTTACAACTTATTTCCAATATAACGCAACCTTCTTCTCAACCTATGTTGAAAGTGGTGTGCGTAGACGTGCGCTTGCCGAGAAGCTTCGCCGCCTGCCGCTTTCCTTCTTCGGTAAGAAGGATCTGTCCGATCTGACGAATACGATCATGTCAGACTGTGCATTGCTCGAGACCGGAAGCTCCCACTGGATTCCGGAGCTGATCGGTTCGATGATCTCGACAACGATCATTGTGATTGGTCTGTTGTTTTTCAACTGGAAGATGGCGCTTGCCGCTGTATGGGTGATGCCGATCGCATTTATCATCGTACTGACTTCGAGAAAGGGTTTGAAGTCTGTCCAGAAGAAGACGATGACATATAAGCTTTCCTGTCTCGACGGAATTCAGGAGGGATTGGAGACGATCCGTGACCTGCGTTCCAACAACATGACAGAGACGTACATGGAAGGACTTGATAAGAAAATCAAAGACGTAGAGAAAAATGCAATCGTGCTGGAATTCAAGAACGCAGCCTATGTATGTTCGGCACAGATGATCCTGAAGTTCGGCATCGGAACGGTTGCATTGGTCGGAAGTATCCTGCTTGTAAAAGGCGAGATCAATGTACTGACTTTGTTCGTGTTCCTGCTTGTTGTAACAAGAATGTATGAGCCTTTGCAGATCGCATTGCAGAACCTGTCAGCGCTGATCAGTCTCGAACCAAGCTGTGAGCGTATGGATGAGATCCTGTCACACGAAGAGCAGACCGGCGCAGAGATACTGACGAACAAGGGCTATGATATTGTATTTGACCACGTGGCATTTGCCTATGACAGTGGCGAGCAGGTGCTCTCCGATGTCAGCTTCACGGCAAAGCAGGGGCAGATAACAGCTCTGATCGGACCATCCGGTGGCGGGAAGACAACCGTATCGAGACTGGCGGCAAGATTCTGGGATATCCAGAAAGGTACTGTTACAGTTGGAGGTATGGATGTATCGAAGATCGAGCCGGAGACATTACTTTCCCTGTATTCCATCGTGTTCCAGGATGTGACACTCTTTAACAACACGGTTATGGAGAACATCCGGATCGGTCGCAAGGATGCAACGGATGAGGAAGTTATGGCGGCAGCCAGGCTTGCAAACTGTACGGACTTTATCGAGAAATTACCGGACAAATGGAACACCATGATTGGGGAAAATGGTTCCGAATTATCTGGTGGTGAGCGTCAGAGAATCTCCATCGCACGTGCATTCTTAAAGGACGCACCAATCATCCTGATGGATGAGGCAACCGCCTCGCTGGATGTGGATAATGAGTCCGTGATTCAGGAATCCATCTCCAAGCTGATCCGGAACAAGATGGTTCTGGTCATCGCGCACCGTATGCGTACGGTCAATGGCGTGGATCAGATCATCGTGTTAAAGGATGGAGTGGTAGCCGAGCAGGGAACACCGTCAGTGTTGAAGGAGAAGAATGGTATCTACAAGCATATGATTGATGTGCAGTTAGAGAGCGAACAGTGGAAATATAATTAAGGTATAAGAAAGAGATGTGAAGACATTCCAAAGTGTAGACTTTGGAGTGTCTTTTCTTTTACAAAGAAATGCAAATGCTATCTTGTCTGCGGATCAAAATAAGCATACAATAAGGACAGTGTTGGGGAAAGGGAGGAACGCTGATATGCGTTATTACATTGCGGATTTACATTTTTGCCATGATAAATTGAATGATCGTATGGACTGCCGCGGCTTTGAAAGCGGTGAAGCTATGAATGAATATATGATTACACAGTGGAATTCGCGTGTGCGGAAACAGGATGAGGTTGTGATATTGGGTGATTTCTGTATGTCAAAAAAAGTCGATATAGCAAATGCCATTCTGGAGCGCTTGCACGGAAAAAAGTGTTTGATCATTGGCAATCACGATCATTTTATTTCAAAGCCTGGGTTTGATGCATCCCATTTTGAATGGATTACACATTACAGGGAACTCAATGATAATAACCGTAAGATCATCTTGTGCCATTACCCGGTTATGTGTTACAACGGACAGTACCGCCGGAATGCAAAGGGTGCGCCGAAGACATATATGTTGTATGGACATGTGCATAATACATATGACGAATATCTGCTCAATGAGTTCCAGAATCAGACACGAGCCTGCAAACGTTCGGTGCTTAGTAAGGACGGGAAGGAAGAGGAACTCACAATTCCGTGTCAGATGATCAACTGTTTCTGCATGTTTTCCGACTATGTGCCGCTTACACTTGATGAATGGATCGAAGTGGACCAGAAGCGGCGGGCTGTGATAAAGCGCGAAGATTATATCTAGGAGGTTTTCTTTTTCGATGACTCAATCCTGCTGTACCTAAAGTCGCAGCAGGCTGCACCTTCCGCGATCGTTTGTGTCCGGACTAAGCGCATTTGCATCATGTCGGCAAGCACATAGTCCATGCGGCAGAGATATTTGGCGAGTTCGAAACATCCCTCATCCCGGCACAGACTGCAGATGCCGCATGTATGATAATCGTAGCCAAGCTCGAAATCATCATTCGCGCCGCCCTCTAAGATGTCAACGACCCAGTCATTTTCGTATTTGCGTTTATGGGAGTCGGCAGACCACTTTTTCCGGGCTGGAAGCTTCTTCGCATCGAGATAGCTGTCTGCATTTCCCACGACCTTGTGGAACAACTGATTGGCGGAGAGCCCGTCCTTATACAGGGCATAGCATTCCTCCGGGGATAAGGATGTGTTCCGATTTAGTGCGATGAAATATGCGCCCATGCAGTAGGAACTCATCAGCCGGGATTTGCCGATATCCTTAGCGCGCGTCAGGATGGCACGGTATTCCTGCTTGATTGCCTTGCTGTCAATCTGTAAATGCTGTTTTTTTGCCTGCTTCATGCAGGAGCTGTGATAAAAATATCCAAATAATTTCTGTGAGAATCCGTACTTCAACTAAATCATCCTTTCTTAGCAAAATCTATCTCAATGATCTGGCACATCTTGGACTTGTCCAGATGCCGGAACACCATGTTTGTTATGAAACCGAAACGCTTATCAAGCGGGCGGTAGCCTTCCAGATAGCCGTTGCTTTGGGCGGAGGCAATGTGACTGCTCCAGCCTTTCAATACAGCGACATCGTCAACGCTGAAATAGACATTGATGTCTTTCATCTCGAAGCCTTTGAGCCATACCTTCAACATGCTCTTTAATCCCTTTTTCTTTGTTGCGTCGAAGACGAGCTTCCCGCCTGGGAAACGTTCCGCCATCGCTGAGAAAAGCCGCTTCACATCGTCAGTCTTGAAATAATAAAACACACCGGACGCAAAAAATACAATGCCATTCTCCGGGTGGAAATCAATCTGATCAAACCACGAAAGATCATTCAGATCGCAGGCGATGTTTGTCTCGCGTTCGCGGTCTCCAAGCAGTTCATTGCGGGCGGCAGTCGCATCCGGAAAATCCAGATTATACGCGCGCGCCTGTCCGTTATCTACCTGTCGGAATGTTGTATCGAGTCCGCATCCAAGGTTTACGACGCAGGCTTTCGGATGGCCTTTTAAGTATGTGTGGCATACGCTTGCCATATCAAATTGCCGTGTGGCACCCATGATCGAACCGATCTTTCCAATCTTGCCGCGCATCTGGTCTGATACCTGAAAGTCGACGTGGGAGAAGATATCCTGACAATCGTGATCCATGAAGATATCAGGGTATCGGTCCATTGCCTGTTTTCTTCCATAGAGTGGAATTAAGAGTGTCTCCTGTACGGTTCCGGGTTCAATTTTTATCTTTTCCATAGGTTCCTCCTTGTAATCCAAGTGCCGCTTCGATACCGTGCATCAGCACATCCATCGCCTCTAAAAATGCCTGTTTCATTTCATGGGTAAAGCCGTCCTTGCAGGTATCGTCGGCGATCATCTCGCAGATCATCGAGAACTCAGACAGAGACAGCATGTAACATGTTTTCTCAGATAGTTGATTCTTCGCAAGTCCACGCACATATAATTCATGATAAAAACGTGTTGCGAATTCGTTGCATCGCGTGATATAAACTTCGCGGAAGTTCCGGATATAGGTGCCGGAATCATTCTTTAACAGCATGTGGAAGAGCTGCATATCGTCCTCTAACAGCTCGAAAGTCCGGATGGATATGCGGGAATAGAATACCTGCATCAGCTGCTCGTCGGACATCGCCGAAAAGTCAATATCCAGCATGGACTCACTCAGTGCCATCAGCTTATTTCCGCTCTCTGCGAATATCTCACCGAACATTTCTTCCTTCCCTGAAAAATGCTTGTATATCGCACCGGGGGTAATGCCCGCCCGCGTAGCGATCTTTCGCATGGACGCTTCCTGATAGCCGCATTCTAAGAAAATCTCTTTCGCACTTTGTAAAATTGTCGCTCTGGTCGCTTTTGTGCTCTCGCGCATAATGGTACTCCTTTGGTAAACACTGTTTACTTTATAGCACAGGAAACGGGGAAATGCAAGGGGGAACTTGACTATAACAGGAAAATATGTTAGTCTATCATCAAAGCATAAGTTTCATATAGTAGCGGCTAGATAGCTACTTTCTACGAATAGTCAAATTATTTATTCTTGAACATTCATGCTTTTAAATTCAATTCATTTAATTTAAGATGCAGGGGT
>ERZ1026947.446-NODE-446-length-25761-cov-6.852525_pt1 | contig 25761 bp, 24 predicted proteins | sample MGYA00519568_ERZ1026947 | MGnify/ENA primary metagenome ERZ1026947 (study PRJEB26926, sample SAMN06164744) | human gut metagenome | biome: ENVO:00009003; feature: ENVO:2100002; material: ENVO:00002003 | host: Homo sapiens | place: USA | collected 2012 ...
GAGATTCGCCTTAGTCTCGTGGGCTCGGAGATGTGTATAAGAGACAGATTGTGAAGTTCTGGGTGCAGATCGACAAGAATACCCAGTTAGAGCGGTTTACACTTCGCCAGAATACCCCGGAGAAACGCTGGAAGATCACCGATGAAGACTGGAGAAACCGGGAGAAGTGGGATGCGTATGAGGAGGCGGTCGATGAGATGCTGCAAAAGACCAATACGACGTATGCGCCCTGGCATATTCTGGAATCCAATGATAAAAAATATGCGCGCATAAAAGCGTTGGAGATTGTGATTCAGGCGATGGAAGAGCAGATCAAGAAAAAGAAAAATTCATAAAATATTAAAATCAAAATGCAGGGGTATTTCGGATACAAACGCCTCTGCCGGAGGAAACCATGTTAAGTATAGTTGAAATTTTAAAGGTTGTTTTTTTAGGAATTGTAGAAGGAGTCACAGAATGGCTTCCAATCAGCAGCACCGGGCATATGCTTCTGGTGGATGAGTTCATCCAGATTCAGGCATCCAAAGAGTTCAAGGAGATGTTTTTTGTTGTCATCCAGCTTGGCGCAATTTTGGCAGTTATCCTGTTATTCTGGAAAAAAATGTGGCCATTCCAGATGAAAGACAAGACAAAACCGGTCTGTGTGAAGGAGACATTTTCCCTGTGGTTTAAGGTAATTGTTGCCTGCATACCGGGCGCTATCGTGACACTGCTGTTTGATGATTATATCACAGCACATTTTGAGACGCCGTATGTGATCGCAGGTGCCTTGATCTTTTACGGTATCGTCTTTATCATCGTGGAACGCTGGAACAAGACACGGACGCCGAAGGTGGAGAAGCTGGAAGATATCACATACAAGACTGCGTTTTTGATCGGTCTTTTCCAAGTGTTATCCATCGTACCAGGTACATCCCGCTCCGGTTCGACGATTATAGGTGCACTCCTGATTGGGGTATCCCGTGTAGCAGCTGCTGAGTTTACATTCTTCTTAGCAGTTCCGGTTATGTTTGGATATTCCCTTTTGAAGGTAATCAAGATGAGTGTGGCAATCACAAGCTCGGAGCTTGTAATCCTGATTGTCGGCTGTGCCGTTGCGTTTGCTGTTTCACTTGTAGTGATCAAGTTCCTGATGAGCTATATCAAGAAGCATGATTTCCAGGTGTTCGGCGTGTATCGTATTATCCTCGGCATCGCCGTGATTGCATATTTTGCGCTTGCTGCATAATTAATAAAACTGCTTATTATATTATATGTCACCACGCGCTAGCGTGATGACCTGCGCACGCATCAGCGTGCTTCATTATATCATAAGGAGGACATACACATGACAAATAATATTGATCAACTGATTGATAAAATGACATTGGAGGAGAAGGCACATCTGGTCAATGGTGCAACCTTCTTCGGAAGCTATGGGATTGACCGTCTCGGCGTACCACGGATGCAGCTGTTAGATGGCGCTACCGGCATGAATCTGGAGCAGGTATTTGGAGATATGACCGAGTATGAGGATTGGTCGAATGCCGAGGAACGTAAGCAGATAGACGCAGATACAAGCAAGCCGGTTAATATAATCGGAAGTACAAGACTTGTGCATGTGATTGAACATTATTTTGAGCCGGAGAAGCTCTCTGCGGATGAGAAGATCTTGTATGGCTGGATCAAGAAGTATATGGATGCGCGTCTGCAGGGAAAGGATTATGCACCGGGTTGTTATCCGCCGGGCATCCTGCTTGGTTGTACGTGGAATCCGGATGTAATCCGCAAGGTTGGAGAGGCACTTGGCTTAGAGAGTTGTGTCTATGGTGTGCATTTCCTGCTGGGACCAAATGTCAACATCCTGCGGGATCCTAGAAACGGACGTCTCTTCGAGGGATACTCCGAAGATCCGTGTGTCGTATCGAAGCTTGCACCGGAGATTGTGAAGGGAATCCAGAGCTATGGTGTCTCTGCGACGGTGAAGCATTATGCGGCGAACAGTCAGGAGACAAACAGGGTAGGTATTGATGAGACGATCTCGAAGCGCGCACTGGAAGAGATTTATTTCCCAGGGTTCCGTGCGTGCGTGAAAGAGGGCGGTACAAAGTCTATTATGAATGCGTATAACCGCATCAACGGTGTGCGGTGTACAGAGAATGAATGGCTGTTGGACGAGAAGCTGCGCAAGGATTTTGGGTTTGAAGGTATGGTGATGTCGGACTGGGGTGCTGTCTTGGATCCTGTAAAGGCGCTTGCCGGTGGGACGGATCTTGCGATGCCAGGTCCTGGGGAAGCACAGGCAATCTGTGATGCTGTGAAAGATGGTACACTTGAAGAAGAAAAACTTAATCAGGCGTGTGCACGTGTGCTTGCTGCAATCAACTGGATCACTGAGAATTATAAGAAGGAAGAAGTGGACAAGCTTCCGGTTGAGGCGATTATAAAGCAGACGGACGAGGCGGCATACGAGGCAGCATGCGAGGGAATCGTATTGCTTAAAAATGAAGCATGTCCTCTTGCAGAGCATACAAAAATCGCACTGCTTGGCAGCGGACATGCACAGATGCTGGAGTGTGGTTCCGGTTCTGCAGGCATTGATACAAGCCGTCATGGTGACGTAGCGGCGGAATTTGCAAGGTATTTTGATGTGGTTGATGAGTCACAGGCAGAGTATGCGGTTGTGATCGGCATAGTGCCTGGCATGGAAGGAAATGACCGCAAGACGCTTGCACTTGCAGATAAAGATCTGGAAGTGTTAAAACGATTGGAGCAGGCGGGTAAGAATGTAATCTTAGTATTAAATACATGCGGTCCGATCGATATGCGTGAGATTGATACAGACAATGTAAAGGCTGTCTTTGCAACGTTCCTTCCGGGTATGGCAGGTGCAAAGGCACTTTCTGATATGATTGCGGGACGGGTGAATCCATCCGGCAAACTGACGATTACATTCCCGGAGAGAATCGAAGATATGCCAACATACATGAATTTCCCGGGAGATGGGTATCATGTATCCTATGGTGAGGGTATTTATGTCGGTTACCGGTATTATGATAAGAAGAAGCTTCGTCCGCGGTATCCGTTTGGATATGGATTGTCGTATACGACATTTGACTGCAGACTGATCGATGCAGTGGTTGACGGGGATATGATCAAGGTTCATACAAGTGTGGAGAATACCGGTAAGGTGGCAGGCAGCGAGGTTGTACAGATATATATCCATGATCCGTACAGTACACTTTCGAAGCCGGAGAAGGAGCTGAAGGCTTTTGAGAAGGTAATGCTTGCACCGGGAGAAAAGAAGAATGTGACCTTCACAATTGCAAGAAGCAGCCTTGCGTCGTACGACATGGATCTCGGACAGTTTACGGTGGAGGAAGGCTATTATGACATTCTGGCTGCAACCTCTTCGGCAGCAGAGGATGTATTCGGACAGACACGCGTCTATCTTGATGTGAAGTCCCCATATAGCTACAGCGAGGATACACAGCTCAAGGTTATCTGCGAGGATGATGCACTGCTTGAAGCGGCGGACAGCGCGTGGGCAGCCGAAGGCTGGGATATCGGATTGATCCGGAACAATTATCAGTATTCCCCTCAGAAGTCCCTGCGCGAGATCCTGGTTTATCTCGACGCACACCTTCGGACAGAGGAGAAGGTGGCACATTTCATTGCCGCATTTGAAGAGAAAGTAAGAACTATAAAGAAAAAATAATTTGCATGTAATTGCGAAAATAAAGGAGGCAGCCAATATGGCAGTGCTTGCACAGTTAGAACCGAAAGCAGTCTTTCATTATTTTGAGGAAATCTGCGGAATTCCGCATGGATCTTCCGACACACAGGCAATCAGTGATTATCTGGTTTCATTTGCAAAGAAACGGAAGCTCTATGTGAGACAGGATACACTTGGAAATGTCATCATCAAAAAGCCGGCGTCATGTGGTTATGAAGATGCGCCGGTTGTGATGATCCAGGGACATATGGATATGGTCTGCGAGAAGACGGACGATAAGGAGATTGATTTCCATACGCAGGGACTGGATCTGGTGCTTGATGGGAATGTGATCTGTGCCGACCGGACAACCCTTGGCGGCGACGATGGAATTGCGGTTGCATTTGCACTGGCAATCTTAGATGCCACGGATATTCCACATCCGGCGCTCGAAGTTGTGATTACGGTGGATGAAGAAATCGGTATGCTTGGCGCGGCAGGGATTACAACCGAGGATCTGCAGGCATCTTATATGCTGAATCTTGATTCGGAGGATGAGGGACAGCTGCTGGTCGGCTGTGCCGGAGGAATGACGGCGGTCTGCCATATGCCGGTTTGCCGGGAGACCTGCGACTTGAAACACCCGGTCAGCATGCAGCTTATTGTGGATGGTCTGCTCGGTGGACATTCCGGTATGGAGATCATCAAGCAGCGTGCAAATGCGAACAAGACGCTTGGCAGAGCACTAAAAACAATACGGACAGTGGCAGATATCCGGATTTTGTCGATTGACGGCGGAAAGAAGGACAACGCGATTCCACGTGCGGCACAGGCAGTGCTTGCTGTGGAGGCAGAAGCAAAGGATGCTGTGAAGCAGGCAGTGCAGACGCTGCAGGAGACAATCAGACATGAATATGAGGTAAGTGATCCGGAAGTGACATTGAAGATGACAGAATGCACAGAAGCGGTGACGCAGGTAATGAACCGTGCGAGCGGGGATGCAATCATTGATGCACTTTTTCTGCTTCCAAACGGTGTGCAGAAGATGAGTGATGCGATGCCGGGACTGGTGCAGACCTCGTTGAACCTTGGGATTCTTACGACGAAGGAAGATGAAGTACAGATGGGCTTTTCGGTGCGGAGTAGTGTCGGCAGTGAGAAGAATCTGCTTGCTTTACAGATAAGGACACTGTGTGAACGTCTGGGCGGGCAGTACACCGAGAGTGGAACATATCCGGCATGGGAGTATAAGCAGGATTCGAAACTGCGCGATCTGATGGTTGCTGTCTATGAGGAGCTGTACGGCGAGAAGCCGAAGCTGGATGTGATCCATGCAGGTGTGGAATGTGGTCTGTTTATGGATAAGATGAAAGATCTGGACTGTGTATCATACGGACCGCAGATGTATGACATTCACACGCCGAACGAGCAATTACATGTTGACAGCGTGCAGAGAACGTGGGAATATACACTTGAAATCTTGAAGCGACTGAAATAGTTTGGAGGAACGAGACTTATGGGAAACTGGGAAACAAATATACGAAAGGTTGTGCCGTATGTACCGGGCGAACAGCCGAAGGAACAGGACATTATCAAGCTGAATACAAATGAAAATCCATATCCGCCGGCACCGGAGGTATTAAATAAGCAGGTGGAATTAGCCAATCTGCGTCTGTATCCGGATCCGGCAGCAACGAAATTAGTTGAGGCGATTGCACAGTATCACGGTGTGGATAAAAAGCAGGTGTTCGTCGGTGTCGGAAGCGACGATGTACTAGCCATGTCATTTATGACATTTTTCAATTCGGGAAAGCCAGTCTTCTTCCCGGATATTACATATTCGTTCTATGATGTCTGGGCAGATATGCTCCGGATTCCGTATGAGAGAAAACCGCTTGATGAGAAATTTCGTATTCAGGCATCTGATTATTACGGCGAAAATGGTGGCGTTGTATTCCCAAATCCGAATGCACCAACCGGAATTGCAGAACCAGTCGAGTTTGTCCGTGACATCGTCAGCCATAACCCGGATGTAATCGTGATCGTGGATGAGGCGTATGTGGATTTCGGTGGACAGACAGCATTGCCGCTTCTTGATGAGTTTGACAATCTGCTCGTTGTCCGTACTTTCTCAAAATCTCGTTCGATGGCAGGACTCCGTATCGGATATGCAATCGGAAATGAGAAGCTGATCGGTTACTTAAACGATGTCAAATATTCCTATAATTCCTATACGATGGATCTGACAAGCATCGAGCTTGGAACCTGCTCAATCAAAGCGGATGACTATTTCAAGGAGATGGTCAAGAAGGTTATCAATACGAGAACATGGTTTGTAAAGGAAATCGAGGCACTTGGATTTACCGTGCTTCCGTCAAGCGCGAACTTTGTGTTTGCAACACACAAGTCGGTTCCGGCAAAAGAAATATTTGAGAAGGCTAGAGAAAATAAGATATTTGTACGGTATTTTGCCAAACCGCGGATTGATAATTATCTGCGTATCAGCATCGGAACCGATGAAGAAATGCAATTATTTGTTGCATTTTTAAAAACTTTGCTGTAAGTGGTTGTGCTTTTGTAAAAAAGAAAATATAATAGGAAATGTCATCATTCAGACATGTCCGGTCTGAATTTTCCTACGCAAATTATTTAGAATAAAAGGAGTTTTAAATATGGAGCGTATGGATTTTAAATCTTTTTGTAATGCCGTGGCAAGCGGTATCGCAGAGTATCTTCTGCAATATGAGATTGAGAGTATCCGGCTGGAGACGGTATGCCATAACAATGGCATTGAGCATGTCGGACTTGTGATTTTGTTGCAGGGAGAAAGCGTTTCCCCAACGATTTATCTGGAACAATATTATAGGTATATGAAACAGCAGCAGCGGCCGTTTGCGGAGGCACTGGAGGCAATTGCAAAGGAATACCGGCGGATACAGAACAGTCTGTTGAAGCAGGAACCGTTATCTATTGATATGAATCAGATAGAGAGTCATGTATTTCTGAGGCTGGTAAATTATGAACGGAACAGGGAGATACTTGCAGACTGCCCGTATATACCATTTCATGATATGGCAATTACGTTCCGGTATCTGGTCCGAATGGATCAGACGGGAATTGCATCTGCATTGATCAATTATGAAAACCTGAAGGCTTGTGGCTTGTCTGTGGATGCGCTGTATGAGACAGCAAAGGAAAATACGATTCGTCTGTTTCCGCCTTTTTTGATGCGGTTGGATAAATTTTTGGAGACAAGATATCCACAGGAAACAGAATATCCGGACGAACCGGACATATATATTTTGTCAAATCAGCAATTTATCTATGGTGCGACTATGATGATTTATCAGGATGTCGTAGCAGAGTTTGCTACTCATATGGGAAAAAATGTATACATTGTTCCGTCCAGTGTCAATGAGCTTTTGTTATGTCTTACAGATGCAAAAAAAGAGAAGGAAATGCTGGAAAACACACTGCATGAAGTCAATGAGTTTGTCGTTTCCGATATGGATTTTTTGTCCGATGTAGTCTATTTTTATGATAAAGAATTAGGAAATATTGTAGCATAAATGCTTGACGAATGAACGCGTGTGTGCTATTGTTAAAACGCATTTTCAGATATGAAAAGCGATTTTAGAATTTGGAGGATTTGTCATGACAAAAGGTACAGTAAAGTGGTTCAATGGCCAGAAGGGTTTTGGTTTCATCACAGATGAGAACGGCAAGGATGTATTCGTACATTACTCAGGACTTAATATGGAAGGTTACAAGAATCTCGAGGAGAATCAGCAGGTTGAGTTCGATGTTGTTGATGGCGAGAAGGGACCACAGGCTACAAACGTAACTGTTATCAAGTAGTTTAACTTAATCAAGTAACAGGGTACCTATATTTTATAGATTCTGCATGCATTGTTATACTGAATTTTGAATTGGGATTTGTTATATTTATTGAGTGAAACAGAGAAGGAGCCACCGGAAAAACAGGTGGCTCCTATTTTTGTAATTTATTGACAAAACAGGGTAAATGGCATAGAATGAACATATGAAAAAACAGGACGGAGAGGAAAAACTATTGGGGGATAGCTTTGTTTCAAGAAAAGACAGAATAATAGCATCTGCAATCGAAATTATCAGCGAATCCGGATTATCAGCTCTTACAACTAAAAACCTTGCCCTGAAGGAAAACATGTCAGAGGCACTTATGTATAAGTATTTTGGAGGAATTGACGAAGTGCTTATAGAGGTGGTGGAGACCTATTCCAAGTTTGACGAACGTATTCGTCAGACTGTAGAGGCAAAGAATGCATCGAATGTAGAAAAACTGATGGATTATCTCGAAGCGTATGCGACGTATTATGATAATTATTATGCGATATCTACATTGATGCTGCAGTATGAAGAACTGTTACACATTGTGGAAACCCGGGAGAAGATTGCATGGTGTATTACCGAACGTCTGGCATTCCTGGAGGGATTGTTTCAGAAAGCAATCGAGGCAGGTGAGATTTCAGACGTTATTTCGGCACCTGTGTTGGCAAACAATGTAACAGGTATGGCGATGAGCCATATATTGGATCGCAGAATTTCTTATCATAAGAAGTCGTTCAAGGAAGAATATATGGATAATATTCAGAAATGGATGCAGTTACTTCAGATAAAAAAATAAGCGTGAGAAAAGGATTGGGAGGCAGTTTATGAAAGTATTGGTAGCAGAGGATGATTTGGCAAGTGGAAAATTTATGCAGAAGCTGTTGTCAAAGTATGGTGAGGTCGTACTGGCAAGAGATGGAATCGCGGCTGTGGATGAATTTGTAAATGCAGTCAGCACGAATGAGCGGTTTGATTTGATCTGCATGGATATCATGATGCCAAAGATTGATGGATATAAGGCACTTGCGTCTATTCGTGATGCAGAGCGGAAGCTCGGTACACCGAGGGATAAACGGTGTAAAGTAATTATGATCAGTGCACTTGATGAAGGGTTTGATGCAAGCTATGCGAGTGATGATTATGAGGAATACATGTGTAAACCGATTGATATCATGAAGTTTGACAGCTTGATTCGTAAGCTTGAAATCATCTAGGTAAAAGTAAATGGATTTATTTGACTATATGAGAGAGACAAATATGAAGAAGGGAGAATCTCCGCTTGCAAAGCGGCTTCGACCGACTTCATTGGACGAGATAGTGGGACAGGAGCACATCCTTGGAAAGGATAAGCTGCTATATCGTGTGATACAGGCAGACAAGCTTGGTTCGATTATTTTGTATGGCCCACCAGGAACGGGGAAGACGACGCTTGCAATGGTGATTGCCAATACGACAAGCGCAGTATTTAAGGAACTGAATGCAACGACAGCCGGAAAGAAAGATATCGAGGCGGTTGTAAAGGAATCCAAAGACAATCTCGGAATGTACGGCAAAAAGACGATTCTTTTTGTAGACGAGATTCATAGGTTTAATAAAGCGCAGCAGGATTATCTTCTTCCGTTTGTAGAGGATGGAACGGTTATACTGATAGGCGCGACAACGGAGAATCCGTATTTTGAAGTGAATTCTGCGTTGATATCGCGCTCTTCTATTTTTCAGCTGAAACCATTGTCGAAGGACAACATCAAAACATTGATCCGTCGTGCAGTGACGGATACTGAAAAGGGAATGGGAAGTTATGATGCGGAGATTACAGAGGAAGCGGTTGATTTTCTGGCAGATATGTCAGAAGGGGATGCGCGGCATGTGCTGAACGCGGTTGAGCTTGGAATTTTGTCGACGGAGCGCAATCCGGAGAGCGGAAAGATTGTAATTGATCTGGCTGTAGCAGAGGAATGTATTCAGAGGCGTTCGATTCGATATGATAAAGACGGAGATAATCATTATGATATTATCTCTGCTTTTATAAAAAGCATGCGTGGTTCCGACCCGGATGCGGCGGTTTATTATCTGGCAAAGATGTTATATGGCGGGGAGAGCGTCACATTTATTGCCAGAAGAATCATGATCTGTGCCAGTGAGGATGTTGGAAATGCGGATCCGCAGGCAATTCAGGTTGCAACTGCATGCGCACAGGCAGTGGAGCGTGTCGGAATGCCGGAGGCACAGATTATATTAGCACAGGCAGCAACTTATGTGGCGTGCGCACCGAAAAGTAATTCCGTTGTGAATGCAATCTTTGATGCAATGCAGGCGGTAAAAGATGTAGGGAACTGCCAAGTGCCTGTACATCTCCGGGATGCACACTATTCCGGATCGGCAAAGCTTGGCAATGTTGGATACAAATATGCCCATGATTATGAGAATCATTATGTGGAGCAGCAGTATCTGCCGGATCAATTGGTAGGGAGAACCTTTTATAAACCGGGGGATATTGGATATGAAAAGCGTATACAGGATTGGTTTCACCTGATCAAAAAAGAAAAGTAAGAGGTAGAAAAATGAAGAAAAAAGGAATCATCATTTTAATTGTTGTATTGCTTGTTCTTGCAGGCGCAGCCGGCACAGTTTATTATGTCCTGCATAATAAGAAAGAAAAAACATCAGAAGAGCTTGTGTATGCAACAAAGGTATCGGATCTGACGGGAAATTATGACCTGATGGAAAGCCGGTATATGGGTACAGTGGTGTCACAGGAAGTAAAGGGCGTAAACCGTGATGCAGATAAGAAGATAAAAGAATTGTATGTGAAGGAAGAGGATGAAGTAAAAGAGGGGGATGTACTGTTTGAGTATGATACGGAGTCTATGGAATTGCAGCTTCGCCAGCTGGAACTCGAGCTTACAAGTATCAACAATAACATCACAACCTTAAACCAGCAGATTTCTTCTCTGGTTTCAGAAAAGGCAGCTGCACCGGCGGAAGAACAGTTGGGTTACAGTGCCCAGATCCAGAATCTGCAGGCACAGGTGAATCAGGCAAATTATGATGCGAGTGCAAAGCAGCTGGAGATTGACCGGCAGAAGCTTTCCATGGAGAATACGAAGGTTGTGGCTCCGATGGATGGAATCATCAAGACAATCAATGAGAATAATTCATCCAATAATTCATCCAATAATTCGGATGAGACAGGTTATAACAATTCCAATAATGGCACTGACTCGACGGATAATGCGTATATCACCATTATGGCAAAGGGCGATTATAGAATCAAGGCAACGGCAAGTGAGCTGACTGTACGAAGCATGTCAGAGGGACAGAGCATGATCATCCGTTCCAGAGTGGATGATACAACATGGACAGGCACAGTGACAAAGATAGATCTGGAACATCCAGATAATGGGAATAATAATGATAATTATATGATGGGCTCCGGAGGAACAACAGCGACGAAGTATCCATTTTATATCAGCCTGGACAGCACTGAAGGATTGATGCTTGGACAGCATGTCTACGTAGAGGCAGATTATGGACAGGGAGATGTAAAGGAAGGCTTGTGGCTGGATGAATTCTATATCATGCAGGAGGACGATGGTGCCTATGTATGGGCAGAAAATGCAAAGGGATACATTGAGAAGCGCAAGGTGGAGCTTGGCGAATATGATGAAAATATGATGCGGTACCAGATTCTGTCCGGTTTGACGGAGGATGATTATATTGCATATCCGGAAGAACGTGTCAAAGCAGGTATGAAGGTTACTCATAACTATGAAGATGTTATGACAGATGATACAGGCATCGATGATGGTTCTTATGAGGATGCCAGCATGAGTGACGGCATGTATGAGGATGGTATGATCGATGATGGATTCACGGAAAACGGAAGTGATAATGGTAGCCTGATGGAAGATAATGGGGAGTCAGAAGATGAAATCATGCCTCAAGACGTGGATACAGATGAAAATTCGGATAGTGACAATGGGACTGAGGCATCCCCGGCGAATGATGGCGAGGTGGTGCAATAGTGTTACTGGAATTGAAAAATATCTATAAAAACTATATTCAGGGTACGATGGAAGTTCCTGTACTAAAGGATATCAATCTTTGTGTGGAAGAGGGAGAATATGTGGCAATCATGGGCCCGTCCGGCTCAGGTAAATCTACCCTCATGAATATAATAGGCTGCATTGATAAGCCAACTTCGGGAACGTATCTGCTTGATGATGTGGAAATCGAAAAATGCAAGGATAAAGAACTGTCAGAGGTACGGAATCAGAAGATTGGCTTCGTGTTTCAGAACTTCAACTTGCTGCCAAGACAGAGTGCATTGGATAATGTGGCACTTCCGCTTCAGTATGCGAAGGTATCGGTCAGAAAAAGAAAACAGAAGGCAAAAGAAATGCTGGAAATGGTCGATTTAGGTGATCGTTTGAATTTTAAACCGACACAGCTTTCCGGAGGGCAGAAACAACGTGTAGCAATTGCACGGGCGATGGTGGCAGATCCTAAAATTCTGCTTGCGGATGAACCTACAGGTGCGCTTGATTCAAAATCCGGGCTGCAGGTTATGGAATTGTTTGACACGCTGCATAAGCAGGGAGTTACGATTATTATGATCACACATTCAGATGAAATAGCATCTTATGCCGAACGAATTGTGAAAATCATTGATGGAGAATTATATGAGGGGGATGCACAGCCGAAGACAGATGAGACAGATATGCCGGATTCTGTGACGATCGGGGGTGATGTGCATGAATAAGACTAAGAAAATCATTATAATTGTTGTAGCGTGTCTGGTTGTGCTCGGAGGTATATATATTACACTTCGAACCCTGAAACAGAAAAATCAGAACAGCAAAACGGCAGGTGTATATGCTGTGAGTGATATTGGATATAATGCTTCTGATATGTGGGACAGCAGTACACTGAGCGGAAACGTGACTGTAAATTCGGAACAGAAGGTGTATGTAGGGAAAAAGCAGGTTGTTTCGGAGATTAAGGTGACAGAAGGACAGACGGTGAAAGCCGGAGATGTGCTGTTAGTCTATGATACAACCGCCAATGATCTGCAACTGGAATTGCAACGATCAGAACTGGAATTATCGCGAGTGTCAATCATTGACGCAAAACGGGAATTGGAGAAGCTGAAAAACACGACACCGTTGGAGGACATACCAACAACAGAGGCACCAACGACAGAGGCACCAACAACAGAGGCACCAACAACAGAGGCACCGATTGCAACAGGCTCAGATGTGGTTCCGCAGCCGGCACCACAGCCGGATCCACAGCCAGATCCACAGCCGGCACCACAGCCGGATCCGAATACAGATCCGGACGCGGAGATACCGCCAACCAGAGAAGAGTTAAAAAAACAGATCGCAGAAAAACAGCAGGAAATTGTATCTATGCAGACGCAGTATGAGATTGCACAGGTAAAGCTTCAGATTGAAGAAATGCAGAATGCAACCGGTGAGGTGCTGGCAAATTTTGATGGCGTTGTCAAGACAGTGACCACGGCAGATGAGGCGGCGTCCAGTGGAGAACCGGCTATTGTAATAAGTGCTGCGGACGGATATCTGGTGGAAAGCCAGATTGGAGAACTTGCAATGTCAACAGTGAAAATAGGCGATACGGTATCCATGTATTGCTATGATACCGGGATGAATTATGAAGGTACGATCACGGAGATATCTACCTTCCCGGAGGATAATTACAGTAATTACAATGGTAAGGTGGAAACCTATTATCCGATCAAGATTGCGTTGAACGATGCAACGGATGTCAGTCAGAATATGTATATGGAAATTACGCTGAATTCGGGCGCGGAGGATAGCAGCGAAGGTTTTTATCTCTCAAAGGCGTTTATGAAGCAGGAAGGCAGCAACTATTATGTTATGAAGGATGTCGATGGCAGACTGAAGAAGACCTATATTAAGGTTGGAAATAAAACGTCCGGAGACTCGGTGCTTGTACTTGGAGGTTTGACGATGCAGGATTACATTGCGTTTCCATATCTTGATGAGGCGGTGGAAGGCGTGAAAACTGTGCAGAAAAAGACAGACGATCTGTATAACTGATAAGAAAGGAAATGAGTCTATGTTAGAAAATATAAGATTATCGTTCCAGGGTATTTGGGCACATAAGATGCGTTCCCTTCTTACCATGCTAGGCATCATTATTGGTATTGCGGCAATTATTGCAATCGTATCAACGATTAAGGGAACCAGCGAGCAGATCAAGGAGAATCTGGTCGGCTCCGGGAATAACATCGTTAATGTAAAGCTGTATCAGGGCGATTGGACATATACGTCCGGGGAATCATCGACACCGGAAAATATGCCGATGGTCACAGAAGATATAAAAAAAGAAATATTAGCTGTTGACGAGGTTACAGATGTAGCTGCTTACCGCTATGGTGCACTCTATGAGGGAATCATCAGCGGAACAAAGGATCTGGGAAATGCACCCGTGTATGGCGTTGATCAGGATTACTTCCGTGTGATGGGGTATGCTGTACAGAACGGACGATTGTTTGAAGAACGTGACTGGACGGAGTATACGAAGGGCGTTATTCTGGATACGGTTGCGGCAAATACATTGTTTGCAAGTGAGAATCCGATTGGAAAAACTCTGGAAATAAAGGGAGAACCATTTATCATAGTAGGTGTTGTGGAACAGATCGACGGGTTCACGCCAAAGGTAACGAATATAAATGACTGGTATACGTATTATGGAAACACAACTTCCGGTCAGGTGTTTATCACAGATGTCAACTGGCCTTTGATTTTCTCGTTTGATGAACCGTATAATTTGGTAGTGAAGCCGGCAGGAACGGAAGCTATGACAAATGCGGGAAAGAAAACCGCGGATATCATGAATTCATATATGCCTTCATCGGGAGAAGGAGATGGATCGGATAGTGAGGATGGCGGTTCTTCTTTCAAATATAAGAGTGAAGATCTTCTGGAGACGGCAAAGGCGATGCAGGAGGTCAGTGCATCAACGAGCCAGCAGCTGATCTGGATTGCAAGTATCTCTCTTCTGGTAGGAGGTATCGGCGTTATGAATATCATGCTGGTATCTGTCACAGAGCGTACAAGAGAGATTGGTCTGAAAAAGGCACTTGGTGCAAGAAAGTCAATTATTTTGCTTCAGTTTTTGACGGAGGCAGCTGTGCTTACAAGCATGGGAGGCATTATCGGTGTCGGTGCTGGCGTCGGACTCGCATATCTGATTTCGGATGTTGCGTCGGTTCCTGTGGCAATCAGCGGTGCTGCGATTGCAGTATCTGTGATCTTCTCTATGGTGATCGGTATTGTGTTTGGATTTATTCCTTCGGTCAAGGCGTCAAACTTAAATCCGATTGATGCGCTTCGATATGAATAAGCAAAAGCTGTGACGATGGAGATAAGGTATGGAAGAAGAAAAAAAGACAGAAACTTATGAACAAAGTATACGCAGACGTCCAGTTTTACGTGTGATGGCATGGGTAGGACTGGCTGTGATCTTCGCACTGATCCTATTAGTGATCGTGACAGGTGTGACAGGCAGCAGATATTTTATGCCAAGTCTTGCTCTGATGATTATAGTTCCGATACTTATCTATGTGGCACTTTGGCTTGGAAAGGTCCTGCAAAATCACAGAAAGAATCGGTCTTGAAAAATAAAGGCTGGTTTGCTATACTGGATTGGATGAAAAAATGAAAGGGAAACACAGGATAACACTGTGTAGGTACGGTTATGAGTTTATTAACAGAATGGCGTGAGCATGCATATAGTCTTGATGACAGAACTCCAGAAGGAAAGGAGTTTTGGCTTGATTATTTCCAGAGAGAAAAGGCAATCTATGAGAAGATTCTTGAGAATCCGGTTGAGATCGAGGGCGGTACAGTCAAAGAACTGGCTGAGAAGTACGATATGAGTATTGAGCTGATGATCGGATTCCTGGATGGTATCGAGGACAGCCTGATCGTGCCAAACAAGGTCGATGAGCTGGAAGAGGATTCACAGGTAGCACTTGGCTATGATCCAGAAAAGCTTTATATGAACATGGTAGACTGCAATGCAGAGTGGTTGTATACACTTCCGCAGTGGGACAAGATCTTAACTCCTGAGAGAAGAAAAGAACTCTATAAGATTCAGAAGTCCTCTAAGACAATCGTAAAACCGCCAAAGGTTGGACGTAACGATCCATGTCCTTGCGGAAGTGGAAAGAAGTATAAGAAGTGCTGTGGAGCGAATGCATAATATGAAATTAAACGAGGCACAATCCAAGGCGATTTCGCATGTGGATGGACCTATGATGGTAATTGCAGGACCGGGCTCCGGGAAGACAACTGTAATTACAAAACGAATCAAGTATCTGATAGAATCTGCGGGTGTTTCACCCGCAGATATTCTTGTTATAACCTTTACACGGGCAGCCGCAGGGGAGATGCAGCAACGCTTTCGTGCGATGACACCCGGAAAGGAATATCCGGTTCGATTTGGAACCTTTCATTCCATATTTTATTGGATTTTAAAAACTGCATATGGGCAATCCATGCTGCGTGTGATTTCAGAGGAAGAAAAGCGTGGAATCATTGAACAGATTTTACATACGATGGAGCTTAGCTATGAGAATAAAGAAGAAATTGTAAGCAGCATTGTCTCTCAGGTAAGCCTTGTCAAATGTGACATGATGGATGTGGAAAATTATTATAGCAAGGACATGCCGGAACGTGCATTCCGGGAGTTGTACCGACGGCTGGATGCGGAGTTAAAACGCAGGAAGCTGATTGATTTTGATGATATGATGGTGCTTTGCTATGAGCTTTTGACAGCACGGCCGGATATATTGGATAAGTGTAGAAAGCTGTTTCCGTATATTATGGTAGATGAGTTCCAGGACAGTAACCGGATTCAGTACGAGATTTTCCGGATGCTTGCAAACCCGCGGAAAAATGCATGTATCGTCGGAGACGATGACCAGTCCGTCTATGGATTCCGGGGCGCAAGACCAGAGATCATGCAGCAGTTTCGAAAGGATTTTCCAAGCTGTAAGATCGTGTATCTCGGGGAAAATTACCGCTCTGATTACCGGATTGTACAGGCAGCAACGCAGGTGATTGAGAAGAACCGGGCACGGTATAAGAAAGAATTAAAGGCAGATTCGAAGGAACCGGGTATTGTACAGATGCATACAGTTAAAGACGAGGCAGAAGAAAATGAATGTATCATACGGCACATCCGGGAACAGTATCAGGCTGGAATTGCGTATGAAAAACAGGCAGTTTTATACCGGACGAACTTACAGCCGCGACGGCTTGCCTATAAGCTCAATCAATACAATATTCCATATACGTTAAGTGATGCATTACCAAATTTGTTTGATCATTTTGCTGTGCGGTATGTGCTGGATTATATGCGGATTGCGATGGGCGATACCTCGCGGGCGACATTTTTAAGAATCATAAATAAACCGTCGCGCTATATCAGCCGGGACGCCTTGCTTGAAGATCCGGTTGATTATGATAAGCTGCGGTTTCGATTACGGAACAAAGAGTCGCTTGTGGAGAATCTGGATAAGCTGATTGCGGATATAAAGATGTTACGGAAACTGCGGCCATATCCGGCACTCAATTTTATCCGGAATTTTATTGGTTATGACACGTATATCAAGGACTATGCAGAATACCGCCAGCTTGATGCATCAGAGATGTACGAGGTTTTGGATGAATTTGGTTATATGATTAAAGACATGGAAAGCTATGCGGAGTTGTTCACATTTATAGACGAATACAAAGAACAGCTTGCAAGACAGCAGGAGAAAAACCGGATGCGGAAGGGCGTCAATCTTATGACGATGCACAGCGCAAAGGGACTGGAATTTGATGTGGTGTATATCCTTGATGCAGTAGAAGAGATTACACCGTATAAAAAGGCAAAGACCGCAGAGGAACTCGAAGAGGAACGGCGGATGTTTTATGTTGCTATGACACGGGCAAGACATGCCCTGCATATTTATGTGCCGAAGACAATCGCAGGAAAGGCGAAAGACAAGAGCCGGTTTGTGGAGGATATTACATGGCAAAAGGAATCTTGAAAAAAGGTAAAATGATTATGATGCTTGCAGCGATTGGAAGCTGTCTGTGTCTGATCGGCTGTGCGGCAAAGGAAGAGACAACCGAAGCGGTAAATTATGAACCGGAGGATTCTTCTCTTAAGTATGCGGTCCATACGGAGTTGGACGGACATGTGATTGAACTTCCGCAATTTGCATCAACGCATGACAGTGCCGTGATTGAAGAATTAAATCGGGACATCATGGAGGGACCGGGAACCGTTTATGAGAAAGACAAAGATGGGGAAGAGATCATCCCGGAGATCCGTACGACGGAATATAATACGGATCAATATTTACAGGCGGTTGTACGTTATGTCGAGTACCCGCTTGTCGGTGGATATGGGGATGTAGCAAGCTATAATTATGATCGGATACAGGATAAGAAGATCACACTGACGGATGCGCTTGTGAAAAAGAAAACGACACTTGATGATGTGCGACAGATGGTGATTGACAGCTGTCTTCGGATGCAGGAGCTGTCAGACAAAGAAACATCCATCTACGGTGTGACAGTAGATGGATTTTCGTTGGATGCAAATGATAATTGTACATTTTATGGGAATGTTGATCTGTGTCTGAACGGAACAACGCAGTGGTCATACATTTACAGCTTCCGGTTTGAAACGCAGACAGTGGAAATCTATGACCTTACAGATTAAATAGTAAAGCTTACATATCTTCGTAGGCTTCGTTATCTAAAAGCTCATCAAATGCATCGGCAACAATCTCGTATTCCTCTTCAGAGTCGATCATGCCAAGCTCGACGTCGTCGCCGTCTTTTTCTGTGTAGCGGTAGAGGAAGACGTCGTCTTCTTCGTAGCCTTCTACGACTTTGTCCGGAAGCAAAGCGATATACTGCTGCCCTTCAACCGGGAAGATGGCAATCACACTGCAATGAAGCTCTGTGCCATCATCTAACACCATGTCTACATAGTCATCGTCTTCCGTATTATCTGTCGGAAATAAATTGTTTGTATCGTTCATAGTATGAATCTCCTTTATATTTTTAGATTTTGTATTGAAAAAGAAAAATCCTCGTCTATAATAGTTTAAGGGAATTTGTATCATAGGTCAACTATAAAATAAGAGAAAGAGAAAAGGAAAGAAACGTGAAACAAGTATTACAGTATTTCAAAAATTACAAGTGGAAAGCAATTTTGGCACCGCTATTCAAGATGCTGGAAGCTGCGTTTGAACTTCTGGTACCGCTCGTTATGGCTGCAATCATTGATAATGGTATTGCAGGAAATGACAAGCCATATATTTACAGGATGGCATTTGTCATGGTTGGACTCGGCGTGGTCGGACTTGGGTGTTCGATCACAGCGCAGTATTTCTCGGCAAAGACAGCCATGGGAATCGGAAAGGAACTCCGGTATGACCTGTTCAAGCATATCGAGACACTTTCCTATACAGAAATCGATAAGCTCGGCAGTGCGACACTGATCACACGTATGACGAGTGACGTCAATCAGGTGCAGACCGGAATCAATATGTTCCTGCGTCTGTTTATGCGTTCGCCGTTTATCGTGTTCGGTGCAACGATTATGGCATTTACAGTCAACGCGAAGGCGTCGCGTGTATTCTTTATCACGCTTCCGGTTCTGATTGTAATTGTATTTGGAATCATGCTTGTATCCATTCCTTTGTATAAGAAGGTACAGAGCAGGCTTGACACGGTAACGTTGAAGTCCAGAGAGAATCTGTCCGGTGTGCGTGTCATCCGTGCATTTAATCAGGAGAAGAAGGAAAAGGAAGAGTTTGCGGAGGTAACGGAAGCATTGACAAAAGGTCAGCTTTTTGTCGGAAAGATTTCTTCGTTCTTAAATCCGCTGACCTACGCTGTGATTAACCTGTCTATCGTTGCCCTGATCTGGGGTGGCGCGAAACAGGTAGATCTCGGTATCTTAAAGCAGGGGCAGGTCTATGCACTTGTAAACTACATGTCACAGATTCTGATCGAGCTTGTAAAGCTTGCAAACCTCATCATTACCGAGACAAAGGCAGTGGCCTGTGCGAACCGTCTCGGTGCGATCTTCGAGACAACAAGCAGCCAGACATACGAGACAGCCCCCGTGGAAGCAACTGGCGGTACAGCGATTCCGAAGGTTGAATTTGTGGATGCCGGACTTACGTATGCGGATGCGAAGGAAACCTCCATCGAGGGACTTTCCCTGAAAGTGAACCGCGGCGAGACAATCGGTATTATCGGTGGTACAGGTTCCGGTAAATCGACCCTTGTGAATCTGATTCCTCGTTTCTATGACTGCACACAAGGCAGTATTAAAATCGATGGCGTGGATGTAAAAGAGTATCCAAAAGAGCAGTTGATCTCTAAAATCGGTGTCGTTCCACAAAAGGCAGTACTTTTCTCTGGAACGATCGCAGATAATATCCGCTGGGGCAAGGAAGATGCGACAAAGGAGGAAATCGAGGAAGCACTTTCAATCGCGCAGGCGGAGGATTTTGTACAGCAGAAAGAGGGCGGCATTGAGTTTGTGCTGAACCAGGGAGGTAAGAACCTGTCCGGTGGACAGAAGCAGAGACTGACGGTCGCACGTGCACTTGTGAAAAAACCGGAGATCCTGATCCTTGACGACAGTTCTTCCGCACTTGACTATGCAACGGATGCAGCACTCCGGAAGGCAATCAAGGAGAAGACCGATCACACGACGGTTTTCCTTGTATCGCAGCGTGCGTCATCCATTATGTATGCAGATAAGATCGTTGTTTTGGACGATGGTAAGATCGCGGGGATAGGCGATCACGATACACTGATGAGGGATTGTCCGGTATATCAGGAGATCTACGCATCCCAGAACAAGGAGGTGAAGGCAGATGTCTAAGGATAAGAAAAAGAAGCTGCAGGGCTTTGATAAAGCCGTGTTAAAACGTGTACTGACACATATCAAGAAATACCGCATCCTGGTCATCCTTTCGTTTGTCTGCGCGATGATTACGGTTGCCTCTACCTTGTACGCACCGATTCTGACCGGTGATGCAATCGACTTAATCGTTGGAAAAGGTCTGGTTGATTTTGATGGAATCAAAGACATCATCTATACATTTTTGATGGTAACCGTTGTGACAGTGCTTTCACAGTGGTTTATGAATATTATTAACAATCACATCACATACTCCGTTGTGCGGGATATCCGTATCGAAGTGTTCAATCATATGGAGGAGCTTCCGCTTTCCTATATCGATTCACATAAGCACGGCGATATCGTGAGCCGTATCGTATCGGATATTGACCAGTTTGCAGACGGACTTCTGATGGGATTTACACAGCTGTTCACCGGAATCGTAACGATTCTTGCAACGCTTGGATTTATGATAGCTGTAAATGTACCGATCGCACTGGTTGTAATTGTATTGACGCCGCTTTCCCTGTTTGTAGCATCGTTTATTGCGAAGCGAACATATCATCTGTTCCACCGGCAGTCTGAGACACGTGGAGATATCACAGCACTTGTTGATGAGATGATCGGGCAGCAGAAGATCGTGCAGGCATTTGGCTACGAGGATGAAGCGTTGGAGCGTTTTGAAAAGATCAACGATCGTCTGGAGAAGGACAGCATGTCAGCTACGTTTTATTCGTCCATTGTCAATCCATGTACAAGATTTGTTAACAACCTTGTGTATGCGGCAGTTGGTATCATCGGCGCGGTTTCCGTGATTTCAACCGGATTTACTGTCGGACAGCTTACCTGCTTCTTAAGCTACGCGAACCAGTATACAAAACCGTTTAATGAGATATCGAACGTGATTACCGAACTGCAAAATGCGATGGCATGTGCCGGACGTGTGTTTGAGCTTTTAGACGAGACACCGCAGTTACCGGAGAAGGAGCATGCCCATGTATTAACAGATACGAAGGGTGCAATCGAGATTAAGGACGTGAACTTCTCCTATGTAAAGGATAAGACACTTATCACGAATCTGAACCTCTCTGTAAAACCGGGTATGCGTGTGGCAATCGTCGGACCAACCGGATGTGGAAAGAGTACACTCATCAATTTATTGATGCGGTTTTACGATGTGGATACCGGTTCCATCTCGGTTGACAGTACAGATATCCGGGATATGACAAGAGACAGCCTGCGAGAAAATTATGGTATGGTATTGCAGGAGACATGGTTAAAGAGCGGTACGATTCGTGAGAATATCGCTTATGGAAAGCCGGATGCAACGGATGCGGAGATCATACAGGCAGCAAAGCTTGCGCATTCCGACAGCTTTATCCGTCGTCTGCCACAGGGCTATGATACAGTGATCGCTGAGGACGGTGGAAATCTGTCACAGGGACAAAAGCAGCTTCTGTGTATCACACGTGTGATGCTGTTATTGCCGCCGATGCTTATATTAGATGAGGCAACATCTTCCATTGATACACGTACGGAGATCCGGATCCAGAAGGCATTTAACCGTATGATGCAGGGCAGAACGAGCTTTATTGTTGCACACAGACTGTCAACAATCCGTGAGGCGGATGTAATCTTAGTTATGAAGGATGGAAATATCATCGAGAAAGGTAACCATGAGCAGCTTATGGCACAGAATGGCTTCTACACGAATCTGTACAATTCACAGTTTGCACACTAAGCTTTTGCTTGACAAACCGCGGATTGCATGACATATTTGAAAAAGAAAAATGGAACGATCGCAGGAGGAACAAACAAGGTATGAAGATTTTTAATACACTCACCAGACATAAGGATGAATTTCAGCCAATCAATGAGGGCAAGGTAGGCATCTACGTCTGTGGACCAACCGTATATGACTATATTCACATCGGAAATGCAAGACCGATGATCGTATTTGATACATTGCGCAGATATTTTGAGTACAAGGGCTATGAAGTAAACTATGTGTCAAACTTTACCGATGTCGACGACAAGATCATTAAGCGTGCGAATGAGGAGGGGGTTGACGCGTCTGTAATCTCCGAGCGTTACATCGCAGAGTGCAAGAAGGATATGGCAGCGCTTCATGTAGAAGAAGCAACGACACATCCGCAGGCAACGAAAGAGATTCCGGATATGATTGCGATGGTAGAGACATTGATTGAGAAGGGTTATGCGTATGAAGTAAATGGAACTGTATATTTCCGTACAAGAAAATTCTCTGATTATGGCAAGCTTTCCAAGAAGAATATCGACGATCTGCGTGCCGGAAACCGTGAGCTTCTCGTGTCCGGCGAGGATGAGAAGGAAGATCCGCTTGATTTCGTACTCTGGAAACCGAAGAAGGAGGGTGAGCCATCCTGGCCATCTCCTTGGGGTGACGGAAGACCGGGCTGGCATCTGGAGTGTTCGGTTATGTCGAAGAAATACATTGGCGATGTTATCGATATTCATGCCGGTGGTGAGGATTTGATCTTCCCACACCATGAAAATGAGATCGCACAGAGTGAGGCAGCCAATGATACAGAGTTTGCACGCTACTGGATGCACAATGGATTCCTGAAGATCAACAACGAGAAGATGTCCAAGTCACTCGGAAACTTCTTCACGGTAAGAGAGATTGGAGAAAAGTATGATCTGCAGGTGATTCGTTTCTTCATGCTTTCCGCGCATTACAGAAGTCCGCTTAACTTCTCCGCAGAGCTTGTGGAAAGCTCTAAGAATGGTTTAGATAGAATCCGTACATCTGCATCGAAGGTAGAAGAGGCAATCAATAACTGTACAGTTTCCGATATGACAGAGGCAGAGACGAAGCTTGCAGAAGAGATTCCGACCTATGTAAAGCGTTTTGAGGATGCGATGGAAGATGACTTAAATACAGCGGATGCGATTTCTGTTATCTTCGAGCTTGTAAAATTTGTAAATACAAATGTAAAGACCGGTGTAACAAGCAAGGCATTTGCACAGAAGCTGTATGATACAATGAAGCAGCTGATGGATATTCTTGGTATTGATATCAAGGAGCAGGAGGTTCTTCTGGATGAGGAGATTGAGAATCTGATTGAGAAACGTCAGGCAGCCAGAAAGGCAAAGAACTTTGCGAGAGCAGATGAGATCCGTGATCTGCTTACAGAGAAGGGAATTATTCTGGAGGATACCAGAGAAGGTGTAAGATGGAAGAGAGCGTAAAGACCGAACAGGTAAATGCATATCAGTATTCGCCGCTTGCGCTTGCGTATATGGGTGATAGTATATTGGATCTGCTGGTGAAGAAATATTTCGTCACACATTCCAATATGCAGCCGCATAAGTATCATGTGGAGGTCAGCAAAATCGTAAAGGCGGTGAATCAGGCGGATTATATCGACCGGATCATGGAAGAACTGTCGGAGGATGAGCTTGACGTCTACAAGCGTGGTAGAAATACAAATACCCATTCCAAGGCGAAGAATGCAACAATGGGGCAGTATCGCAAGGCAACGGGATTGGAAGCGCTGTATGGTTATCTGTATTTGAAAGGGGATATGGACCGGCTGCAATATTTTGTGGATGGTATGATCCGGCAGTATCTTGAGAGCAAAGAATCATAGCTATGATGAAGGAAAATAAAAATGAGTGAGAATAAGAATATTATAAATGAACAGGAACAAACAGACGATCATATGATTGAAGGAAGAAATGCCGTCTTAGAGGCATTCCGTGCCGGAAAAACTGTTGATAAGCTGTATATTCAGGATGGTCTGCGCGATGGCGTGATCTCATCTATCCTGCGCGATGCGAAGAAACGGGATGTGATCGTCAACTTCGTGAGCAAGGAGAAACTCGACCAGATGTCTTCGGACCGCAAACATCAGGGAGTGATGGCAATTACAGCGGCATTTTCGTATGCTGAAGTGGATGATATCTTAGAGAAAGCAAAGGAAAAGGGAGAGGATCCGTTTATCTTTATCTTAGATGAGATCGAAGATCCGCATAACTTAGGCGCAATTATCCGTACCGCAAACCTGTGCGGTGCGCATGGCGTGATTATTCCGAAACGGCGTGCAGTGGGACTTACAGCGACAGTTGTAAAGGCTTCGGCAGGAGCCATCCATTATACACCGGTTGCCAAGGTGACGAATATTGCCAAGACAATTGATGAATTAAAGGATAGAGGCTTATGGTTTGCCTGCGCTGATATGGGCGGTGAGGTGATGTACCGTGCGAATCTGACCGGACCGATCGGGCTGGTAATCGGAAACGAAGGAAGCGGTGTGAGCCGTCTTGTCAAAGAAAAATGTGATTATGTTGTATCAATTCCGATGAAGGGCGACATAGATTCCCTGAATGCATCGGTTGCTGCTGGTGTGCTTGCATATGAAGTTGTGCGGCAGAGAATGCAGTAGAAACAGCATTGTGCGGCAGGAAAGAATGAGCATGGACATGGGGAGAAAAGTTTGGATTATTCAAAGCTTGAAGATAATGAAATTATAAAACGGATTCATAAGCATGATGACGATGCGGTGGAGTATCTGCTCAAAAAATACGGATATCTTGTCAAACGAGAGGTTCGGACTGTGTATCTGATTGGCGCCGAGATGGATGATCTGTCACAGGAGGGGATGATCGGACTTTTTAAGGCAATGCGTGATTATCAGCCGGAAAAGGATACGTCGTTTGCAACCTTTGCAAGTGTCTGTATCCGCAGACAGATCCAGAACGCGATTACAAATTCAAACCGGAAGAAGCATGTGCCATTGAATTCTTATGTATCCCTGTATATGAACAGCGAAGAGGATGATAATTTCATGCTGGAGGAACGGCTTGTTACAAGCCGGGAAGAGGATCCAGAGAAGCTGCTCATTGCGAAAGAGCAGCAAAAAGACCGGAATGAACGTATCCAGAAAGAGCTAAGTAAGCTGGAAAAACAGGTACTTACACTGTATTTACAGGGAATGTCTTACGAAGCAATTGCTGAACATCTTGGAAAGACAGAAAAGGCAGTGGATAATGCATTACAACGGATCCGAGGGAAATTATCGCGGAAATAAGATTGCCCCTTGACAGAAAACTATAAATAAAGTATTATCTCATTTGTGCTTTGCATAAAGCAAGCTGGTATGGCTCAGTCGGTAGAGCGTCGCATTGGTAGCTGTCTCTTATACACATCTGACGCTGCCGACGACTAGTCGAGTGTAGAT
>ERZ1026947.453-NODE-453-length-25525-cov-7.951394_pt1 | contig 25525 bp, 20 predicted proteins | sample MGYA00519568_ERZ1026947 | MGnify/ENA primary metagenome ERZ1026947 (study PRJEB26926, sample SAMN06164744) | human gut metagenome | biome: ENVO:00009003; feature: ENVO:2100002; material: ENVO:00002003 | host: Homo sapiens | place: USA | collected 2012 ...
TATATATTAATATGTTGATTATTAGGCGTAAAAGCACATTCTAAGGGGCGACTAAGTATTATCTACGCCGACGAAGCTGATATGCTAAATGTAGCGATGTTCGGCATGACAGCTAAGATGTGGCATGAACAGAACCCCGAACTAAAAGGAAATATCCGCGACTATGCCTCTATCAACGAACTCATTTGTCTTTCTAATATGGAAAATCTCAATGCTGTCTTTATTAATCAAAGCATCCCACAAGGTGAACGGCTGGTTAAGCTCAATCAAATTGCCATTCAACAAATGAAGATATTAGAAGGTGACGGAAAGAGGAAACTACTGAAATAAACTTCTTTATTATGTGTTTAGGATGTTCATGAGTAAGACACATATTCTTCCAACTTTATTCGTTTATTCCAACATTTTTATGTAAATTTGCTACAAAACTAAAAATTAGGACAATATGTTTGCCAAAGAAACGTATATGCAGCGAAGAGCCCTGCTAAAAAAGAATTTAGGCTCCGGGGTATTGTTATTTCTCGGAAATGACGAGTGCGGACTGAACTACGAGGATAACACCTTCCGTTATCGTCAGGATTCTACTTTCCTTTATTATTTCGGACTTTCATGCGCCGGCCTTTCGGCTATTATTGATATTGATGAAGACAAAGAAATCATTTTCGGAGATGAACTGTCTATCGATGCAATCGTATGGATGGGATCGCAACCTACATTACACGAAAAATGTGAACGTGTGGGCGTAAAAAATCTGATGCCGTCCGCAGAAATTACAAGCTATCTCCACAAGTACGTCCAGAAAGGGAAAGCGGTTCATTATCTGCCACCTTACCGTCCCGAGCATAAATTGAAACTGATGGATTGGTTGGGTATTCCCCCTACACGTCAGGAAGCTTCTGTTCCATTCATCCGTGCCGTTATCGCCCAACGTAATTACAAATCTGCCGAAGAAATTGTAGAAATAGAGAAGGCTTGCGATGTAACTGCCGATATGCACATCACCGCCATGAAAGTGCTCCGTCCGGGCATGTATGAATACGAAGTGGTAGCGGAAATGAACCGGGTGGCCGAATCTAACAACTGCCAGCTTTCTTTTGCCACCATTGCCACTATCAACGGACAGACTTTACACAACCACTATCATGGAAATAAAGTAAAACCGGGTGATTTATTCCTAATTGATGCAGGCGCAGAAGTAGAATCAGGCTATGCAGGCGATATGTCGTCTACCATTCCTGCCGACAAAAAGTTTACAGCCCGCCAGCGCGAAGTATACGAGATTCAGAATGCGATGCATCTGGAATCTGTAAAAGCCCTCCGTCCGGGTATTCCTTATATGGAGGTATACGAACTGTCTGCCCGTGTCATGGTAGACGGTATGAAGGCACTCGGATTGATGAAAGGAAATACGGAAGATGCGGTCCGCGAAGGTGCTCATGCGTTATTCTATCCTCACGGATTAGGTCACATGATGGGATTGGATGTACACGACATGGAAAATCTAGGAGAGATATGGGTAGGATATAACGGTCAGCCGAAGAGCACACAGTTCGGTCGCAAATCGCAACGTCTCGCCATTCCGTTGGAACCGGGATTTGTACACACGGTAGAACCAGGTATTTATTTTATTCCGGAACTGATTGACATGTGGAAAGGAGAAAAGAAATTTACCGATTTCATCAATTATGATGTAGTGGAAACTTATAAGGACTTCGGTGGTATCCGCAATGAGGAAGATTATCTAATTACAGAAACCGGCGCCCGCCGATTAGGTAAGAAGATTCCTTTGACACCGGAAGAGGTGGAAGCTTTAAGATAAAACAATGAATAACACCATGAAGAGACTACTTTTATCTGTATGGCTATTGTCACTTACCTTGCTATCCGCCGTAGCTGAAAACTATCCTTATAAAAGCGATGTGCTTTGGGTCACCGTACCCAATCATGCCGACTGGCTTTATAAAACGGGAGAAAAAGCAACTGTGGAGGTACAATTCTATAAATACGGTATCCCCAGAGATAACGTAACCGTCACTTATGAAATAGGTGGTGATATGATGCCTGTTGCCGATACCAAAGGAAGTGTAACTTTAAAGAATGGCAGGGGAGTGATTCCTGTGGGCACAATGAAAGAGCCGGGATTCCGCGACTGTCGCCTGAAAGCAACCGTAGATGGAAAGACCTATTCACATCATATCAAAGTAGGATTTTCACCGGAAAAACTTCGTCCGTATACCACCATGCCTTCCGATTTCAAGGAATTTTGGGAAAAGGCAAAAGCAGAACAAAAGGAATTTCCCCTAACGTATACCAAAGAACATGTCGAAAAATATTCCACTGATAAAATAGACTGTTATCTCGTAAAATTGCAACTGAACAAACGTGGGCAATGCGTCTACGGATATTTATTCTATCCGAAAAAAGAAGGAAAGTTTCCGGTTGTCTTGTGCCCTCCGGGAGCAGGTATCAAAACCATCAAAGAACCTCTACGCCATAAATATTATGCGGAACAAGGATGCATCCGTTTTGAATTCGAGATACACGGCCTGAATCCGGAAATGACTGATGAAGAATTTAAAGAAATCAGCAACGCTTTCAATGGCAGAGAAAACGGCTATCTGACCAATGGGCTCGACAGTCGTGATAATTATTATATGAAACGGGTATATCTAGCCTGTGTACGCGGTATCGACTTTCTGACTTCCCTACCGGAATGGGATGGCAAAAATGTAATCGCACAAGGAGGTAGTCAGGGAGGCGCCCTGGCATTAATCACCGCCGGACTGGATGAACGGGTGACAGCTTGTGTCGCCAATCATCCTGCATTAAGCGATATGGCAGGCTATAAAGCCGGACGTGCCGGTGGCTATCCTCATTTCTTTAGAAATTCGGTGGATATGGATACCCCCGAAAAAATAAAGACAATGGCCTATTATGATGTAGTGAACTTTGCTAAATTGATAAAAGCAGACACCTATATAACATGGGGATTCAATGACGATGTATGTCCTCCGACTACCAGCTATATAGTATACAATGTACTAAACTGTCCGAAAGAAGCCCTGATTACTCCTATTAATGAGCATTGGACCTCTAACGATACGGAGTATGGACATCTGCTTTGGATAAAGAAGCATTTGAAATAAAGAATCAATCATTCCATCTGGATACGGGCAACTCTTTTTTCCCGTAACCTTTCTTCCAGGCATACGCTTTTCTCTTTCGGAGATAAAGCGTATCGCCGCTATGCTTTATCGCCTCCCAATTAAATATTGAATGGTGGTAGATGATCTTTTCAAACCAATAAAGGAGGTCATAAGTTATGAATGGTAGTATCATACACCACCATGAAAACAGTAATGACAAAATCAACGCTGGTATCAGAGTCAGAGAAAAGCATTCCCAATATTGCTTTGCATGTATCCGTAACTCCATATCTTCCCAAACTTCCAGATATTTATACCGGGTAAAGAAAAACCAGCCTAACATAAAATAGTGTTTCTTTCCTTTTCCCAAGAACCACTTTGCTAAAAGACTATTATAAAAAATCATATTCACATTTTTTTTGTTGCATGTAGTCCTTTTATAACAGCAAAAGTAACCAAAGGTTCAATATTATAGTTTAGTATAACAGTCATTATACAGTATTCTCCCCTAAAGAATCCTATTCAAATATTGTTTATTTTGTGTTCTCTTGCCTTACTACAACAAAAGGTAATTTATATTTTCTGCAAAGAAAGTACAAATAACGAATATATCCTAATTTTTCTACTTAATATTTAAAGCTACTACCTCCCAAAAATTCACGCAGTAAAGACGTAGGCGGAATCTCCTTATCCTGTACAGGAACAAAATATTTGATAAACTTAAGTAATCGGTATGCTTCGCAATATTCAGGACAGTTGCGCGGGACACCCATCAGAATAGGTTCGGCATGCAAACGGAGTACTGCAAACTCAAAAAGCAACGCTGAATTAAACATTACGTCAGCATTCTCCTGATAGGGAAAAATCCATTTATCTTCACCGGCACGTACACTCGGCCAGCGTGATATCGTTTCACGTGCCGAATATCCCCGATAATTGAAGTCACGGATAATACGACGCAACAGACGGTTGTCAGTTGTCGGAATCCAGTTATGGTCATCCAAAGAGATGGTGGTTAATGCTGAAACATAAATCTTGAATTTCCGTTCAGCCGGTATATGCGGTGTCAGTTCTGGGTTCAGGGCATGAATACCTTCCAGAATCAGAATCGTATTATCTTCTATTTTCAGTTTATCGCCTTTATACTCCTTCTTGCCAAGAGAGAAATTAAAACGAGGCAGTTCGACCTCTTCACCGCGCAAGAGTGCCTGCAACTGTTGGTTGAACAGTTCCAAATCAAGTGCATACAGTGATTCATAATCATAATTTCCGTTTTCATCCAGAGGAGTCTCTTCACGATCTACAAAGTAATTATCCAAAGAGATCGGGAATGGTTTCAGTCCATTGGTCATTAGCTGGATAGAAAGCCGTTTGCTGAAAGTTGTCTTTCCCGAAGAGGATGGTCCGGCAATCAATACCAGTTTTACCCGGTTACCGTTTTCACCACGATGGAATATGGTATCGGCTATCTGGGCTATTTTCTTCTCCTGCAGTGCTTCTGCAACATTTATCAGATCGGTTGCATGCCCCTCTTCACAGGCCAGGTTAAAATCTCCGGCATTGTTAAGCCCCATGATATAACTCCAGTTCAGATATTCTTTAAAGACATCCAGCATTTTTTCCTGCTTCACCACATCTTCAAGCACATTCGGGTTTTCCCGGCTCGGAATCCGGAGAAGCAATCCATCGTAATATTTCACGATATCGAATAATTTAAGATATCCGGTACTGGGTAGCAGATTCCCATAATAATAATCAATGGTATCACCCAATGTATAATAATAGGTATAGAGCGAGCCGGAAGTTTCCAGCAATCTCACTTTATCATTCATTCCCCGTTCACTGAAAACACGCACAGCTTCAGCCGTATGACATTCGATGCGATGATAGGAAATATTCTCCGCGATAATCTCCTGCATCCGTTGCTTGATGCGTGTCACATCTTCCAGTTCAATGGGACGGCCAATCCGCAAATTGCAGAAATAGCCTTTTGAAACAGGATGTTCTACAAACAATTTTCCGTCGGGAAACAGTTCCGTGACGGCCTTAAATAACACAAAGCAGAGCGAACGGACATACGTACGCATACCGGACTGATCTCTCACATCCAAAAACTCTACATCCTTATTATTATAAACTCTGAAGTTAAGTCCTTCGGAGCGATTATTGACCTTGGCACTTACTACTTGATAAGGAAAATTAAGATTAAAACCGTAATAAATATCCAAAAGTGAGCTTCCGATAGGGAATTCTTTGGAAATATTGTTATTTTTGCAACATATTTGTAACATCTGTTTCATCGAGTTCGTTAAAAGGTGAATAATTTGGGACTAATATACTTATAATCAGATAGAGAACAAATAACCATTAAAAATATTATAGATGGAATATTCTTTTTATGATTTTTTAAAGCTCATAGGCTCATTAGGACTCTTCCTTTACGGAATGAAGATTATGAGCGAGGGCTTACAAAAGGTCGCGGGTGACAGATTGCGAAGTATTCTAACGGCAATGACTACCAATCGGGTAACGGGAGTTTTAACAGGAGTGTTGATAACAGCTCTTATCCAGTCTTCTTCAGCAACGACAGTGATGGTCGTAAGTTTCGTAAACGCCGGATTGCTCACACTTGCCGAATCCATCAGCGTCATTATGGGTGCTAATATCGGTACTACCGTGACTGCCTGGATCATTTCAATTTTCGGATTTAAGGTTGATATGGCTGCCTTCGCTCTCCCGCTCTTAGCCATCGCCCTTCCGCTCATCTTCTCCGGCAAAAGCAACCGCAAGTCCATCGGTGAATTCATTTTCGGTTTTTCTTTCCTTTTCATGGGGCTTTCTTATCTGAAAGCAAACGCGCCCGACCTGAACGCCAACCCGGAAATGCTTGCCTTCGTACAGAACTACACGGACATGGGATTCTTCTCCATCATTCTGTTCTTACTCATCGGTACTATATTGACGATGATTGTACAGGCCTCCGCCGCCACCATGGCAATTACATTGATTATGTGCGCCAACGGCTGGATCAGTCTGGAACTGGGAGCAGCACTTGTTTTGGGAGAAAACATCGGAACCACTATCACGGCCAATCTTGCCGCACTTACAGCCAATACACAGGCTAAGCGGGCAGCATTGGCCCATTTTGTTTTTAACGTGTTCGGTGTTATCTGGGTCTTGATTGTCTTCCATCCTTTCATGGAACTGGTAAACTGGGTAGTAGATACCTTTTTCCAAAGTAACAATCCGGAAGTTGCCATCTCCTACAAGTTATCGGCTTTCCACTCAATTTTCAATATCTGTAACGTATGTATTCTGATATGGGCGGTTAAACTGATTGAACGTACCGTATGTGCTCTTATCCACCCCAAAGAAGAGGACGAAGAGCCCCGTTTGCGGTTTATCACCGGTGGTATGCTTTCTACCGCTGAACTTTCTATCCTTCAGGCACGCAAAGAAATCCATCTTTTTGCAGAACGTACACACCGGATGTTCGGCATGGTGCAGGATTTGCTACACACAGAAAAGGATGACGTTTTCAACAAGCTGTTCAGCCGGATCGAGAAGTATGAGAATATCAGCGACAACATGGAACTTGAAATAGCCAACTACCTGAATCAAGTATCTGAAGGTCGGTTAAGTTCTGAAAGTAAATTACAGATACGTGCTATGCTGCGTGAAGTAACGGAAATTGAAAGTATCGGCGACAGCTGTTATAACCTGGCACGTACCATCAACCGGAAACGTCAGACCAACCAAGATTTTACCGAGAAACAATATGAGCATATTCATTTCATGATGAAACTGACGAACGATGCACTTGCTCAAATGATTGTGGTAGTAGAAAAGCCGGAACATCAGAGCATCGATATCAACAAGTCCTTCAACATCGAGAATGAAATTAATAACTACCGTAACCAACTGAAGAATCAGAACATTCTGGACGTAAACAACAAAGAATATGATTATCAGATGGGGGTTTATTACATGGATATTATTGCCGAATGTGAAAAGCTAGGTGACTATGTGGTGAATGTAGTAGAAGCTAGTAGTGATGTAAAAGAGAAAAAAGCTTCTTGATAGAGCAAAATTGAATCCTAAAAAAGGAGAATCAGTCTATCATAGCATTACTGATTCTCCTTTTTAATTTAAATCATCCTCCAGAAAAACAAAAAAGACCGGGCATATATCTATACACCCGGCCATTCTCCTCTTAAATAATTCTCTCTCTCTTGGTTTTATCCTTCGTACGGTTCAAAATCTTCTTTGCCGACTCCGCATAATGGACAAGTCCAATCATCTGGAATGTCTTCAAAGGCTGTTCCTGGTTCAATTCCGCTTTCCGGATCTCCTTGTTCGGGGTCGTAAATATATTCACAGACCGTGCAAATGTACTTTTTCATAACGTTCGTATTTTTAAATGGTTTTCTGAATAATATAACACAAATAGCTGGATATTTGTTCAACACTATTTTCCAAACTAAAGAAAAAAGCTATCTTTGTAGTCATATTATCAAGCTAAAACAACAATATTATACTATGCTTATAGCACTATTGTCAACTTTAATAGTTTTATGCGCAGTCCTACTAATCAGTTTTTTATGGGAACGCAGGAAATGCCTACGGATGCAACAACGATTGTTCCGTGAATCCAGAAAGTTGGAACGTACCAGCCATATCGCCGGTGCCGTTTTAAAGAATGTACATGCTTTTATTCTGCTAATAGATAACGATTTTAAAGTACTGAAGACCAACTATTACCAAAAAACCGGAACCAGAAAAGGAACAGAAGAAAAAAGAGTGGGCGACCTGCTGCAATGCCGTAACGCATTGGCTGCCGAAGGAGGCTGCGGCACACATAGTTTCTGCGGTTCCTGTCCGATACGTACCGCCATACGTCAGGCCTTCGAACAGAGACGGAACTTCACGGACCTCGAAGCAACTTTATCCGTAGTCACATCGGATAATACAACTGTGGAATGTGACGCAGTAATATCCGGCTCCTACTTCCTTCTCAATGAAGAAGAGAATATGGTTATCACCGTACATGACGTCACCCGACGGAAACAGGCCGAAAATGAATTGAGACTAGCCAAAGAAAAAGCTGAAAAAGCGGATATTTCAAAATCTGCCTTTTTAGCTAATATGAGCCATGAGATCCGTACTCCTCTCAACGCTATTACCGGATTTGCAGAAGTGTTAGGCAGCGCAAATACCGAAGAGGAAAAGGCTCAATACCAGGAAATCATAAAAATGAATGCTGATCTTCTGATGCAGTTGGTTAACGACATTCTGGATATGTCTAAAATCGAAGCCGGAACCTTGGAATTTGTACAGACAACGGTGGACGTCAATCTATTGCTTTCAGATTTACAACAACTTTTCCAGATGAGAGTCAATGAAGCCGGAGAAAATATACAAATTATAGCAGAACCGTCTCGTTCTTCGTGCATGATTCAAACGGATCGTAACCGGGTGGCACAGGTGCTTTCCAACTTTGCCGGTAATGCCATTAAATTCACCCATGAAGGTAGTATCCGCATCGGATATGAGGCAAGAGATACCGAACTTTACTTTTATGTAAAAGATACCGGAGCCGGAATTCCGGCAGAGAAATTACCGGATGTCTTCGAGCGCTTTGTGAAACTGAACAAAGATAAGAAAGGAGCCGGACTGGGACTCTCTATTTCTCAAACCATTGTCGCCAAACTAGGCGGTCAGATCGGTGCGGATTCCGTAGAAGGTGAAGGTTCTACATTCTGGTTTACAATTCCTTATCGCACATGTGGTAAACCACGATAACAAATTCGACTTCATAAAAAGTTTTAATTAAACAATTTATCACAATTTTATGTTGTATTTTTGCGGTTCAAACTAAACGCATGTATCTGCATGAGTACAAATAAAAATGACTATTATCATTTAGGACTTACGGATGACGAAGTCCTACAAAGCAGGGAGAAAAATGGTATTAACCTGTTAACACCTCCCAAGCGTCCTTCCCTCTGGAAACTTTATCTGGAAAAATTTGAAGACCCGGTTGTACGCGTACTGTTAGTAGCAGCCGTTTTCTCGTTAATCATTTCCATCATCGAGAACGAATACGCTGAAACAATCGGAATTATAGCAGCTATCTTACTGGCCACCGGAATCGGTTTCTTTTTCGAGTATGATGCCAGCAAAAAGTTTGATCTGCTGAATGCAGTCAATGAAGAAACATTGGTAAAAGTGATCCGAAATGGACGTGTGCAAGAAATTCCCCGCAAAGACATAGTGGTAGGTGATATTGTAATTCTGGAAACGGGTGAAGAAATTCCCGCCGATGGAGAACTGCTGGAAGCCATCTCTTTGCAAGTAAACGAATCTAATCTGACAGGCGAACCCGTTATTAATAAAACAACTGTAGAAGCTGACTTTGATGAAGAGGCAACTTATGCTTCCAATCTGGTGATGCGTGGAACGACAGTGGTAGACGGTCACGGCACCATGCGCGTTCTGCATGTGGGAGATGCTACTGAAATCGGGAAAGTAGCCCGACAGAGCACGGAGGACAACCTCGAACCTACTCCGCTGAACATACAGTTGACCAAACTCGCAAACCTCATCGGAAAAATTGGTTTTACCGTTGCCGGTCTCGCTTTCCTTATTTTCTTTGTCAAAGACGTATTGTTATTCTTTGATTTCGGTTCACTGAACGGATGGCATGAGTGGCTTCCTGTTTTCGAACGGACACTGAAATATTTTATGATGGCAGTTACACTGATTGTAGTAGCTGTGCCTGAAGGATTGCCAATGAGTGTTACGCTTAGTCTGGCATTGAATATGCGCCGCATGCTTTCTACCAACAACCTGGTGCGGAAAATGCACGCTTGCGAAACAATGGGAGCCATCACCGTGATTTGTACGGATAAAACCGGTACACTGACTCAAAACCTCATGCAAGTGCACGAGCCTAATTTTTACGGCATCAAAAATGGCAGTGTTTTGTCCGATGATGATATCAGCACACTCATTGCAGAAGGAATAAGCGCTAACTCAACCGCTTTCCTCGAAGAGTCAACGACCGGTGAGAAGCCGAAAGGAGTAGGAAATCCCACCGAAGTAGCTTTATTGCTTTGGCTTAACAAGCAGGGAAAAAATTATCTGGAACTTCGCGAGAAAGCACATATCCTCGACCAACTCACTTTCTCTACCGAACGGAAATTCATGGCAACCCTTGTTGAGTCGCCACTGATCGGGAAAAAAATACTCTATATAAAAGGAGCCCCGGAAATTGTTTTGGGCAAGTGTAAAGAAGTAGTCCTGGACGGACGACGAGTGGACGCCGTAGAATATCGTTCCACAGTAGAAGCACAACTGTTGGGCTATCAGAATATGGCTATGCGTACACTTGGATTTGCATTCAAGATTGTCGGAGAAAATGAGCCAAACGATTGTACGGAACTGGTTTCAGCCAACGACCTGAATTTCTTGGGAGTAGTTGCCATCTCCGACCCGATTCGTCCGGACGTACCTGCTGCGGTTGCTAAATGCCAGTCCGCAGGTATCGGCATCAAGATCGTGACCGGTGATACTCCGGGAACTGCAACGGAAATCGCACGTCAGATAGGTCTTTGGAACCCCGAAACAGATACCGAACGAAATCGAATCACTGGTGTTGCATTTGCTGAATTGAGCGATGAAGAAGCATTGGATAGAGTGATGGATTTAAAAATCATGTCCCGCGCTCGCCCGACTGACAAGCAACGTCTGGTACAGCTGCTTCAGCAAAAAGGAGCAGTCGTAGCCGTAACCGGAGACGGAACCAACGACGCTCCGGCTTTGAATCATGCCCAAGTAGGTTTATCAATGGGTACAGGTACTTCTGTAGCCAAAGAGGCCAGCGATATTACCCTGCTCGACGACTCCTTCAACAGTATCGGAACTGCCGTTATGTGGGGACGCTCCCTGTATAAGAATATCCAGCGTTTCATTGTTTTCCAGCTGACGATCAACTTCGTAGCACTGCTCATTGTCTTGTTAGGTTCTGTGATCGGTACGGAACTTCCGCTGACTGTCACACAAATGTTATGGGTGAACCTGATTATGGACACTTTTGCCGCTTTGGCCCTTGCTTCCATTCCGCCCAGCGAAACCGTGATGCTTGAGAAACCCCGTCGAAGCACTGATTTTATTATCAGTAAGGCAATGCAGTCTAATATATTAGGTGTAGGCTCCATCTTCCTCATCGTACTGCTCGGAATGATTTATTATTTCGACCACAGCACGGAAGGTATGGATATACACAACCTGACCATTTTCTTCACCTTCTTTGTCATGCTGCAATTCTGGAATCTGTTCAATGCCCGTGTATTCGGCACTACCGATTCGGCATTCAAGGGACTTTCCAAATCGTATGGTATGGAGCTCATTGTACTGGCTATTCTTGCCGGACAATTCCTGATCGTACAGTTCGGTGGAGCTGTATTCCGTACGGAGCCGCTCAACTGGCAAACCTGGCTTCTTATTATAGGCGTTTCGTCCACGGTGTTATGGGTTGGAGAACTTATTCGCCTTGTTCAACGTATTATTCACAAAAAAGACAGAAATGAAAAGTAAAGGAATAAAAAACCTTCTTATTGATTTGGGTGGTGTACTTATCAATCTCGACCGCCAACGTTGCATTGAGAACTTTCAGAAATTAGGGCTCCGGAACGTGGAGGACCTACTGGACATCCATAATCCGAACGGACTCCTGATGCAACAGGAAAAAGGATTGATTACACCCGCCGAATTCCGTGACGGAGTTCGGCAGATGATAGGCAAAGCAGTGAGCGACATACAAATAGATGCAGCCTGGAATAGTTTTTTAGTAGACATACCGACACACAAACTTGATTTATTATTAAAATTACGTGAGAAATATGTCGTCTATTTATTGAGCAATACCAACCAAATCCATTGGGACTGGACATGTATTCACCTGTTTCCCTACCGCACATTTAAGGTGGAAGACTATTTTGAGAAAACATATCTCTCTTTTGAAATGAAAATGGCCAAGCCCGAACCGGAAATCTTCAAGGCAATCATAGAGGATGCCGGTATCGAGCCGCAAGAAACACTCTTCATCGATGATTCCGAGATGAACTGTAAGGCAGCGCAGAATTTAGGAATTTCCACTTACACAGCAAAAGAAGGCGAAGACTGGAGCCATCTTTTCAACAGCAAATAATTTTAGAGATATGCAGATTATACGTGACACATCGGCTATTAACCCGAAACCCAGTGTAGCTACCATCGGTTTTTTTGATGGAGTACATGCAGGACATCGCTATCTGATTCAGCAAGTGAAAGAGATAGCCGCCGCCAAAGGTCTACGCTCTGCATTGGTTACTTTCCCCGTTCATCCCCGCAAAGTGATGAACACGAATTATCGTCCGGAACTTCTGACTACCCCGGAAGAAAAAATAAGGCTGCTGGCAAACATCGGGGTAGATTACTGTCTGATGCTTGATTTCACTCCAGAAATTTCCCGGCTTACTGCCCGGGAGTTCATGACGCAGCTGTTAAAAGAACGTTACCAGGTAAAATACTTGGTTATCGGCTATGACCATCGTTTCGGGCACAACCGCAGCGAAGGTTTCGAAGATTATGTACGCTACGGGAAAGAAATTGGCATAGAAGTGATCCGCGCCAAAGCATATACCAGCAATATAGAAATAGAGAACGTACCCAATGTTCCGGTAAGTTCTTCCCTGATCCGCAAACTTCTTCATCAAGGAGAAGTAGACCTGGCTGCCGACTGCCTGAAATATGAATATTTCCTGGACGGAATAGTAGTAGGCGGCTATCAGGTAGGCCGCAAAATAGGTTTTCCAACGGCCAATTTAAGCGTGGATGATCCTGATAAACTGATCCCCGCGGACGGTGTATATGCCGTATGGGTGACATTCGATAAAAAAACATATATGGGGATGCTGAACATAGGTGTCCGCCCGACGATTGATAATGGCCCTAACCGGACCATTGAGGTGAATATCCTTCACTTCCATTCGGACATATACGATAAATTCATCCGGCTTACTTTTGTAAAACGGACGCGTCCCGAACTGAAATTCTCCAGTATCGACGAGTTAATAGTGCAACTCCATAAAGATGCAGAAGAGACGGAAGCTATTCTTCTTGCCAGCAAGGCAAACAGTAACAGTAGAGAAACAAAATAAATAATACAATAACCGAACAATAATAATTTAAAAATAGATTCTTATGCAAAAGTCATTTATGAGCATCTCTTTGGTGGTAATAGCTATTTCGATGTTAGCTATGTTTATCTATAGTTTCTTTACAACTAACTAAAGACCAATGAAAACGGCTATCAAACTGATATTAATAGACCTTCTCATTGCGCAGATTGTCGCCCCTATCCTGATTATGATTCCCTGTACGATCTATTTGTTAGTCACCACAGGAGATTTGGATAAAGTTGCCCTGACGCAAATGATTATGATTCCGGCCCAATTAGCCGGTCAGATTATGATGGGTATTTATCTATGGAAAGCCGGCTATATCAGTAAAAAGAAAGCGACATGGTCGCCTGTATCAGTGCCATTCCTAATTTGTAGCGGGCTGGCTATTCTCACCGCTGGCTTTCTGGTATCTGCACTTATGGGACTGCTAGACTGGATACCCAACATCATGGAGCAATCTTTCGACATTCTCCAATCCGGTTGGGGCGGTATTCTTGCAATAGCTATCATCGGTCCTGTACTTGAAGAAATCTTGTTTCGCGGAGCAATCACCCGCGCTTTACTTCAACAATACAATCCGACTAAAGCCATTCTGATTTCCGCGCTTCTGTTCGGCGTCTTTCATATAAATCCAGCCCAGATCCTTCCCGCATTTCTGATCGGTATCCTGCTGGCATGGACTTATTACAAAACAGGCAGCCTGATACCTTGTATACTCATGCACGTGCTCAACAACTCGCTATCCGTATATCTTAGCATCAAATATCCCGAAGCCGAGAATATGGATGACCTGATTAACGGTAGCCCGTATCTCGTCACTCTGGCCGGTTCAATCCTGCTACTTATCTGCACCATACTGACCATGAACAATCTGACTTCCAGAAAGCAACCATAAAAAAAGGGAAGTTTTTCACTTCCCCTCTTTTGCTTTGAATGCCAATGCATACATTCGTATTTGTTTCACCATCGACAGCAAACCATTGCTACGCGTTGGCGACAGATGCTCTTTCAGCCCAATCTTGTCTATAAAATAAAGATCTGTATTCAAGATTTCATCAGGAGTATGTCCTGAAAGGACTTTAATCAATAAGGCAATAATTCCTTTGACTATCAAAGCATCACTTTCCGCTTTAAAAACGATTTTACCATCTACATCATCCGCTTGAAGCCACACCCTACTTTGGCATCCCTCAATCAGATTTTGTTCCGTCTTATATTTTTCTTCAAGTGGTTCCTGCTCATTTCCCAAGTCAATAAGTAGTTGATAACGGTCCATCCAATCGTCGAAGTCACTGAATTCTGCAATCACTTCGTCCTGTAATTCATTAATTGACATTATAAATAATTATTTAATCCTGTTATTTCTCATTATAGATCACTTCCAATACCGTCTGGCCTACTGCTTTCAACGTATTCTTATCTATATGCTCCATATTGTCATTGACGGTATGCCATGTTGGAGTAAAGTCACCCTCCTGATTATATGGAATAATATCGATTGTTTTAATACGTGCCAAGCGATTAATGAACAGATGGTCGTCGGTAACAAATCCTCCGTTACCATCCATGAACGTCTTCCCGTTGCCAATCTTCTTCGCCGCTTTCCAGACTTTCTTATTTATATCGGGAGCAAATTCTTCAGAATATCCCTCTTTCATAAACACGCTACCTTCACCGCCCACCATATCGAGCAGGATGCCAAAACGTGCATTGTATCCCTGTACATGAGGATTGCGTGCCCAATACTGTGATCCGAGACACCAGAATTCCTCTTTATGCTGCCCCGTATAGAACTGCGGCGCACCATAATCCTCTGCATCCAGCAAAATAATATCGATACCTAACTCCGGTTGTTGCTGATTGACCAAGCGAGCTATTTCCAATAAAGCCCCTACACCACTGGCACCATCATTGGCACCCAAAATCGGAGTATTATGATTCTTCTCGTCAGGATCGTTATCAGCCCATGGACGTGTATCCCAGTGCGCAAACAGAGCGATTCGTTTTTTGCTTTCCGGCTTATAAGAACCGATAATGTTTCTCGCTTTCAACAGAGTTCCGTCATAAGCAATCAAATCGGCATATTGATTAGTCACTTGAGCACCGAAAGCCTCCAACTGACCGGCAAGGTAATTGCCACAGGCAACATGTTCTTTTGTATTAGGAACACGAGGCCCGAAATCCACCTGATTCTTTACATACAAATAAGCACTATCCGCATCAAATTGAGGTACATTCACTGCTGTCTCTTCGCTTTGTTCACTCGTACTATTTGCCTTATTACCTCCTCCGCAAGAGAATGCTGATAATAACAAAAAGGCACTCATTAATACTATCATAGTTTTCTTTTTCATCGTCCTTTCATCTATTAGGGCTTCAAAATTAGTTATTTTCATCACAGCATCGTTCAGATGGAATGGTTTATTAACATATAAACTTCAGTTCCACATTTTTCTTTCCGACCACAAGTTCCACTTTTGCGCCATTTATAAGCGGCAGATTATGAGTCACGTGTCCTACCGGAAAATTAAAGCAGACCGGATAATCATACTCTTTTACTAAATCCGCCAAAGCTGCATACAATTCCTTACCCAACGAACAGTCTTCTTCATATTCCGTAAATTGGCCGATAATCAGTCCGGACAGTTTTTCAAGCACGCCTCCCAATTTCAAATTATACATCATACGCTCGATGGCATGCGGACGTTCGCTGACATCTTCAATAAACAGTATCGTCCCTTCTGCCGGAATATCGTATGGAGTTCCCCGCAAACCGTATGCTACCGCCATATTACCACCATGCAAAACGCCTTGTGCAGTCCCCTGCTTATTCAGTTTGTGCTTCTCGCACGTATAAGAAGGGATATTCCCAAATAAGATATCCTTCAGATAGTTCGTACAAAGATCATCTTCCGGTTCTACCGTAAGATGACGGGCCATCAACGAATGTAGAGAAGCATATCCATTTTTCTGAAACAGATTGTGCAACGCTGTTATATCGCTAAAACCCAGTAACCATTTCGGATGTTCATGAAAAGCCGTAAAATCAATTTTATCAATCAAATGTACCACCCCGTACCCTCCGCGACTACACAGAATAGCTTTCACCTCAGGGTCGTCCATCGCGTCCTGCAAATCTTTCAGCCGTTGCCTGATTGTTCCGGCATATCTCCCGGATGAACTTCCGGCATATTTTCCCATAGCCACTTTCAAGCCCCATGATTCTATCCGTTTCTTGGCGCCTTTCAGAAATTGTTGGTCTATCTTACTCGAAGGTGATACAATAACCACTTTATCACCTTTCTGCAAAAAGGGAGGAAATTGAATATCCATATATATTCTTATTTAATTGACTTTCGTTGATAAAATACCAGACTGCCCGGATGCATTTGTTTTCATCTGCAAAAATACAGGAAAAAACGGTTCCATGCACATCCAACAGTCAAAACAAATGAAATATAGCAAAATGTTACATAACGGATGCATTTTTTTCGGGTTATAATCGTTATTTTTTCAATCATTTTTCTGATATTTGCTAAAAATCTAACGTTATGGAACCTATTCTAAATTTTGCCCAGCTAACGGCCCATCTCAAAAAACTAAACCATAGAAAACGAATTGCCGTGGTCTGTGCCAACGATCCTAACACAGAGTATGCCATCTCTCGTGCGCTGGAAGAGGGAATTGCAGAATTTCTTATGATTGGAGATTCTACAATTCTGAAGAAATATCCCACGCTCAAACAATATCCCGAATATATAAAAACTATCCATATCGAAAATCCGGACGAAGCGGCACGCGAGGCTGTCCGTATCGTTCGCGAAGGGGGAGCCGATATTTTGATGAAAGGGATTATCAATACAGACAACTTACTGCACGCCATACTTGACAAAGAAAAAGGGTTGTTGCCGAAAGGAAAAATCCTCACGCATTTGGCAGTGATGGAAATTCCTACTTATCATAAACTGCTTTTCTTTTCGGATGCTGCGGTCATTCCGCGTCCCACGCTACAACAACGCATAGAGATGATTTGGTATGCTATCTGTACCTGCCGCCACTTTGGCATCGAGCAGCCGCGTGTCGCCTTGATTCACTGTACGGAAAAAGTGAGTGCCAAGTTCCCTCATTCATTAGATTATGTGAATATCGTAGAGCTTGCCGAAGCGGGAGAATTCGGAAATGTGATTATTGACGGCCCGCTGGATGTACGTACTGCGTGCGAACAGGCAAGTGGTGATATTAAAGGGATTGTATCTCCTATCAACGGACAGGCAGACGTACTGATATTCCCGAACATCGAATCGGGCAATGCATTCTACAAATCTGTCTCCCTGTTTGCAAAAGCAGAGATGGCAGGATTACTGCAAGGACCTATTTGTCCTGTAGTACTTCCGTCGCGTAGCGATTCCGGCTTGTCCAAATATTATAGCATTGCGATGGCATGCTTACAAGTGTCAGGAGATTGCGAGTGCAGAAAACAGGCCAGTCAGGTCACCAACTCATCATTCTAAATTCACCATTTAAAACTCACCATTCATGAAAATACTGGTTATCAACCCCGGCTCAACTTCTACAAAGATTGCGGTTTACGAAAACGAGACTCCGTTATTTATCAGCAATATAAAACATTCCGTAGAAGAGCTGTCTGCTTTTCCCGAGGTAATAGATCAGTTTGAATTCCGCAAAAATCTGGTATTACAAGAATTGGAGAATAACAAGATTCCTTTTTCTTTTGACGCAATCATCGGACGCGGAGGTTTGGTGAAACCGATACCGGGCGGAGTGTATGAGGTGAACGATGCCATGAAACGTGATACAGTGCATGCCATGCGTACCCATGCCTGCAACTTAGGAGGACTGATTGCCAGCGAACTGGCCGCCACCCTACCCGATTGCCCGGCTTTCATCGCTGATCCGGGAGTGGTGGATGAACTGGAAGACATAGCCCGCATTACAGGTTCTCCGTTAATGCCGAAAATTACCATCTGGCACGCCTTGAACCAAAAAGCAATCGCGCGGCGTTTCGCCAAAGAACAAGGGACGCAATACGAAGAGTTGGATTTAATCATCTGCCATTTAGGAGGAGGTATTTCTGTCGCAGTCCATCACCATGGAAGAGCCATCGACGCCAACAATGCGTTGGACGGCGAAGGCCCTTTCTCACCGGAACGCGCCGGCACACTTCCTGCCGGTCAACTGATCGACCTTTGTTTTAGCGGTCAGCATACCAAAGACGAATTGAAGAAACGTATTTCCGGACGTGCCGGATTGACTGCTCATTTAGGTACGACCGATGTGCCTGCCATCATCCAATCGATAGAAGAAGGAGATAAAAAGGCGGAATTAATACTGGACGCCATGATTTATAATGTTGCAAAAGCGATAGGCGCCAGTGCTACTGTACTTTGCGGGAAAGTAGATGCTATCCTCCTGACAGGAGGAATCGCTTATTCGGACTATGTGGTTTCAAGGCTGAAAAAAAGAATCTCTTTCCTGGCTCCCATCTATGTTTATCCGGGAGAGAATGAAATGGAGTCGTTAGCTTTTAATGCCATAGGAGCATTGAAAGGAGAATTGCCGATACAAGTTTATAAGTAACATAAACTATTGATTTATCGGTTTCACCTTATTTTACTTTATACTTTTATCTGTTATCTCCTTATTTATCAGCATTTCAAGAATTAGGTAAAATGGATGAACCGCAAACCTTACAATAACATTTATGGTACTTATTTCTTAAGAAAGAGTTACCTCCTCCAATAAAACAAGCTCCCAGCTACGCCAAACAATAGTAATTAACTTCAGTTCACCTTTCGCCTTGGCTTCTGCCACCAGCTCATCTTCACTATAACGAAGTAACTGTTCGCGCGCCTCATCAGCAAGGGCACGTATTTCTTTTTCCGAAGCACCGGCTTTTGCATATTTCACCTCAAGCAGATAGGTGAAAGGAGGAAGTACGGGAACCGACAGACTAGGTTTGAAGAAGAAATCTGCAAAGCCTTTATTCAATTCGTATTCCGGATAAAGTTGATAATAACGATACATTCCTAAATAAGCAAGCAAGAAGCCTTTAATGTGCGCTTCACCTTCAATATATTCACGAATACGGCTTTGCTCACGAACAGCGTTGGCGATAAAATCGAACAAAGGTTTCCAATCTCCTCTGAAAGCCATATTCTCAAATAAAGCACTCATCTTGTTCATGTCTATTTTAAAGATATCATGCTTGATGTAGCCTTGTATCAAGAAGTTAAAAAGCTGTTCTCTTACAACTAAATTCGGTACATGCAGGATGGGTCTTCCCACCATATCTACACCTTTGATGGAAAGAAGTCCGAAATAGAATAATAAAGACTTGAAATTACTGGGGTCCGTCATCTCCAATGCAGAAAAATGAGTAACAATGTCAGTAATAATCTCTCCTTGCTCGGCTATTTCCTTTATAACAGAAAAATTCTCTCCCAATCCATGATCTAATTTTATCAAGTATGCCAACTTGTTAAAGTCAGTGCGAATGTTAGGGTCTACAATTTCTTTAGGCTTTTTATGATGAAGTACAAAAGATTTCAGAAAATAAAGTGCCATGTCAGAATTAAACATACACTGTTCCAATGTATCTTCACTAAAGCAATAATTGTCATAATTGGGTTTCATCATGGCAACTATTTCATCTATAGATTCTTGAAGTACTCCCTGCTCTTTATAATATTCCAGCATCTCACGCAACTCATTCTCACTGAATCCAACCAAATCATTAAACCATGAATCATTTGTGATATTGGTTCCGATGTTAAAGCCACTAGTTACATCATCCATCGTCACCGGACTCACTCCGGTAATAAACAACCGTTCAAGAGCAGCTCCGGTTCCGGTAGTGGCAGATTTTATCACGTTAAAGAAGCCACGAATAAAACCTTCGCCATGCGTTGCTTTCCTGTAAAACTCCGTACCGTAAGTTGAAAGAATGGTATTGGTGAAATTATCGTATTCATCAATAAGTAAATAAATACGAATATTTTTCTTACGGGTAGCATAGGAATTAACCGCAGACAGAAAAGCACCGGGTTCTTCTTGTATTTTCTCATCAAGAACATCCCAAATTTCTTTTCCTAACAAATCTTCATACTTAAAGACAAAATCTTTAAGTTTGCTACAACAATGTAGCTTAAACGATAGTTCTACTTCGTTGACATTGGAACTCACTTCCGAAAAATTAAATCGCATGATGAGAAACTGATTGTGAAGCTTCGTCGGATGCTGACCTATGTATAGCTGACCAAACAACTCGTCAAACTGTTCAGCATGATTTACGTCATAATAGGCCTCTAACATAGCCAAAGTCAGACTCTTCCCAAATCTACGAGGACGTATCAGAAACAGATAAGGCGGTTGCATCTCTATTTTTTCAATGAACATTGTCTTATCTACATAATAATAATTCTCTTTCTGAATTCGGCTAAAATCAGTTATTCCGTAAGGTATTTGTTTCATCATATTGCGATTCCTTTCAATTTATCTGTCTCTTATTTCTGCAGACTTTTTTCAATATTCTGCAAACGGCGTTCTAATGCTGCATACTTTTCATCCTTTTCTTTTAAAAGACGCTCGTAGAGTTCAGTGATTTTGTCGATAGGATTGAAGTTGTTAACTCGACTATCATTAATACTATCTTCGGTATCAGACTTAACTATACCCATGCTGATGTTTGCCCCACCTGCACTTTGTTCTGAATTATTCACCGTATTATTTTCAAACACCACCGTCTGTGCATCCTCCTCCAAAGTCTTGAGATAATCGAAAGGGACATTCAATGCACGTGCAAAGCGTTGCAACATCTCATCATCAATCACCTTCATCTTCTCATATTTAGAAACAGCAGGTTGTGAGAGATGTACTAATTCACTCAAACCCTCCTGGTTCATATTCTTTTCAATACGGGTACGACGTATATTGCGTCCGTGATGGACTCTCCCAATTGTCAATTCTTCTGTTTCCATTTTTATTTTCTTTCTTTTTAAAATCCAACAAATATACAAATGAAAAGTTTCGCTCGAAGCAAATATACGAAAAAAACGAATAGATGTGATAATATGGATAAAATGAATATTACAACCTGACAAATAGAATAAAATGAATACTTCAAACAGCGCATAATGTGTTAAATTATCACGAACTTTACCGCACGAAAGGGCAACAAAACAAAAGAGCAAGTGAAGATGAAAAGAATATTGACAAGCAAAGAATACAGGTTCATAAAAGGGCTCAAAGAATTGATGACTAAATACAATGCAGTGATCTCTACAGATGCACAAGGAAAAATTGAGATTGTTGTGAATGAAGACGACGAATCATTTGATTTTGAAACAGAAAGCACGATCTATTTAGGAGAATGTTTTTCGGATAATGAGCTAAATGAATTACTGGAAAAGAACTTAGCACACATAATACGAATAAAAGAGGAGTATAAAACAAACTTGTAAACGGATTTATATAATTGAAAAATCATTAATCCAAATTTCTATATAAACACCCCACCAGATTTCTTTAGAACCAACGGCCTCTTCCTTTTAAAGGAAGGGGTCGTTCCTTTAAAAGGAGTGAAGCTTTGGTTTTAAAGCAAGAAAAACGACCTTATTAACTGGTATATTTGCCTGTATCATAAACTTTTTAAATAAAAAAGCTCTTTCAAAGAAATTTTTCTCATATCTTTGCGACGTGTTAAGTTAATAAATTGATTAAGGTCGATTTTTGACTGTTTCGAATCGGGAAGTATGGGGGTACTTTCCGATTCTTTTTTTGGGGAGGATATAATAAGGTGTCTTTCATCTTTTTAAAGGTTTTAATAAACTGAATAAATCTAATATATACTAACTCTATATATAAAACAGTTCAACTCCGGAGGATACTAATAAAAAAGAAGGCTGTTTCAAAATTAAATTTGAAACAGCCTTCATTATATATAGAAGCTATCGCTTTCTTACTTCTTTTCCGGTCTTGGCAACAAAACCTTTCTTGAAAGTTTGAATTTGCCAGTTTTCGGATCGATATCAATCAGTTTTACCTCGATTTCATCACCTTCTTTGATTCCGGCTTCTTCTACTGTTTCCAGACGTTTCCAGTCAATTTCGGAGATGTGCAGCAAACCATCCTTGCCCGGCAAGAATTCGATAAATGCACCATAAGGCATAATAGAACGAACTTTACCTTTATAAACTTCGCCTACTTCAGGAACAGCAACGATTGCTTTAATCATGCGCATTGCATCATCAATACATTTTTTGTTTGTTCCGGAAACTTCGATGCGTCCCATACCATCAATTTCTTCGATAGTAATCACAGCACCAGTTTCTTCCTGCATACCTTGGATGATCTTTCCACCAGGGCCGATCACAGCACCGATGAATTCTTTAGGAATTGTCATCGTTTCGATACGTGGAGCATGTTCTTTCAGGTCGGCACGTGGTTCAGCAATTGTTTCAGTAATCTTATTAAGGATATGCATACGTCCTTCTTTAGCCTGGTTCAAAGCACGTTCCAGAATGTCATAAGACAGACCGTCTACCTTGATATCCATCTGTGTAGCAGTGATACCGTCTTTTGTTCCGGTCACCTTGAAGTCCATATCTCCCAAGTGGTCTTCGTCACCCAGGATATCAGACAATACAGCATATTTTTCTTCGCCCGGGTTCTTAATCAATCCCATAGCGATACCCGATACCGGTTTCTTGATCTTCACACCTGCGTCCATCAATGCCAATGTGCCGGCACATACGGTAGCCATAGAAGAAGAACCGTTAGATTCGAGGATATCTGAAACCACACGTACTACATACGGATAGTCAGCAGGAATCTGTCCTTTCAAAGCACGCCAAGCCAAGTGACCGTGACCGATTTCACGACGGCCTACACCACGTTGTGCTTTTGCTTCGCCTGTAGAGAAAGGAGGGAAGTTATAATGTAACAAGAAACGTTCTTTTCCGTGTTCCAAAACATCGTCGATAATCTTCTCATCCAGTTTTGTACCCAGAGTAACAGAAGTCAATGACTGTGTTTCACCACGAGTAAAGATAGCAGATCCGTGAGGGCCAGGCAGAGGACCTACTTCACACCAGATCGGGCGGATTTCGGTAGTCTTACGACCATCCAGACGCTTACCTTCGTCAAGGATAGAACGGCGCATGGCCTCTTTTTCTACATCGTGGTAGTAACGATCGATCAATGCAGCCTTTTCGTCCAATTCTTCTTCAGAGAATTGAGCTTTGAATTCTTCGCGGATCACTTCGAAAGCAGCAAAACGTTCGTGTTTGTTATTGTTTCCGGAAGCAGCAACTGCGTAAGCCTTGTCGTAACATGCTTCGCGAACAGCCTTGCGCAAGTCTTCGTCGTTTACTTCGTGGTTGTATTCACGTTTTACAGTTTTTCCAACCTCTTCAGTCAACTCCATCTGCGCTTTGCAATGAATCTTGATAGCTTCGTGAGCCACTTTCATTGCTTCCAGCAATTCAGCTTCAGATACTTCATGCATTTCACCTTCTACCATCATGATGTTCTCATAAGTAGCGGCTACCATCAAGTCCATGTCAGCTTTTTCCAGTTGTTCAAAAGTAGGATTGATAACGAACTGACCGTCGATACGTGCTACACGCACTTCAGAGATCGGTCCGTTGAAAGGAATATCTGAAACGGCAAGTGCTGCAGAAGCGGCAAGTCCTGCCAATGCATCCGGCATATCCACACCATCAGCAGAAAAGAGGATGATGTTCACATATACCTCTGCGTGATAATTATCGGGGAATAAAGGACGGAGAGCACGGTCTACAAGACGGCAAGTAAGAATCTCATAATCAGAAGCTCTACCTTCTCGCTTGGTGAAACCACCAGGGAAACGGCCGAATGCCGCAAATTTTTCTTTGTACTCTACCTGTAAAGGCATAAAATCTGTTCCGGGAACTGCATCTTTAGCGGCACAAACAGTAGCTAACAACATGGTGTTGCCCATGCGAAGCATTACAGAACCGTCTGCCTGTTTTGCCAACTTTCCCGTCTCGAGTGTGATGGTTCTTCCATCAGGTAACTCGATTGTCTTAACAATTGGGTTAATCATAAAAATTGTTTTATCTATACTTTTTCTTTCAAAATTCCTGCAAAGATATACATTTATCGTGGTAATCAGGTGGAAATGAGGTAAAAAGTTAGTGGTGAACTGATTTTTTTTCAAAATTAGGATGAAGAACCCGGCAAAATGCTTTGACTAATCTCGAAAAGAAGTATATTTGCATCTCGGAAGTTACGAAAAGAGTGTAATTTATTGGAAATGAGCATTGGGTAATCGCTCATAATAGTAATAGGTTACGAATTAGTTAGTTATCTACTGCATTATTCTTCTGTGCGTTGCGTAACCTTCAAAGAACTCTTCGTATGCAAAAGTAACAATAAAACGGGAGATTTAGAAATGAATCTCCTGATTTTTTCTTCTCACACAAGTTTTTCCGTAAAAGCGATTTTATCCGTCAGCACACCATCGCCCAAAAAGATTTTGAACGAACGTGTGCCGACTGCCGCATAAGCGGAGAAAAGGGCTTTGCCTCACGCCTAAACAATAGTTTAGACTGATGAGACAAGGCCCCTTTCTTTTGTGCTTATGCCAAAGAGGTGCTTTTACGGGGTTTTGACGATTTTTCTTTTTTCGTTGTCCTTTTGAGCCGGAAGCGGAAAGCCGTGTATGACCGCACATTCCATAAATGGAACAAGCCGTCACTCACGGCAGACAAACCGGGAAGAATGATTTTATCCATCCGACCAAACACGTTTGGCCAAACAGATAAAAACATACTTCCTTGCCGATGGTTTGCCCGGTTTCACGCTACCGGCTATGTTCTTTTCTGTTGGGGATGTCTTTTTCACGGATTTCTCTTTTGAAGTTTTCCTGTCTAATCTGCCTCTACTTCCGTTTACCTCCATTTTCGCGCCTTTCAGTGAGCCGCATCAGGCAGTCATTTTCGTGCTGGGTGCAAAGGTAACTCCGGGATTGTACGGGAAAGCAAGGTCAAGCCTCCTGTTTTCTGGAAAAATCTCCAGCCCTTCGGGTAGTATTTTCCCGAAAAACCTTGCATTCCCTAATCCCTACCTTTTTAAGCACCCGAAACGAAAACG
>ERZ1026947.455-NODE-455-length-25400-cov-7.129059_pt1 | contig 25400 bp, 26 predicted proteins | sample MGYA00519568_ERZ1026947 | MGnify/ENA primary metagenome ERZ1026947 (study PRJEB26926, sample SAMN06164744) | human gut metagenome | biome: ENVO:00009003; feature: ENVO:2100002; material: ENVO:00002003 | host: Homo sapiens | place: USA | collected 2012 ...
ATGTTCAAACAAGCCGCCACTGAGCCATGGATGGCGAATTGGCGGCGGTTGCGTGAGAAAATGATGTGTATATCAGAACAGTTAGAACTTCTTAGTTTCAATACATCGCATATGAAATGAAATAATATTAAAATATATGTATCACAACATATGCAATTAGGAATTAGGAGGTGTTCGTTATGATTATTACGATTGGTAGAAAATGTGGCTGCTGCGGAGACGAGATCGGTCATGCGTTGGAACAGATCTATCATATTCCATTTTATGATCGGTCGGTCATCTCAGAGCTTGCAAAAGGGTATGGAATGTATGACCGGTATCCGGATTTCTATGGGGAAACCCCGATGGATACACTGATGTACACGATATCCCAGACAGAGAGTGAAAACGTGTTTTATGAGACACCGAAGAAAGCATTGTCCGAAATCTTAGACGGAAAAAACTGTATTATTTTAGGTCGATGTGGTAATTATGTATTCAAGGACCGGAAGGATAAGCTTGCAATCTTCCTGACCGGAGATGATGCGATGCGGATTGAGACGATCGCGAAGAAGCATGGAATCCCGGAGCGCCAGGCGAAGAAGCTTGTACAGGCAACCGATGAACGCCGGGAGGCATACCACAAATATTATACCGGGGAGACATGGGGCATGGCAGAAAACTATGACCTGTGCCTGAATGTCTCGATGCTTGGTACGGCAGGTACGATCGCAATGATTGAGCAATATATCAGACAGACTGGGTTAGAGTAGGTGATGAGAAAATGGAGAAACAGACAACACAGGAATATGAAAAAGCAATCGCCTATATCATAGACCGGATCAAGGAAGGTTCCCTGCAGCTAGGAAGCAAGCTTCCGCCGGAACGAAGGATTGCCGAGGAGCTTGGCATCGGCAGAAATTCCATCCGGGAAGCAATCAGTATCCTACATGGCATGGGACTGATCGAACGGGTACAGGGCTCCGGCAATTATGTGTCAAAGCATGTCGGCGAGTCTATCCGCCAGTCGCTTACTGTGATGCTGGCACTCGGAACGATTACGAAAGAGGAAATATTTGAATTCCGGCGGGTGATGGAGAAGGCAGTCTGCTCGAATCTGATTGCGAAAGGATTGTCCTATGAATATGCGTCAATCTTAGAGACAAAGCTGGAAGAGATGAAATTGTTCGATGGCAAAGATCTGACCGATGTGGACAAGGAGTTTCATGACACCCTGATTCAGGCAACCGGAAATCACCTGTGGGCGGTTTTGATGGAGGCCGTGACCGAAGCATACCGGGATTGGATCAACTACGTGATTGAGCTTGCCGATGAACCGGTGCGGGCGAAGCTGCTGCAATGCCATGCGGACATTTACCAAAATCTCGTACAGAAAAATGAGCCAGCCATGCTTTTGGCGATTGACAGGCATTATGATTTGATAGAACAGATGGTTTAATTATGTTAAAAATGCTAAAATAACAATCTGTTTGGGTTGTTTTTTTATAGAAAAATACGTTTTACTTTCGACAAAAAAAGGTATACACTTTTCCTTGGGTAGAAAGGATAAAACGAGAAAAGGAGATGGTTTTTTTGGAAGATCTTGCAAAAGACCTGATGGAAGAACTGAACTGTGAGACCGTCTTTACGATTCCAATCTTCGGTGGTATCGACGTATCGGAATCTGTGGTCGTAACATGGATTATCATGGCAGTGCTAGTTCTTGTGGCAATCATCCTGACAAGAAACATGAAGATTGATCACATCAGCAAACGTCAGGCAATCGCAGAGACGATTGTTACAAAGCTGACCGGTATGGTGGAGGATATGATCGGACCGGAAGGAAAAGCGTATGTCCCATATCTGACAACTGTATTGTTGTATATTGGTGTATCAAACATCATTGGATTGTTTGGATTCAAGTCCCCAACCAAAGATTTAAATGTCACGATCGCACTTGCGGTTATGAGCATCGTCTTAGTTGAGGCGGCAGGTATTTACCATCTGGGTGTGAAGAAGTGGCTGCATAAGTTCGTAGAACCGATTGCAATCGTTACGCCGATCAATATCTTAGAGGTATTTACACGTCCATTGTCACTGTGCATGCGACTTTTTGGTAACGTGCTTGGTGCATTTGTAATTATGGAACTGATCAAGATGGTTGTTCCGGTTGTTCTGCCGGCAGTCTTTTCTTTGTATTTTGATCTGTTTGATGGATTGTTGCAGGCATATGTATTTGTATTTTTGACATCACTGTATATCAGTGAAGAGATTGAACAATAAACGAAAAGGAGATAATTAGTATGGGTACAATAATCGCAATTGGTGCAGGTATTGCAGTTTTAGGAGCGCTTGGCGCAGGTATTGGTATCGGTATTGCAACCGGTAAGGCAGCAGAGGCAATCGCAAGACAGCCGGAGGCAGAAGGTAAGATCAACAAGACATTGATTCTTGGTTGTGCACTTGCAGAGGCAACCGCTATTTACGGTTTCGTTATCGCACTTATGATCATAGTAATGTTGAAGTAATCACAGGAAAGGCAGGGTGGTAACATGCTCCGAGTAGATTGGAATTTATTACTTACCATAATCAATCTGCTGCTTTTGTTCGTGTTGATGCGGATTTTCCTGTTTAAGCCGGTACAGAAGATCATTGCTGCGCGTCAGGAGGAAGCGGACAGACAGTTCAAGGAAGCGGACGAGAGCAAGCAGGCGGCAGAGGAAGCAAGAAAGCAGTATGAGGCAAGTCTTGCAAATGCGGAGGAAACCAAGAAGCAGGTGCTTCAGGAAGCAAGACAGACCGCAGATGCAGAATATAAGCGGATTGTATCAGATGCTGAAAAGACCGCAAAGCAGGTAAAGGAAGATGCAATCACAGATGCAGAGAACCAGAAGGCACAGATTCTGAAGAAAGCAGAAAAAGATATTGCCGATATGGTTGTCGATGCAACAGTTAAGATTGTTGGAGAGAAAAAAGGTGCAGACGTGGATAATGCGCTGTACGACAAATTTTTAGATAAAGCAGGTGATGAAACGTGATTCGAGCAGCGAAGGACTATGCAGCGGATTTGAAGCTCGTTGAAAACGCGAAGTCAAATCTGCAGAGCGTAAAGGATATTTTAGAAGCAGTTCCACAGATCGGTGTGGAGTTTGAAGATCCAACCGTGTCGTTAGAGAAGAAACATCTGGTGATTGACCGGGTGTTCCCGAAGGAGATCCGGAACTTCTTAAAGGTGTTGTGTGACAATGGCGATTTCGGATTGTTAGATGAGATCGAGCAGGCATACATGGAGCTGACGAAGACACCGGAGAAGGTGGAGGCACAGGCAGAACTCACATATGTGACACCACCGACACCGGAGCAGATGGAGCGGATCCGGTTGTTCCTTGCGAAGGAATGCAACAATCCGGATATCAAGATCGTTGGTAAGGAAGATGCATCCATCAAGAGTGGATTCATCATCCGTGTTGGAAACAAAGAGTACGACTGGAGTGAGCAGGGCCGTATCGACCAGCTGCAGAAACATATCAACCAGTCGCTTTCCAGCAAGAAGCTTGCAACCGTAAGCGAGGAGAGCATCGTTTCTATCCTGCGTGCCGATATCGCAGATTTCGAGCTGGCGGCAAAGGATAAGGAAATCGGTGTTGTAAACTGGGTTGGTGATGGTATCGCGAATGTCGACGGTATCGACCATGCATTTTACGGTGAGATCGTTCTCTTTGACTGTGGTGTCAAAGGTATGGTACAGGATGTAAGACGGGATGAGATCGGTGTTATCCTGTTTGGGCGTGATACAGAGATCAAGGAAGGCAGCCGCGTCGTTCGTACCGGCAAGATGGCCGGTATCCCGGTCGGAGATGCATTCCTTGGAAGAATCGTGGATGCACTTGGTGCGCCGATTGATGGACAGGGAGACATCGCACAGGATGGTTACCGTCCAATCGAGAACCCTGCACCAAGTATTGTAGACCGTAAATCCGTATCGGTTCCGATGGAGACCGGTATCCTGTCAATCGATTCGATGTTCCCGATCGGTCGTGGACAGCGTGAGCTGATCATCGGTGACAGACAGACCGGTAAGACATCGATTGCGATGGATACGATCTTAAACCAGAAGGGTAAGGATGTTGTCTGTGTCTATGTGGCAATCGGACAGAAGGCATCGACAATCGCGAAGTTAGTGAATACACTGAAGAAAAATGATGCGCTGGATTATACGATCGTCGTTGCAGCAACGGCATCCGATCCGGCACCGTTGCAGTATATTGCGCCATATGCAGGTACAGCACTTGCAGAGTATTTTATGTATCAGGGCAAGGATGTTCTGATCGTCTATGATGATCTGTCCAAGCATGCGGTTGCCTACCGTGCAATCTCACTTTTGCTGGAGCGTTCACCGGGACGTGAGGCATATCCGGGTGATGTATTCTATCTGCATTCAAGATTGCTGGAGCGTTCTTCCCGTGTGACAGCCGAGGCTGGCGGCGGAAGTATTACCGCACTTCCAATCATTGAGACACAGGCAGGCGATGTGTCTGCATACATCCCGACAAATGTTATTTCTATCACAGATGGACAGATCTATCTGGAAAGTGAGCTGTTCTTCGCAGGTCAGCGGCCGGCTGTCAATGTCGGACTTTCCGTATCCCGTGTCGGTGGTGCGGCGCAGACAAAGGCGATGAAGAAGGCAGCCGGAAGTATCCGTATCGATCTGGCACAGTATCGAGAGATGGAAGTCTTCACACAGTTTTCTTCTGATCTGGATGAGAACACGAAGAAACAGCTGGCACATGGACGTGCGTTGATGGAGCTTTTGAAGCAGCCGCTTGGCCGTCCTTTTACAATGGCAGAGCAGGTTATCACATTGGTTGCTGCCAATGCACATGTATTCAGTGATCTTCCGGTTGAGAAGATCAAGGCATTCCGTCTTGGACTGCTGGATGATTTTGCAAAGAATCATGCAGATATTATCGGACGTCTGGATTCATCGAAGGATCTGGCAGACGATGTGAAGGATGCCATTATACAGGCGGCGAATGAATATAAGCAGAGGAGTCTGGAAGACGAAAACGGAGGGAATTAAATGGCGAATGCAAGAGAAATTTCCACACGTATCAAAAGTATCCAGGACACGATGAAAATCACGAAGGCGATGTATATGATGTCTTCCATGAAGCTTCGGAAAGCAAGACAGAAGCTGGAGAGTACAGAACCTTACTTCTATGGATTGCAGGAGCAGATTGCAGATATTCTGTTACATTTCCCGGATATGCAGCATCTGTTCTTCGATAACCGAGGCAAGGATCTGCAGGAGACATCAAAACGACGTGCATTCATCGTCATAACAGGTGATAAGGGTATGGCAGGTGCATACAACCATAATGTGTTAAAAGAGGCACAGAAGATGGTCGATGAGGCGGATTCCTACCGCTTGTTTGTAGTCGGGGAGCTGGGACGGCATTTCTTCTCTTCGCAGGGGTATACGCTCGAAGAGGGATTTTGCTATTCGGCGAACAACCCTTCTATCCATCGCGCGCGTATGATTACAGAGCGCATCGTGGAGTTATATAAAGAGGAAGAATTTGACGAGGTATATGTTGTCTATACGAAGATGGTAAACAGCATGAAGGAAGAGGTTGAAGTGCAGGAGATCCTGCCACTCAAGACGCATGAGTTTATCAAGAAGGAATTGCTTGAAGATTCCCAGAAAGGATTAGGAAACAGTGATCGTGAGGCTGCGGAGCAATCCGATGACTGGTTTTTGATCTATCCATCTCCGAAGAAGGTTTTGGAGAAATTGGTGTATAACTATGTAACAGGTTTTATGTATGGTGTTCTTGTTGAGGGCTCGGCAAGTGAGGAAAATGCCAGAATGATGGCGATGCAGGCGGCAACGGACAATGCACAGGCAATGCTGCATGAACTTTCAATCGAGTTTAACCGTGTGCGCCAGGCAGCAATCACACAGGAAATCACCGAGGTGATCGGTGGAGCCAAGGCACTCAAGAAGAAAAAGAAGAAACAAGCGAGGTGAACGATCGCATGATGGAAAATAAAGGTAAGATCGTACAGGTATCCGGACCGGTTGTCGATGTCGAGTTTGCAGATGGAAACCTTCCGCGGATTAAGGATGCCTTGTATGTGATGAACAATGGAAAGAAATGCGTCATGGAAGTATCCCAGCATATCGGCGACAATGTTGTGCGTTGTATTATGCTTGCTGCGAGCGAGGGCTTGTGCAGAGATATGGAAGTGACAGCAACCGGATCCGGTATTCAGGTTCCGGTCGGAGAGCAGACATTGGGACGGCTGTTCAATGTACTTGGTGAGACATTGGATGGAAAGGAAAGTCTGGAGAATGGCGAGCATTGGTGTATCCACCGTGAGCCGCCAACATTCGAAGACCAGAGCCCGGTTGTTGAGATGCTGGAAACCGGTATCAAGGTTATCGATCTGCTTGCCCCATACGCAAAGGGTGGTAAGATCGGTCTGTTCGGTGGTGCCGGTGTCGGTAAGACCGTCCTGATTCAGGAGCTGATCCACAATATCGCAACGGAGAGTGGTGGTTATTCCATCTTCACCGGAGTTGGAGAGCGTTCCCGTGAAGGTAACGATCTGTGGAATGAGATGAAGGAATCCGGCGTACTTGATAAGACAGCACTGGTGTTTGGACAGATGAATGAGTCACCGGGTGCCCGTATGCGTGTGGCAGAGACGGGACTTACGATGGCAGAATATTTCCGTGATGTAAAGAAGCAGGATGTGTTGTTATTCATTGATAACATCTTCCGTTTTGTACAGGCAGGTTCTGAGGTGTCCGCATTGCTTGGACGTATGCCTTCTGCCGTTGGATACCAGCCAACTCTGGCGAATGATCTGGGTGAGCTGCAGGAGCGTATCGCTTCTACAAAGGATGGTTCTGTTACATCGGTACAGGCAGTATATGTACCAGCCGATGACCTGACAGACCCGGCACCTGCTACGACATTCTCACATCTGGATGCAACGACTGTATTGTCACGTAAGATCGTGGAGCAGGGTATCTATCCGGCTGTTGATCCACTGGAATCAACCTCGCGTATTCTGGAGGCAGATGTCGTCGGAGAAGAACATTACCGTGTTGCACGTGAGGTGCAGGAGACTTTGCAGAAGTATAAGGAACTGCAGGATATCATCGCAATTCTTGGTATGGAGGAGCTTTCCGACGAGGATAAGCAGACTGTTTACCGTGCGAGAAAGGTACAGCGTTTCCTGTCACAGCCATTCCATGTAGCTGAGAACTTCACGAATGTCAAAGGTGTATTTGTACCGGTGAAAGAAACGATTCGTGGCTTCAAGGCAATCTTAGATGGTGAGATGGATGAGTATCCGGAGGCAGCTTTCTTTAACGTCGGTACGATTGAGGATGTAAAGAAGAAAGCAGAAACCCTGTAAAGGATAGAAAGGGGACGGCATATGAATACATTTTCACTCAAAATCATAGCCTGTGACCGGGTGTTTTATGATGGACCATGTGAGATATTGAAATTCCCCGGCTATGATGGACAGATGGCGATTTTGGCGCATCACGAGAAGATGACGACGAATATCGAAGTCGGTGAGCTGCATTTCCGGACACCGGATGGAGAAGAGCACGTGGCAATCTGTTCCGACGGACTTCTGAAGGTAAAGAATAACGAGGTTGTTGTACTTGTCTATTCGGCAGAAAAACCGGAGGAAATCGATGAGTTCCGTGCACAGGCTGCGAAGGAACGTGCCATCGAGCAGATGCAGCAGAAACAGAGTATCATGGAATATCATGTATCCCGTGCTTCGCTTGCGAGAGCAATGGCAAGACTGCAGGGACACGACCGGTACGAAGTGAAGTAAATAAAAGGATGAAAAAACACCCAACTGTTCACAGAAACAGTTGGGTGTTTTATCTGTATATTTTGGGTGAAGTGGCATTACTCCCGGTTCTTCAGTGCCTCTTCCATAGGAATCTTCTGAATCTTTTTATACTGCAGGAAGCTTAATAATCCGTAACATACAATATCCCAGATCACAACCTGAACATAGATAGATGTTCCGATATGAACATTTTCCAGCCAGATATCAAAAGTCCGGAAGAGATAGACAATCATTGTCTTCAAGATGACCGTAGAAAGCGGCAGACTGATTGCTACACTGACAAGGACAGCTATCGCGGTCGAAATAATGTAGATTTTCCCGATTTCTCTGTTGTTGTAACCGAGAATCTTCGTCAGGGAAATCGATTCCGCATTTTTCTCCAACACAATCTTAGAGAGCAGGTAGATAACGATGACAAAGATAATAAGGGAAAGATATTTCATCAGCGGCATCATACGTCCCATCGAATCATTCATCTGGTCACTTAACTTTGAATAGTCCGAAGGTCCCATCGTACTGTAGATGAAACTGTCATCTAAATCATCCAGCGCTTTGTCAGAGAAATAGCCTGTGAAATAATCCGCATCTTTCCCGAATGTGTCATTGTAATTATCAATGCTCATAAATACGGAGAAGGCCGCCGGGTAATTGAAGCTGCCGGCAATCCGGAAAGAATATTCTTTATCGCCGTATTTTTCCGTTATTTTAATCGTATCGCCCACTTTATAATCGTTCAGTTTCATGAACGATTTTGAGATGATTATATCCCCTTTTTCCGCAGGCATAGAAACCTGTGTCAGATACTTTGAATTATCTGCGATTCCATATACAAGCACTTCCTTTCCGTCATTATCCGCAAGCGTAGTCAGACAGTATTTTTCAGCAGATGAATCGTCTAGCTCTACCGGTGCTTTGAGTGTATATTGGTAGTTCGCAATCAGGTGGTTCAGTACATTGTCTGTCTGGTCATTTAAGATTGGAAGCATGCTGGCAGAGAAGATAAACAGGATATTTGCCATCAGGATACCAATCGCCATCGTGATATAGTTGGAGCGGTTCTGCAGGATTGTACGAATCCGGAACCTAGTCAGAAACTTGAAGTCCGGAAGCTTTGTCACATGCTTTTTCTTACGTTTTGACAGATCATGCCGCAGGAAGTTAAGCGGTGACAATCCAAGCATTGATCGAAGCGCAAGGTAGTTGATCACTAACAGAATCACAATCGGAATCACAGTCGTAAGCAGAAAGGCGTTTGCATTCCAGACAACCTTGAATACAGGCAGAGAGTAGGAATGGTAATACAAGTCCTCCATGAATTTGCGGAAACAAGTGTAACCGCCGATATTTCCGATTACTGCGGCCGCAAGGAATATGTACGCTGGTGCAGCCATGTAATGCCGGATAATTTCGCCTTTTGTATAGCCGGAAGCTCGCAGGGTTCCGATAGCACCGGCTTCCGATTCAATCGTGCTGAAAGTCATAAGTGCGAAGATGAATGCAAGCAGTGCTATCATGATATAGAGCATCATGACCGTGCTGTTTGTATCGCCATCCATATCTTCCCTTGTAAATGAGATCGCTTTATTGTTCTGCCGCATCAGGAAATCAGTCAGATAATTTCCCTGTGGAGCGAGCTGTTCAGACAATGTGTTCATCAGGTCTGTGCTTGCGTCATAAGAAGCCCGGTCATCAAGACTTCTGTCCGAAAAACGATAAGCAAAGCTGTAGGTAAGCTTGCTTTCGGAGAATTCTTTGAAATAATCCGCAGTGACAAACCCCATGGTAAATGTCGTCGCGCTGAACATCGAATCAGAGTTATTCTCGAACAGACAGCTATAATCCGGGACAGCAACTGTTCCGCAGATCGTTAAATCCTTTCCGTCAAAGGTGAGGGTGTCACCGATTTTAAGATTGTTGTTTTCTGCAAAGAGACGGTCGATGGCAAGTTCTCCGTCCTTCTCCGGTGCGTGCCCTTCAAAGATCGAATATGTATTCAATGCCTCACGGTTTTCGTAGAGACGGATGGAATAATTGTTGTTGCCTTCAAAGGCGTAATCAAAATTATAGAAGTATTGTTTGTAGATGGTTGCTTTTGCTGTGCCTGAATCTGCCTGATCAGCGATCTTCTGCAGTTCGGCCACAGAGATTTCACTGTTTGTAGAGAAATGTCCATCCTCCAATTTATATGTCTCGATACCATCGTCGTAGGTGTGCATCATGCTCAGCGAAGTAACCAGCATACCACTGACGATTGAAATCATAAATGTCAGAAATAAAAAGATGGATATGTATTTTCCTTTTTCTTTTCTGATATCCCGAAGGATACGTTTGCGCAGTGGATTTTTGATTGTTTTATCAGCCATATACATTCACCTACCAATCTAATTCCATCGCCGGTGTCTTTGCTTTGTTTGTATATTCCTTCCGGATCATACCATCGCGGAGCTTGATCACACGGTCTGCCATGAGTTTGATGGCATCGTTGTGTGTAACGATGATGATGGTATTTCCGTATTTCCGGTTCACGTCTTCAATCAATTTCAGAATATCCTTGGAGGTATTGTAATCAAGGGCGCCGGTTGGCTCATCGCAGAGCAGCAGATCCGGATTCTTGACGATGGCACGACCGATGGATGTACGCTGTTGCTGACCGCCGGAAAGCTGGCTTGGAATCTTATCTTTATGCTCCCAAAGTCCAAGTGTATGAAGCAGGTCATCGACATCAAGTGGGTTGCTTCCGAGGTAAGCGCCGACCTCGATATTCTCCTTGACTGTCAGGTTCGGAATCAGGTTATAGAACTGGAATACGTAACCTAAGTGTTCGCGTCGGTAGAGCGTCATCTGCTTTTCATTCATGGCAGACATGGCAGCACCGTTGATGATGATCTCTCCCTTATCATAGCTTTCGATGCCGCCGATGATGTTCAACAGGGTAGACTTACCGGAACCGGATGGCCCGAGCAGGACGCAGATCTCGCCCTTCCCGATACCAGTAGAAAGTCCTTTTAAGACTTGTACACGGTTGTCTTTTTCACCATAGAACTTTTCAAGATTGTTGATTTGTAAGAACATGATTTTCCTCCTTTTATGTGACTGCGAATCGTGAAGCAAAACACGAATGCAGGTGATGGTAGCGAGTTGCAGATTATCACATTTCTACGCAGACTCGTACGGGTAGCATCACATCTCTACGCTCTGTGGCAGGTCGTCGACATCCCTCCTAAATGGAACAAAGTTCCATGGATGTCTCCTCTCACTTCCGCACATAGCAGACACTAAACTCACAAAGCACCAATTCTGCGAATTGTTACTCCGTTCGTTAAGTGCTGATGTGCTCCAATGGTCTGCTTAAGAACATGTGATAATCTACAACTCTTACCTACCATAATGCTCGTGTTTTGCGATTACGTGATAGGCAGTGAATATAAAACTCCCAAATGCATTAACCTTTTTTCTATTCTCGTACGTGCAAACGTATGAATATATGTTCATATATAAAATAAACGTGTAATACAGGTTTGTCAAGCGTATTTTCGCTTGATTTGATGGATGTTTTATGTATTTGGCTAATTGCCGTGGTTATTATAACGCAAAAAGTTAGTTAGAACAAACTATTTATGCAGTATTTTTGAGATGTTGGGAAATTTTCTCATTTGTGGGTGGCAGGTTGGGTAAAAAAGTCCGGAAACGGGAAAATGCTCCAATGGGAAGAGTGAGAGAAGCAAGCTAGTTGGGTAAAAAAGTTTAGAAACGGGAAAATGCTCCAATGGGAAGAGTGAGAGAAGCAAGCAGGTTGGGTAAAAAAGTCCAGAATCAGGAAATTACTCCAATAGGAAGAGTCAGGGAAGCAAGCAGGTTGGGGAGAAAAGCTCGGAAACGGGAAAATGCTCCAATGGAGAAGCGGATAGAGAAAAAGAAAGTATGGATTGAGAAACAAATCACTCTGTGATACCATAGGAAAGAAATAGAAACAAGAAAACAACCAAGGTACATATGAAATACAAGAAAACAATAATCGATAATTCTTGGAATAAAATCAGGAGGAAATATAAGTGGAACCGAAAGCAGTTGTGAATTTACGAAAAGGAGAAGGACGTACCATCAAGGCAGGTGGACTCTGGATCTTTGACAACGAGATAGAGAGCGTGATGGGAAGTGTGGAAGATGGCGATATTGTGATCGTGCGTGATTTCGATGGATATCCGATGGGACGAGGATTCATCAATCGGAAATCAAAAATTACTGTGCGGATGCTGACCCGAGACGCAGAGCAGGAGATTGATGAAGCATTTCTCCGTATGCGGGTGAAGAATGCATGGGAATACAGAAAAGCTGTGATGCAGGGCGATGATCTTACCTGCTGTCGTGTAATCTTCGGGGAAGCGGATTTCCTGCCGGGACTTGTAATTGATCGGTTCTCGGATGTGCTTGTGGTGGAATCCCTCGCACTTGGTATTGATTTATATAAGGAACAGATTGTGGATTTGCTGAAAGAGATTATGGCGCAGGATGGTGTCAGGATCCGCGGCGTATACGAGCGCAGTGACGCGAAGGTGCGTAAGAAGGAAGGACTTGCTCCATATAAAGGATGCATCGGTGCGGAGTTTGATCCGGTTGTTGAGATCGTGGAGAACAGCGTGCATTATAAGGTCGATGTGGCAAATGGACAGAAGACAGGATTCTTCCTTGACCAGAAATACAACCGGCTTGCGATGCAGAGACTGATCAAAGGTCTGACCAGAGGAGAGCAGGAGACACCGTTGCGCGTACTTGACTGCTTTACACATATGGGAACTTTTGCATTAAATTGCGGCTATGCTGGGGCGAGTGATGTGTTAGGACTTGATATTTCAGAGTTTGCTGTAGAGCAGGCAAGAGAAAATGCAAAGCTCAATCATCTGGAGAAGACTGTACATTTTAAAGAGGCAAATGTATTGGACGAGCTTCCAAAGCTTGCTGAAGCAGGTGAGCAGTTTGATGTTGTAATCTTAGATCCACCGGCGTTTACCAAGTCACGCGAAGCAACCAAAAATGCAATCAAAGGCTATCGTGAGATCAACCGGAAAGGCTTGCAGCTTGTGAAAAACGGCGGGTATTTTGCAACCTGCTCCTGCTCCCATTTCATGACACAGGAATTGTTCACGAAAGTAATTGGTCAGGCGGCAACCAGCGTGCATAAGCGTCTTCGTCAGGTGGAATTCCGGCAGCAGGCACCGGATCATCCGATTTTGTGGGCGGCGGATGAGAGTTATTATTTAAAGTTCTTTGTTTTTCAAGTCGTTGATGAGAGATAGGAGACATGCAAGTGTGTTAAATATGGAGGTTTGCGATGAATAAACATATAGAGAAAGCGATGGAGCTTCGAAACGAAACTCCGATGGTAAGCAACTGTTCCCAGACGATTATGCGTTGTTACGCAGAGGATATGGGGATTTCAGAGGAAATGGCGGCAGGACTTGGCTGTAATTTCGGCGGCGGTATGAAATGCGGCGGTGTCTGTGGCGCAATCACAGGTGGTTTGATGGTGCTTGGTGCCAAAGGCGTTGAGAATCCGGCGAAGGTAAATGAATTCCGCAGGAAGATTGCCGAGAACCATGATGGTATGGTGAACTGTGTGGATCTGCTCCGTGCAAATGCGGCGAAGGGTGGCAACAAGAAAGAACACTGTGATAAGATGATTCAAGAGGCAATCACGCTCATAGATGAAATGGTATAAAAATACATAGATGAAATAGTTCATACAACGACGAAATGGTGTAAAAATCCTTGACGGATTTTGTTATGTAACATATAATAAAACCAATACGATGAAAAGGAAGCAATCAATGTTCTGGAAGATGACGACATTGCAATTGAAAAAAGGTTACATTTTCGCTCCTTACGGGGATAGTGCGCCTTTTTTCAGGAATAAAGTCTGATTCATCAGAACCATTCTATGTAAATCAAGGTACATTATCTCCTTAACGATCAAATATAAGTTAAGGAGATTTTTTATGTTTAAAATTAAAAAACAAATATCGAAGTTGTACACGGCGTCCATTTTAGGCAATCTGTCATTGACGGGCGCGTGGGTCGCAATTCTTGCTGCGAGAGGATACAGTCTAGTCGAAATCGGAATTGCAGAGACGGTGTTTCATATTTTCAGTTTGACGTTTGAGATACCATCTGGTGTTTTTGCGGATGTATTTGGTCGAAAGCAGATGCTTGTTGTGAGCAGTATTATGCGAGTGATTGGAAGCATCTGCATGATTTGCTCAAAGAATCTGACGATGGTGTGTGCGGCAATCGCATGTTTTGCAGTCAGCTATAATTTTTCTTCGGGATCTGGGGATGCGCTTGCGTATGATTCACTGAAACTGGTTGGTGAGGAGGCACGGTATGAGCGTTATGCATCCAACCAGTTGATTCTGTATCGGCTTTGCAATGGTATTTCTACATTGTGTGCGGGCTTTGCACTTTTTGTCGGATATAAGATTGCGTATGCATCGGATGTTCTGGTGACTTGCATTCAGATTGGTGTGTTGTTGTCGCTACGAGAGATTCGTTTGGATCATACAGGTACAGAGCGAAAACAGGAGGTGTTGCAGTCGGTATGGAAGGAACTTAGGGGATGTTTCGTGGAGAGTCTGCGTTTTCTGAGGGATGCGAAGCGGGCCGTGTTTCTGATGACATGTAATTCCTTTGTCGGCGCGGTTGATATTGTATTGCTGTTTTTCTTACAGGCGAAGCTGCCGCAGACAGGCATGCCGGATTCGGCACTAGGAAGCTCTCTTTTCATCATGGAGATGGGCGGAATCCTTGGAGCTAAGCTGATCTTGCGGTGTAAGAGGTTACGGTACCGTTGGGTGTTTGCGATAACGTCTGTGCTCGTTTTATGTGGCGTTTTGATTGAGCATACAGGCGTCGCAGTGCTTATGACACTGGGCGGATTTGTAGCGGCATGCAGTGATGATGCACTTCAGGTTCGCACAGATGCTATCTTACAGGAAATGTTTCCGTCTGAGCAGCGGGCAACGCTGATATCAATGGAATCTTTTACATTTTCCATGATTATGATTGTGCTGTCACCGCTTGCAGGAATTGTATTTTCCGTGTGGTAAAAAGAATTGCCGCCGGTTTTTGTCCGGAGCCGGCGGCAATGTATTATGAAAATTCAGAAATGTAACATAGATGAAAGAAACAAAATAGATGTTGTTAATTCCGAAACTGCACGCGACGAAGCCTGGGGAACAGGCGGAGCGGGAACCCGCATTTGACCTTGGAGAAGAGGGGAGAATAAGCGGCAATTTCGGTCTTTTTGATTTCGTGGGATGTGTGATTTTGGGTGCCGTTGAAATCTGCTAGCAGTATACAATATTTGCTGCGGGAATGGGGGAATATTGCGTGAACTATCGAAATTCCTGCGTGAACTTCTTTTTTCAGATATATGTATGACAAAAAAGAAAAATAAATAACAAAACACAAAAATAAAAATACCACCATAATGGTGGCATTTTTTATGTTCAAAACATGTTATTCTATATTATGAATTCGGACAGAATGATTGCACGATGGCCATGACGACAATCAATCCAAATACGACAAGGATGTCCAATAGGACGACCCCTAGTATACGCATCGCCTTATTCTCGTGTTGGCATAAAGGCATGAGCTTTCGCACGTCAAGGTAGTTGAAGATTGACGCCAGGATAAAAAGCATCATAATGAGCACAAATACACGCTCCACCCACAGTGCAGCACCGAAGGTGTTCTTGACTTTCATGGATAAGCAAAACCAGGCCAGGAATATATAGGTAAGCAGTGCAACCGCCATCTTCCAAGGTGTTTTAGAACGGAAACCGGGAGGGGCAAACTGCATATGTTTTGCGGAAGTACCGGGATTGTTCTGTGTTTGAGCATTTGAACGCTTGGAAGATAAACCGGATAAATCTCCGGTGGAGACTTGACCGGCATGTGTATAAGGAAAGATTCCCCCATTTGCCAACAACGCCTGACGTAATTCCTCGATGCTTTGATACCGTTCCGCCGGGTTCATCTGTGTACATTTGGCAGTAACCGCATCGATATATGGATTCTGGCAATGCGATGCTTCCGCCATTTCCTTCAGAAGAATCCCCATAGAATAAATATCTGTCTGCGGGGAGGATTGTCCAAATCCATATTGTTCCGGGGCGGCATAGCCCTGTGTGCCAAGCAGGATTGTATCAGAATCCTTCGCTACTGTATGGTATTTGGCAGCGTTGAAGTCGAGCAGCACAGCACGGTTATAACTGGTAATGATAACATTCGACGGTTTTACATCCCGGTGGATGATAGCCGGATTATGCAGATGCAGCTGTTCGAGGATCGCACACAGGTCAAGCATATATTGAAGCATATCGCTTGGAGCTATGTCTGCGTGGCGGATCTTATCCTGCAGGGGAGTTCCAGAGATATATTCTTCGATGACAGTAAGCTGTCCCGCCTCTTCGTAATAGTTTATGATCCGCGGTGTACCTGCGACAGGATTGCGGTATAACTCGGCATAGACGGCGAGGTTATAGACATCAAGCACTTTTTTGACGGCAATCTTTTTTGTCTCCTGATGCTGGACTAAGTATACATGATGCGGTTCATTTATGGCGGCTATTGGTTTATAATACGAAATAGCAAGACGCTGATCGAGATCCATATGCATATCCTTTCTATAGGGTAGGGTTACTGATTATACTTCGTCAATCAATTATCCGGGCTGGTTAGTGCAGCTTTGATAATCGGTAGTCTGATGGATTTATTATAACAGATTGGAGGATGAAATGAAGGAGAAAAATACAAAGGAATTAAATGAAGTCTTAGGGAAGACACATCTTTCGGACTTTGAGAAATATTGTGCGGAGAATAAAGAAAGTGTAAGCGATAATTCGGAAGCATTTTCTATCTATGTGAAGAACCTGCTACAGGAAAAGAAACTCACCCAGCAGTATGTGTTCCTGCAGGCAGATATTCCGGAGCGGTATGGCTATAAGCTGCTGTCCGAGGAGAAACGTACGCGGCAGAGGGATGTGATCCTGCGGATCTGCTATGCGGCAAAATTCAGTCTGGCGGAGACGCAGCGTGCACTTAAAAAATACGAGATGCCGGAATTATATGCGAAGGTCCCGAGAGATGCACTCCTGATGATCGCATTTAATGAGCGACCGGGAAGCATCCTGGACGTAAATGATCTGCTCAATCAAAAAGGCTTGCAACCGCTTCGGACAAGCGGAGTGCAGGATTAGAGGATAAATTTGCCACTGCTACGGGGGCAACGGAACGCTTCTTAATATGAGATAATTGCAAACAGGAGGTGCCAAAGAAAAGAAACATCATACTGACAAGAAATCTACATATTGAGGAGGAAGAGAAACATGAAAACATGGAAGTTGGTATCGGGCATTTTGTCTATGATTTTATTTGTGATCGTGACATTTCAGTCATGCGCGGCAGGCGTTGCAAACTCACTGGAGGCAAATGGGGAGACGTCCGGCTCGGCAGGTGTATTTGTAGCGATTCTGATGCTTGCGGGAGGTATCGTATCCGTGGCAACGAGAAATTCGGAGAAGAAGGGCGGAAACATCGCATTGATCGTGCTGTTTGGTCTGGCAGCGCTGGTTGGCTTCACCGGTTTCGGAAGCTTCTCAGATCTTGCAATCTGGTCAGGCTGGTGCCTGATCAATGCGGCTTGGGCAGTTGTGGCGATGATAAAGAGCAAATAAAAATCATTTATATATAACAGTTACGAGAGAAATGGTGTTTCAAAGCATCCGCATTTGCGGGTGCTTTTTTATAGCGTAAATGATTGGAAATGTTGGAATGCAGATTGACGATTTTTGGATAAATGTCTATACTGAAAGCAGGTTTTTTACTACAAATAATAGAAAAGAGATACGAACATGACACGACAATCAGGCAGACCAGCCGATGAATCAGGCAGGCTGGAAAAGGAAATACGAACTTATGATTTTTTGGATGCGAACCATGTATGGTATGAGCGGATCGACCATGAAGCAGCGATGACGATGGAAGTCTGCGAGGAGATCGACAAGGCATTGGATGCGACGATCTGCAAGAATCTATTTCTGTGCAACCGGCAGGAGACAAACTTCTATCTGCTGATGTTACCGGGACATAAGAAGTTTAAGACGAAGGATATCTCGAAGCAGCTTGGCGTAGCCAGACTTTCCTTTGCGAAGGATGCTTATATGGAAGAATACCTGGATATTACACCGGGTTCTGTGAGTGTGCTTGGACTGATGAACGATAAGGAAAATCACGTACAGCTTCTGATGGACAAGGATCTGGTGCAGGATGAATATGTGGGCTGTCATCCATGTATCAACACGAGCAGTCTGCGCCTGAAGATGGACGATCTGCTGCATGTGCTGCTTCCGGCGATGCACCACGCGCCGATTTTCGTGACGGTGGAGGATGAGGAAATCACAGAGAACGATTAGTTAAGGGGATTTATCAATCTTGTGGAGAAGTTGACAACATAGAGACAACTTCGAGAGTCTTTTGCTTTTATACAAATTTAACATAGAATTAATGCGATACAGATAGATTTAAGCTATTAAAACATATATCATCCATCCTATACATATACCGATGGAAGAACAAGATGCATAGACTGAAATAAGAACATACATAGTGCGAGAAGGGATTCCGATTGTAAGGAATCCCTTTTTCTACTATATAAGACCGAAAGGAAACAACACATGCAGACGATGGATGTGATCAATCAATTAAATCGATTACATGAAAGATATAAGAGATATATACGGATGGGGATTGTGACGGCGGTTATTTTTGCGATGAAGGGATTCCTTATTTTTCCGCTATTTTGGTTGCTCCGTCTACACCAGCAGAATACGACAATTGTAAATATTGTGTTATTAATAATTATTGGTTATTTCGTGAAGCAGTGTTTTATCTGTAAAAGGCAATATGCGAGAATCTATAAGGAGAACTTCGTGACTGCGGTTATGAGCGAGATGTTCTCCGATGTGCAGGTTGATTGGGAGCGTGGATTTAGCCAGAAGCGGGTCAGAGAGATGGAAATCATTGATATGGGGGATGAGTTTAAGTCCGAGATGCATCTTCAGGGATGTTATCAGGGGGTGCGGTTTGAACAATCCTATGTCACGGTCAAAAGCACAGATGGGGATGGGGACGTGCAAAGCAGTTTTTACGGCTATTGTTATAGTATAGACACACGGAAGATGGAGATTGCGCCTGTGAGCGTCGTCACAAAAGTATTCCGCCAGCCGTTCAAAGTTCCGTCCTATGAGAAGAATATGTATGAGATGGTGCAGATGGAGAGTGTGGAGTTTCAGAAATACTTTGATGTGCGCACGCTCGTCAATCGATCAATTGATGCATTTTATGTGTTAAAACCGCATACGATGGAGCGGCTACATGTCTTACAGCGGCGCAGAAAGGAAATTTCTGTGCGGTTTACAGGTGATAAATTATACATCGCGTGCTTAGCCATGCAAAACGTATTTGATGGGAATATCCGAAAACCGCTTGTCTATACAGACGAAATGAACAAGATACGGGATGAATTTCAGGATGTGAAAGAAATCGTTGAACTTGTCTCATAGATCGGCATTGCAGGTTATGTATAATTTTGTAAAATATATAGCTATTTTGACAGATTCATGTTACACTCAATCTAACTTGACAGAGGGGGTGAATGCGTGGATACGATGCAGATTGTGAATCAGCTCGATGGTTTGCATAAGAAATACAGACAGGCGATGTATTTGTTCGCAGCTCCGTTTGTATTTCTGGTGATAGCCTATATAGGTGCACCGGGAATGGGGGCGATGGCGAGCACAGTGGCTACGGTATTGATGATTGCGGTACCTGCTGTAATCATTTACGCATCCGGCAGGATGTCGAAGCTCAACAGGGAATATCAGATGCTCTACAAGAATGCATTTGTTGTTTCCATATTGAACAAGACATTCACGGATGTTCAGGTGAATTGGGAGCTTGGTTTTACGAGACAGAATATCGAGCAGATGGGACTGTTGAAGCTTGGAAATCGTTTTGATTCCGAAGATCTGATTCACGGATCCTATGAAGGCGTCTCCTTTGATCAGGCGGATGTCACGATCAAGAATGTGACGGGAAGCGGAAAGAACCGGCATACAACGACGTATTTCAAAGGACGGGTATTCGTGTTTGAATTGCAGAAATCCGATATACGTTCTGTTGGTATCCGGTCGAAGGATTTCCAGTATTATGGCAATCTGAATGGATTTCATCACGAGAATGTGAAGCTTGAGAGCGAAGCGTTCAACCGGGAGTTCAAGGTGATGGCAACCTATCCGGTCGATGCATTTTATGTGCTTACTCCACAGACGATGGAATGTGTGACAGACCTGTACCGGCGTGCAGGAAATGTAGCCCTGCGGTATCTGGGTAACAAGCTATATGTGGCAGTCAATACAACAGGAAATGCGTTTGATGGTGATATCAAGAAGCCATTCGTCTATGTGGATGAGATCAACAAGATTAAAAATGATTGTGCTGTGATTATGGATATCATACACCGGCTGCGGATTGGAGATGCACAGTAGCATTTTTATAATCAAACAGTATAATTTCTATGAAAAAGAGAGGAGATCAAATTATGGAAGCGATTATTACAGTGATTATTGTACTTTTGGTCTGTATCGTAATCTGGTACATATCAACATCGAATGGAATCAAGCGGTCACAGCTTAAGGTGGAGGAAGCAGAGTCCGGAATTGATGTGGCACTCACAAAGCGTTACGATGTGCTTACGAAGATGCTTGATGTCGTAAAGGGATATCAGGCACATGAGAAGACAGTTCTGACAGAGCTTGTCAAGCTTCGAAGCGGCATGACGATGGCAGAGAAGAATGAAGCCAATCAGAAGATGGAGCAGCTCACGAAGGATATCAACATTCTCGCAGAGAATTATCCGGAGTTAAAATCCAGCAACAACTTCATGGAGCTGCAGAAGACGATTGCAGATGTGGAAGAACACCTGCAGGCGGCACGCAGACTGTACAATGCGAATGTCAACACGTACAATACAAAGCTTGTGGTATTCCCGAGCAGCATTGTAGCGAACAACATGCATGCGGTAAAGAAACCATTCTTCGAGGCAGAGGAAGCAAAGCGTCAGGATGTGAAGATGAGCTTCTAATCAAAATAAAAATTGTAAAAAAAATCCGGAGTGTTCATGTAAATGAATTCTCCGGTTTTTTTATGTCGATGAGGAAAATGCACGTAGACTGTCTCCAAGGCGCCCATGTTTCTTCATCCATATAAATGCGCCCACGCAGATGATAACCGAAAGCATGGATCCGGCAGGGGCTGCAAGTCCCATCGGGAACAATGTATCTGCGAAGAACTTCGATGCCAGATACGAACCCGGTACACGCAGACAGATGATCGCAATCATATTGTGGATGAATCCGATATAGGATTTGCCGTATGCACAGAAGTATCCGCTGAAGCAGAAATGAATACCGGCTAATGCACAGTCGACGATATAGCCACGCAGATATTGTGTGCCAAGCACGACAACCGCGGCGTCCTTCGTGAAGATGCCGACGATCCCCGCGGTAATCAGTTCCACGATGATTGCAACGATGATCCCATAGGTAAATGTAATCAAGATGGCATATTTCAGCGTCTTCGATGCACGGTCATGCTTGCCGGCGCCGATATTTTGTGCGGCAAGTGCAGAGACGGTTGCAAGCATTGAGGATGGTACGATGAAAAGTGCACTGATTACCTTCTCGACGATACCGACAGCGGCGGCATCATTTAAGCCACGGCTGTTTGCGATAACCGTGATAATGATAAATGCGATCTGGATACAGCCATCCTGGATCGCAACCGGGATACCGATCTTTAAGATCTCGCCGAGCACAGCACGGCTTGGGATGAAATCCTGTCTGCAAAGTTTGATGCCAAGCTTCTTTTTCTTTGTCATGAGCAAGGAGATAATAACACTTAACGTCTGGGCGAGTGTCGTGCCAAGTGCGGCTCCGGCAGCACCCATATGGAGAACTCCCATAAATACATAGTCGAGCACGATATTTGCCACGCAGGCAATCGCAATAAAATACATCGGACTTTTCGAATCGCCCATACCACGGAAGATGGAAGCGATGATATTATAAGTTGTAATAAACGGAATTCCGATAAAACAGATCGTCAGGTACCGGATCGAACCCTCGATCGCCTCGGACGGTGTCTGAATCAGTAACACGATCGGCCTCACAAGCAGCAACAGAACAATCGTCAAGACGATGGAAAGTCCCATGAATAAAGTCACGGAGTTTCCAACTGTTTTAGCGATTTCGTCCTTGTGTCTGGCACCGACGGCACGCCCGATCATGACAGTGGAACCCATCGCCAGACCGACGATCATGACGGTCAGCATGTGCATGACCTGACTGCCGTTTGCAACAGCGGTCGTGCTTTCCGTTCCGTTGAACTGCCCGATGATGAACAGATCCGCCATACCATATAATGTCTGTAAAAAATAAGAGAATAGATATGGAAGCGCGAAATATAAAATCGTTTTGAATACGCTTCCGGTTGTCAGATTTTTTTCCATAGTAAATAAAGCCTCCTGCGAAGTCTTTTCTACCCTCCCGCATCCTATATTAAAACCTACAATAATTGTAAGGTCAATGCTTGTTATGCATAAAATTAGAAAAAATAAGCTTTTTATACATAAAAATGTATTGTATTGCAAAAAAAACGCGTCTTTCGTTGCATTTTTTGCCGTAGAATGCTATATTAAATCGTAAATGTGAAGAAAGGAAGTAAAATATTATGAAACTTAAGAAGTTAGTAGCAATTACATTGTCTGCAGTTATGTGCATGGCAGCACTGACAGGATGTGGCGGAAAGAGCGATTCTGCCAAGAAAACTGCCAAGGTTATCGAGGTAGATCTGACAGATGAGCAGTATGCATTTGGTGTAGATAAGGATCAGCCGGATTTATTAAAGGAAGTAAACCAGTTTGTTGCAGACATGAAGTCTGATGGAACATTTGACGAGATCTGCAACCGTTATTTTGGTGATGGTACTCCGGTGCCTGTACAGTCAGCAGCTTATGACGAGAGCAAGGATCAGTTAGTAGTAGCAACAAACGCAGCATTCGAGCCATTTGAGTACATGGATGGTGAGAACTATGTTGGTATTGATATGGAAATCGCAAAGGCACTTGCTGATAAGCTTGGCAAGGAGCTTGTAATCCAGAACATGGATTTCGATGCCGTATGTCTCTCTGTTGGCCAGCACAAGTGTGACGTTGCCATGGCAGGTCTTACAATCAAGCCGGACCGTGAGGAGTATGTAGCATTCTCTGATCCATATTACAGCGCATCACAGAAGCTTATCACATTGTCTACAGATACAGAGTTCGATGCCTGCAAGACAGCCGACGATGTAAACAAGATTCTTGAGGCAAAGGGTTCTGACTTAAAGATCGGTTTCCAGAACGGTACAACCGGTCAGTTCTACTGTGAAGGTGATGACGACTGGGGATTCCCGGGACTGAAGATGGAGTCTAAGGGTTACAAGAATGGTTCCCTTGCAGTACAGGATCTGTTAAATGGAAACATCAATTACGTAATCATCGATTCCGCTCCTGCTGAGAGCATTACATCATCTATCAATAAGATGCAGTAATTTGAGAAACGAAAGGATATTTCATGGGAGATATAGGAACTAAAATAGACAAATTCATAGAAATATTCATCAATAACCGTGGGTATGTAAAAGTATTAGAGGGCTTGAAGAATACGCTGATTATCGCTGTGATCGGTCTCGTCATCGGTGTTGTGATCGGTACTTTGATCGCGATGGTGCGTGTGATTCCGAAGTATAAGCGTCTGCCGCGTGTCTTAGATGCCATCTGCCGGTTTTACGTCGGATTGTTCCGTGGAACTCCTATGGTTGTACAGTTGTTGGTATTTTATTATGTATTGCTGCCTCTGATGGATGCACATATGACAGGCGTACAGGTATCTATTATGGTATTTGGCTTAAACAGTGGTGCATACATCTCCGAGATCATGCGAAGCGGTATCCTCTCCGTAGATCCGGGACAGATGGAAGGTGGACGTGCGATGGGTTTGAGTTTTGCTACAACTATGCGCAAGATCGTCATTCCACAGGCAGTCAAGAATATCCTGCCAACACTTGGAAATGAATTTATATCGTTGATCAAGGAAACTTCCGTAGTCAGCTTTGTCGGTGCCTCAGATCTGTATGTGGCATTCAACTTCATCGGAAGCAACAGCTACGAGTTCATGATTCCATATCTGGTTATGGCAATCATCTACATCGTGCTTGTCCTGCTGATCAGCTTTGGAATTAAAATGATGGAAAGGAGCCTGAGAAAGAGTGATAGAAGTCATTGATCTTGAAAAACATTTTGGTGACAATGAAGTCTTGAAAGGCATCAACGTCACTGTGGACAAGGGCGACATTATGGTTGTCATCGGTCCTTCCGGCTCCGGTAAGAGTACATTTTTGCGCTGCCTGAACTGTATGGAAGATCCAACAGGCGGACAGATCATCTTCAATGGTGTTGATATCGCAGACCCAAAGGTTGATATCAATATCCACCGCCGCCGTATGGGAATGGTGTTCCAGCATTTTAATCTGTACAATAACAAGACAGTCATCCAGAACATCATGCTTGCACCGGTCTATGTACAGTGCCAGGATCTTAAAAAAGCGAAACGCCACAACCGGTTCCTTCCGCTTACAAACCTGTTCCGTAAGGAGAAGCAGGAGAAAATCGCAATCACAACGACCAAGGCAAAGATTGTAGCGGAAGCGAAAGAAAAAGCAGAAGATCTGCTGAAGAGAATCGGACTGTTAGACAAGGCAGACGTATATCCGTCTACACTTTCCGGCGGACAGAAGCAGCGTGTGGCAATCGTGCGTGCACTTGCAATGAATCCGGATGTGATTCTGTTCGACGAGCCAACCTCCGCGCTTGATCCGGAGATGGTAGGTGAGGTATTGGATTTGATGAAGGCAGTCGCGAAGGAAGGCATGACGATGATCATCGTTACCCACGAGATGGGATTTGCAAAGGAAGTTGCAAACAAAGTTCTCTTTATCGATGATGGTCAGATCTTAGAGTCCGGCACACCGGAAGAGTTCTTCGGGAATCCGAAGAATCCGAGACTCAAAGAATTCCTGTCGAAGGTTTTGTCGTAAGTTAAATTGAAGTGTAAATAAAGAAGCATATAATGCACAGACATCAAAAGATTAGATGCCTGTGCATTTTTTTGTTATAGTATATACGAAAGACACATGTGTCATATATGATATAGAAAACGAAACTTACGAAACTGGTTAGAGATATTTTCATATAGTTCAGGATTGATTCATGAAGATATACGATATGTTTGAAGTTTAGAAGTTCTTGATGTTCTGTGAATTATAGCAGCCATGTTTGAACACCTGTCTCTTATACACATCTCCGAGCCCACGAG
>ERZ1026947.482-NODE-482-length-24185-cov-11.654289_pt1 | contig 24185 bp, 19 predicted proteins | sample MGYA00519568_ERZ1026947 | MGnify/ENA primary metagenome ERZ1026947 (study PRJEB26926, sample SAMN06164744) | human gut metagenome | biome: ENVO:00009003; feature: ENVO:2100002; material: ENVO:00002003 | host: Homo sapiens | place: USA | collected 2012 ...
TGCGGGCGGCGCGGGCATAACCCAGCTTGCAGCGGCGCTGCAGCAGGCTGGTGGACGCCTGGCCGGCGTCGATGACCACTTCCACGGCCTGCTTGAGCATCGGGTCGCTGCCGCCCTCCTCGTCGGAGTCGGCAGAACTGCTGCCCTTCTTGCCGTCCTGGATGGCGTGTTTTTCCATAGCCTCTATCATGGCCTCGTCGTACTGGACGGTGGCGCTCTTCTTGATGAAGTCCAGCACACGGCTGATCTCCTCATCCCGCACGAAGGTACCCTGAATACGGGTGGGCTTGGGTGCGCCCACGGGCATGAAGAGCATATCGCCCATGCCCAGCAGCTTTTCGGCACCGGCACCGTCGAGGATGGTGCGGCTGTCCACCTGACTGGACACGGCGAAGGCGATGCGGCTGGGGATGTTGGCCTTGATGAGGCCGGTGATGACGTCCACGCTGGGGCGCTGGGTCGCCACGATGAGGTGCATACCGGCGGCGCGGGCCTTCTGGGCGATGCGGCAGATGGAGTCTTCGACATCCTTGCCGACGACCATCATCAAATCGGCCAGCTCGTCGATGATGATGGCGATATAGGGCATCTTCTCGAGGTTCGGGTCCGCTGCCGCCAGCTTATTGAAGGACTTGATGTCGCGGACGTTGTTCTCCGCGAAGAGGTGGTAGCGGCGCTCCATCTCCTGCACTGCGCCGCCCAGTGCGCCGGCCGCCTTGCGGGGCTCGGTGACGACGGGCATCAGCAGGTGGGGGATGCCGTTGTACTCAGCCAGCTCGACGACCTTGGGGTCGATGAGCAGGAGCTTGACGTCCTCGGGGCTGGAGCGGAACAGCAGGCTCATGATGATGCTGTTGACACAGACCGATTTACCGCTGCCGGTGCTGCCCGCGATGAGCAGATGGGGCATCTTGCACAGGTCGGCCACCTGGGCCACGCCGGCGATGTCCTTGCCCAGCGCAATGCCCATCGGCGAGGTCATCCGCAAAAAGCTCTGGCTCTCAAAGACGCTGCGGATGTAGACCGGCGTTTTCTTATGGTTCGGCACCTCGATGCCCACGGCAGGCTTGCCGGGGATGGGTGCCTCCATGCGGACATCGGCCACCGCCAGGTTCAGGGCGATGTCGTCTGCCAGCGAAGTGATGCGGCTTATCTTGACGCCCGCCATGGGCTGGACTTCATACCGGGTGACCGACGGGCCGCGGGAAATATCCAGCACACGGGTGCGGACGCCGAAACTCTCCAGCGTGTCCACCAGCTTCTGGGCGTTGGCTTTCAGCTCGTCTTCCGCGCCGGAGTCGCTTTCCTCCGGGGCGCGCTCGAACAGCTCGATGGACGGGTACTGATACTGGAAGCTCTCCTCCGTCTCCGCCTCTTCGGCGGGGGCGTTCGCGGCCTGCTCCTCGGAGACAGCGGGCTTTTCCATGGCGGCTGCCACCAGCGTGTTGAGGTCTTTTTCCTCCACCGGGTCGCTGGTGATGCTGATCCAGCCGTCCTCATCCGGCTCAGAGCGGAACGCCACAGCATTCTCGGCGCTGACCGGCTGCGGGGCCGGTTCCGGAGTCGGGGTCAAATCATAGAGCGGGATGCCGAAGGAGAGCGGCGGCTCAGGTGCGGGCTGCTGTTCCGGCTCTTCTGCCGGGGCAGCGGGCGTAACGGTGGGCGTCACCGTCGGCTCGGGCTGGGCCGTGAAGAAGTCCTCAGCGGCAGTATCCACGGCGTCCGGGACGATGGGAGTCACGGTGGCGCGGATGGGCGCACGGCGGAGCGGATCCATGCCGAAGGTGCCGCCGGGGCCGAGGATGATGGGCTCGATGGGCTCACTGCCGCCCTCGGTGACGGTGGTATGGTCAGGGCCTAAATCAATATCAAAGGGCGCACGAGGCCGGGACTTTTCCACCTGTACGGGAGCAGGCTCGGGCTGAGGCGGGGTCTGCACTTCCGGTGCGGGCGCAGGGGCAGGCTCCGCCTGTTCGCCGCCCTGCATCACCTGATGGCCCCAGTGGAAGACGCCAGCCAGCCAGCCGGGAGGCTGGATATGGAAGGCGGGCGCGGCAGGCTCTTCGCCGCCGTAGTAGTCCTCGCCTTCGCCCACTTCGTCTTCCGGCAGGTCGTCGTCATAGTCCTCGTATTCCTCCGCCTCGGCCTCCTCGGCGGCGCGTTCTGCCAGACGCTCGGCCCGGCGGGCGGCATTCTGCTCGTGGACGGCAAGGCCCTTTTCGTGGACGCTGCCGCCCACGTTGCAGAGCCACTGCCAGCACTCGGCGGGCGTAACGTCGAAAATGTACAGGCTGGCGCAGGCCGCCAGCGCCGCCATGACCAGATTGGCGGCGGGTCTGCCGCAGAGCAGCAGGAGCGTCCCGCCCAGCACAGCGCCCAGCGCACCGCCCGAGAGCCATGCGCTCATACCATTATGATAACAGGCGGCAGTCATCTGCGCGGCGGTCTGGTCGGTGGGGATGTCAGAAAAGACGATGACCGTGCCGCTGGCGAAGATGAGCCCCAGCACCAGCTTTGCGATGTGGGGCAGAAGGTCTTCGCCCCGGGTGTAGAGGATGGCCAGATAGCACAGCGCTGCGCCCAGCACGAAACTTCCGCAGCCGAACACGCCGAACAGGACATCGTGCATCGTGCGCCAGGCCGAGCTGCCCGGCACGAAAGCCAGCGCCATGAGCACCAGCCCCGCAAACAGGGTGATGAGCCCCGCGGGCATCCGGTCCTGTGTCCGGTTCTTGCGGCGCGAGGCTGTGCTGCGCCCGGAGGTCTTGCGTTTTCTCTTTGCCATGTTTCCTAAAACCCGTTCCTTATTTTATATCATGAAGCAGAGCGCGCTCAGGGGCGGCTCTGTCGGTGACGATGGAAGAATTTCGATACTACTCGATTCTTTCATTGTACCACGGGAAAAGTCAAATGGCAATTTATTTCCCCTCGATTTCTCGGTAGAGCCATGCCAGCGCGTCCGACAGCCCGCCCAGCTCGTCGATGAGCTTTTCCCGCACGGCTTTTCGGCCATCCAGCACGGTGCCGACGTCCATGACCAGCTCGCCTGTGCGCATCATCAGCTCAGTATAACGCTTCTCCGAGATGCCGCTGTGGGACGCCACGAAGCCGGTGATGCGCTCCTGCATCTGCTCGAACCAGCGCATGGTCTGCGGCACGCCCAGTATCATGCCGGAATGGCGGACGGGGTGGACCGTCATGGTGGCGGTAGGCACGATGAAGCTCCGCTGGGCGCTGACGGCCAGCGGGATGCCGATGGAGTGGCCGCCGCCCAGCACCACCGCCGCACTGGGCTTGGAGATGCTGGCGATGAGCTCCGCCAGCGCAAGCCCCGCCTCCACATCCCCGCCCACCGTATTGAGCAGGACCAGCAGGCCCTCGATGGCGGGGTCTTCCTGCACGGCCACCAGCTGGGGGATGACATGCTCATATTTTGTGGTCTTCTGGCCCTGGGGCGCTTCCACATGGCCCTCCACCTGCCCAATGACAGTCAGGCAGTGGATGGCGTGAGCTCCCCGGGTACGGTAAACGCTGCCCATATCCTCGATCTGCTCTTTTTCCAGCCGCTGCTGCTCCACGGGGATGTTCTTCTCTTCTTGTGACATTCTGCGTATCCTCCTTTTTGCTTCATTTCAGCTTGTCCGTCATTCCTGCCGGTTATACTTCGGCAAAGATTTCTTTGCTTTCTCAAAAAAATGTGCCAAATGGTTTGACATTCTCTCTTCGCGCTGTATACTTTATACTAGAGATAAGATTGTCAAATATGTATCATTATTGTACAAGAAAGTACAAATCTTTTGCCGGAGCGCCCTGCCGCTGCGCACCTCTCCCCGGCAATGCTGCGGATAAAAAGAAAGGAGCCCCCCTATGAACACTCCCGGCAAAGCTTCTCTGCCCGTCATCAAGCGCCTGCCCAAATACTATCGCTACCTGCGCACCCTGAAGAACGACGGCATCACCAGCATCTCGTCCCGTGAGCTGGCCGCCCAGATGGGTACCACTGCCTCTCAGGTGCGGCAGGACTTCAACTGCATCGGCGACGTGAATGGCCGTCAGGGCATCGGCTACTCGGTGGAGAACCTGCTGAGCATCCTTGAGCATCTGCTCTTTGGCAACGGCGACCTCCTGCCCACCATCCTTATTGGCTGCGGCCGTCTGGGCAAGGCTGTGAGCCGCTTCATCACCACCGACACCAACGGCTACAAGCTCATCGCCGCCTTCGACAACGCCTCCGACGAGGTGGGCAAAGAGATCAACGGCATCCAGATTTTACACAGCGACGAGTTGGAAGCTTTCTGCGCCGAGCACCACCCCGAAGTGGCTGTGCTCTGTCTGCCCCGCAGCGGCGCAGAGGAGATCAGCGGCCGTCTGGTGGCTCTGGGCATCCAGGGCTTCTGGAACTTCTCCCACTACGATCTGTCTGTCCCCTACCCCGACGTGGTGGTGGAGAACGTCCACCTCGGTGACAGCCTGATGAGCCTGGGCTACCGGCTGCGCAATCAGGACTGAGCACATCCTATCAATAATACAGGCCCTCTCCGTCAGGCTTTGGCTGAGAGGGTCCTTTCATGAGGAGACTTTTTCGACATGGCAAAGCTTTATTTCCGTTACGGCGCAATGAACAGCGGCAAGAGCACCGCGCTGATGCAGGTGGCCCACAACTACGAGGAGCAGGGGATGCGGGTGCTCATCCTCAAGCCGAAGGTGGACACCAAGGGCAGCGGCGACCTCGTGAGCCGTCTGGGCGTCCGCCGCCCTGCCGACCTGCTGGTGCCGCCGGACATGGACCTGGTGGAGGCCGTCCGGGCCGCCAGCAGCGAGGGCCGGCCTCTGGCCTGTGTGCTCTGTGACGAGAGCCAGTTCCTCACTGCCGATCAGGCCGAGCAGCTGTTCATGGTGACGGTAGAGCTGAACATCCCCGTCATCTGCTACGGCCTGCGCTCCGACTTCTCCCTCAAGGGCTTCCCCGGCTCCACCCGGCTTCTGGAGCTGGCCCACACCATCGAGGAGATGAAGACCATCTGCACCTGCGGCCGCAAGGCCACCTGCAACTGCCGCAAGGTCAACGGCCGCTTCGTCTTTGAGGGCGAACAGGTAGCCATCGACCTTGAGAACGACGTCCAGTACGTCAGCATGTGTCCCCAGTGCTATTTCCGGGAGCGCAGCGCCTTCTACGCCGCCCGCCGGTGACTCTTTTTCCTGATTTTATGCCGTCCGCACGCCGGACGGCATTTTTGTATCTTTTCTGCATCCGTGATATATCAGTCGGGGCCTGATTCGCGCGTTTTTTGCACTATTGATATATCAGCTCAGGGGCGGAACTCTCTGTTATCGTCGCTTTTGATGTATACAACGCTCTTTCAACAAATTCTGCCTCGGCTACAAAATTCTTGCAATTCAGGCCAATCTTCTCCTGTTGCATCCCAGTTTTCTATGCAAATCGTTGAAGTATACAAGTTGCACAGTTTTTCGGTCCAAGTTTATTCATTATGGCAATGACGTCAAAACCGGGCAAAAAATAAGCGCAATATTTGTACGTTTTCTGCCGCTATCACTACAATTTGCATCTTTCTTTTTTTTCTTGCTTTTGGTATTATATTTGTATACAACGGATGCTTTGCAGAGGCGTCCATGCAAGAAGATGTTTTCTACATAGGAGGAGAACGAAAATGAGCAAGGCAATTTCTCGTCGTGACTTTCTGAAGGTCTCTGGCGCTGTGGGTGCTGCCGGCCTGCTGGCCGCCTGCGGCGGCTCCAGCAATGCTGGTTCTACCGCCACTTCCACTGCCGCTTCTTCCGCAGCAGCTTCTGTGGCCGGCCTGTCTTCTGACCCCGTCACCCTGACCATGAGCTGGTGGGGCGGCGAGTCCCGTCACAACGCTTACCAGGAGGCCATCAAGGCTTTCTCTGCTGAGCACAGCACCATCACCGTCAACCCCACCTTCGCTGCATGGTCCGGCTGGGAGGACACCATGTCCACCAAGTTCGCAGGCGGTGTCGCTGAGGATGTCTGCCAGATCAACTGGAACTGGCTGTACAACTACTCCAAGAACGGCCAGACCTTCATCGACCTGAACAGCGTCTCCGACTATCTGGACCTGACCCAGTGGGACGAGGCCAAGCTGGCTGCCTGCAACGTGGCAAACGCCCAGCAGTGCGTGCCTGTCTCCATGACCGGCCGTATCTTCTACTGGAACAAGACCACCTTCGACAAGGCCGGCATCTCCTTCCCCACCACTCTGGACGAGCTGATGGCTGCCGGCAAGACCTTCCAGGAGAAGCTGGGCGATGACTACTATCCCCTGCACCTGGGCGCATACGACCGTATGATCCTGATGGTCTTCTACCTCGAGTCCAAGTACGGCAAGGACTGGGCAGACCCCACCACCTCCACCCTGAACTACGACGCCGACCAGATCGCCGAGGGCATCGACTTCATCAAGAGCCTCGTCGAGGGCCACGTCATCATGAGCCTGCCCACCTACTACGGCTCCAACGGCGACAACGCCGCTCACCAGTCCACCGAGTGGATCACCGGCAAGCTGGCCGGCTGCTTCGAGTGGGACTCCTCCGCTACCAAGTACGCTGACGCTCTGGACGAGGAGAACAAGGCTGGCTTCACCGTCGGCGAGGAGATCAAGTTCGGCGATTACAACGGCGGCTTCTCCAAGGTCTCCATGGGTCTGGCCATCACCAAGACCTGCGAGCATCCCGCAGAGGCAGCTACCCTCATCAACTTCCTGCTGAACGAGGAGAAGGGCGCTTCCATCATGGGTTCTGAGTGCGGCATCCCCGCCTCCAAGGCTGGTCTGGCTGCTGCTCAGGCTGCCGGCGCTGTCAAGGAGCTGGTCGCTGAGGCAAACGGCAAGGTCATGGCCTTCGTTTCCAACCAGCTCGACCCCCTGTTCGAGTCCAACGACCTGAAGGCTACCGGCACCGGCATCTATCAGGAAGTGTTCGACACTCTGGATTACGACAATGCTTCCGGCGCTGACCTGGTCGATACCCTGCTGGACGGCATGGAGTCTGTCGGCTACACCGTCTAATTTCCGCCTCACGGACTTTTTGCGGCCCGCACACGCGCGGTGTTGACACGGGCCGCCCCGCATAAAGGAGTCTTGCAAGGGGCATCCCTTCCACCTACGGACGGATGCCCCTTTTTTGCAAGACGGTGATGACATTTTTTTGACAAAAATGTGTCCAAACTATTGTGCGGCGTACGAGACATATCCTTATAAAAGGAGGATTCCCGGATGAAAGAAAGCAAAGCGCCCTCTCTCGGGCGTACCCCGGCCCAGAAGTTTTTTGACAAATGGCAGGGCCTGTTCTACCTGATCCCCTGGATCATCGGCTTCGTCGTCTTCAAGGCCATTCCGTTCGGCCAGTCTCTGTACTACAGCTTTACGGATATGGACTTCTTCAACGGCATCCATCAGTATGGCATCATGAACTATGTGGACGCCTTTACCACTCCCAAGATCACCAAGGCGCTCATCACCACCTTCAAGTACAGCTTCATCACTGTGCCTCTGAAGCTGGTCTTCGCACTGTTCATCGCCTACATCCTGAACTTCAAGATCGCCTGCGTGAACGTGTTCCGCACCGTCTACTACATTCCCTCCATCCTCGGCGGCTCTGTTGCTATCGCCGTGCTGTGGAAGGCCGTGTTCCGTGATGACGGTCTGGTCAACACCCTCATCCGTATGCTGACCTTCGGCCACTTCCAGGGTCCTTCCTGGCTGAGCGACCCCAGCTACGCACTGTGGATCATCTGCTTCCTGCGTATCTGGCAGTTCGGCTCCGCCATGGTGCTGTTCCTCGCCGCTCTGAAGGGCGTGCCGGCCGACCTGTACGAGGCCGCCACCATCGACGGCGCTGGCAAATGGAAACAGTTCTTCTCCATCACCGTCCCGATGATCACCCCCATCATCTTCTACAACCTGGTCACTCAGATCTGCCAGGCTTTCCAGGAGTTCAATGGCCCGTTCATCATCACCAACGGCGGTCCCCGCGGTTCCACCACCCTCATCTCCATTCTGGTCTACAACTACGCATTCAAGTCCAACCAGATGGGCATGGCTTCCGCACTGGCATGGATCATGTTCGTCATCGTCTGCATCCTGACGATCATCGCCTTCACCAGCCAGAAGAAGTGGGTCTACTACTCGGATGAAAGGTAAGGTGTGACAGTATGGGAATGAAAGCTTCTAACGCCATCGCGACGTTTTTCAAGTACTTCGTCCTGATCCTGGTGGGCCTCATCATGATCTATCCCCTGCTGTGGATGATCAGCGCCACCTTTAAGGACAACAGCGAGATCTTTGCAGGCATCGGCCTGTGGATCAAGAACCCCACTCTGGAGGGCTACAAGAACGCGCTGAACAACTTCGGCGGTTCCATCAACATCCTGCAGGCCATGCTGAACACTTACAGCTACGTCCTGCCCAAGGTCATCTGTACCGTGGTCTCCTCCTGCATTGCAGCTTACGGCTTTGGCCGCTTCGACTTCCCGGGCCGGAAGATCCTGTTCAGCATCATGCTGGCCACCCTGTTCCTGCCTCAGGTCGTCCTGAACGTGCCTCAGTTCCTGCTGTACACCAAGTTCGGCTGGGTCAACAGCCCGTTCTATCTGGCCATCTGGGTCCACTGCGCATTCGCAACTGAGACCTACTTCGTCTACCAGCTGGTGCAGTTCATGCGCAACGTCCCCCGCGACCTGGACGAGGCTGCCGCCATCGACGGCTGCTCCTCCTTCCAGACCCTGTACAAGGTCATCGTCCCGATGCTGATGCCCGCTCTGGTGTCCTGCGCACTGTTCCAGTTCATGTGGAGCTGCAACGACTTCATGGGTCCCCTGCTTTACGTCCAGACCCCTGCAAAGTATCCCATGTCCCTGTTCGTCAAGCTGTCCATGGACGGTGATACGGGCTTTGCCTGGAACCGTATTCTGGCCCTGTCCCTGATCTCTATCCTGCCGCAGCTCATCGTGTTCTTCTGCGCACAGGATCAGTTCGTCGAAGGTATCTCCGCCGGTGCTGTCAAGGGCTAAGCTGAAGCCCCCGCCGCTCGGATAATCCCGACAAACATGAATGCCCCCTGTGCCTCTTCCCGTAGAGAGGACGCAGGGGGCATTTTTTGCGGAGGTATCAACCTCTCAGTCTCGCTATCGCTCGACAGCTCCCCTACCGAGGGGAGCCTCTGACGAAGAGGTGAAGCTTTATGAAATGCCAAGGCCTCTCCTCGATAGGAGAGGTGGCACGCCGTCAGGCGTGACGGAGAGGTTTATTTCCTACTTTTTCTATATTGCAGCGGCCCGACGCCCATCGTCTCCCGAAAAACGCGGCGGAAGTGGGCCGCAGAGGCGAAACCGGTCTGCTCGGCCACGCTGCCGATGCTCAGCTCTGTCGTTTCCAGAAGCTTCTGTGCCGCCTCGATGCGGCGGGCGTTGATGTAGTCCACGATGGACTGCCCCGTCACCCGCCGGAACAGCCGGCTCAGATAGTAGGGCGAGATGTAGAACCGCGCTGCCACCTCGGTGAGGGAAAGCTTCTGCTGGTAGTTTGCCGCAAGGTAGGCGCAGATCTGCTCCACCGTCTCGTTGCGGGGGCGGGCGTCGGCGGCGCTCTGCGCCCGGTGCTCCTGCTCCACATAGTGGAGCGTCAGTGCCAGATACAGCCCGCCGGGATACTCCGGCTCGCCCATGGCGCCCCGCATCATCTCCAGCAGCGTCCGCAGACGGCTGGCCCACTGGACGCTGCCGTAAAGGGCCATCTGGCTTCCCGGTGCAAAAAGGCGGAGGAAATCTTCGCCGGTGGCGTTCTTCATCTCGTGGAGCACTGCCAGCGGGAACTCGCACCCCAGCATTTCCGGCTGGGTGTGGCCTGCCTGCGATACCACCCACGCCCCCGGCCCCAGCAGCAGTGCGCAGCCGGGGCTGACCAGGAGCGACATGTCCCCGCACTGGACCGTGCAGCTGCCGCCTGAAAACAGAACGATATGGCACGTCTCGGCAGGCAGCTCGAGCCGCCCGCCGGACAGCTTGAGCGCTCCCGCCGTGATCTTCGCGTTGAGTTTTTCCCGTTCGGCGCGCATCCGCCCTTCCCCCTTCTTGCTATGCCTGCCCCGCCGGGGCAGTGCTCTGATATTCTTATCCCCAGTGTACCATGCCCGCCCTCTGCGGGCAAGCCGCAAATCTACGCAAATAACTCAGGAGGCTGTAAAAATGAATCTGTCTCTCATCCGTTCCATGACCCGCAGCGCCGTCTTCGAGCTGGAAAACGGCAAGTGCTTCCGCCCGGAGCACCCCTTCGCCGTGGCTCTGAACGGCAAGACCATTTACGAAAGCTGCAACACCAACGTGTTCTCCCTCTTCTCCCTGACTCCGTCTACCACCTACACCGTGGAGGTAGACACCGAGGGTGAGCACCTGAAACTGGATTTCACCACCGAGGCCGAGAGCTTCTTTGTGGACGCATCCCGCTATGGCCTCGTCGCCGATGGCGAGACCGACAACACCGGCAGGCTGCAGGCCGCTCTTTCCACCTGCCCCAGGGGCGGCACGGTATATGTCCCCGCTGGCCGCTACCGCACCGCCAGCCTCTTCATGAAGAGCTGCACCACCCTCTACCTCGAGAAGGGCGCTGTGCTGCTGGGCGACAATGACCGCACCCATTACCCCATCCTGCCCGGCGTCATCCCCAGCGAGAACGAAGTGGACGAATACTACCTCACCGGCTGGGAGGGCAACCCGCTGAACAGCTTTGCGGGCCTGCTGAACATCACCCAGGTGCATGACGTCGTCGTCACCGGCGAAGGCACACTGGACTGCGACGCCCAGAACGGCGACTGGTGGGTCGACCCCAAGGTCAAGCGCATCGCATGGCGTCCCCGCGCCGTGGCGATGGTGGACAGCGAGAACGTCTGCCTCCACGGCATCACCGTGCAGAACAGCTACTCCTGGACCATCCACCCCATCTTCGTCAAACACCTCGACCTGCTGAACTTCAACATCAACAACCCCTACAACGCCCCCAACACCGACGGCATCGACCCCGAGAGCTGCGAGTACATCCGCATCATCGGCGTGAACATCCACGTCGGTGACGACTGCATCGCCATGAAGGCCAGCAAGGTCTTCCTCGGCATGAAGCTCAAGAAGAGCTGCGAGCACACCGTCATCCGCAACTGCCTGCTGGACAAGGGCCACGGCGGCATCGTCATCGGCAGCGAGATGAGCGGCGGCGTCAAGGACATGGTGGTCACCCAGTGCCTCATGGACCACACTGACCGCGGCCTCCGCGTCAAGACCCGCCGCGGCCGCGGCAACACCGCCGTCATCGACGGTCTGGTGTTCCGCAACGTGGAGATGCGGGGCGTCAAGGCTCCCTTCGTCATCAATATGTTCTACTTCTGCGACCCTGACGGCCACGGTCCCTATGTCCAGTGCCGCGAGGCTCTGCCCGTGGACGAGTACACCCCGAAGCTCGGCACCCTGACCATGGAAGACATCGTGGCCACCGATGCACAGTTTGCGGGCTGCTACTTTGACGGCCTGCCCGAGCAGCCCATCGAGGGCATCTCCATGAAGAATGTCACCATCACCTTCGATCCCGACGCAAAGGAGGGTCAGGCTGCCATGGCCGACAACCGCCCGCTGGTCAAGAAGCTGGCCATCTACGCCGAGAACGTCAAGAATATCAAGCTGCACAACGTCAAGATCGAGGGCTACGAGGGCGAGCGCCTGCGCTTTGCCAACGTCGGCCATTTTGAGGAGGACTAAGCCATGACTCATGAAGAAATCCTGTCCATGCTGGGCGATTATGTGGACTACCTCATCGCCAATTCCAGCGCCGAGGCACCCATGTGGAACATCGAGAAGGTCCGCAGCGGCAAGCCCAACAAGTGGAACTACATCGACGGCTGCATGATCACCGCCTGCCTGAGCCTGTATAAAACTACCGGCGACGAAAAGTACCTGAAATTTTCCAAGGATTTCATCGACTGGTTCGTGCAGGAAGACGGCTCCATCAAGACCTACGACCCGAAGGAGTATAACCTCGACAACGTGAATCAGGGCAAAAACCTGTTCATCCTCTACGACATCTTCGGCGACGAGAAGTACCGCAAGGCCATCGACACCATCCGCAGCCAGCTGCTCACCCAGCCCCGCACCAAGGAGGGCAACTTCTGGCACAAGGACATTTATCCGTGGCAGGTCTGGCTGGACGGCACCTACATGGCCCAGCCCTTCTATATGGAGTACGAGACCCGCTACAACAAGATGCAGGGCTGCATCGACAGCTACAAGCAGTTCATGAACATCAAGAAGCACATGCGGGATGAGAAGACCGGCCTGTACTACCACGGCTACGACGAGAGCCGCCAGATGTACTGGGCCGACCCCGTCACCGGCTGCAGCCCCAACTTCTGGCTGCGGGCCATGGGCTGGTTCATGGTGGCGATGGTGGACGTGCTGGAGCGGATGGATGAGCAGCTGTACAACGAGTACCGCGGCATCATGGCGATGTTCAAGCAGACCATTGAGGACGTCCACAAGTTCCAGGACGAGGAGACCGGCATGTTCTGGCAGGTGATGGACCACCCCGGCGTCGAGGGCAACTACCTCGAGACCAGCGGCACGGCCCTCTTCGCCTACGCCGTGCTCAAGGGCGTGCGTCTCGGCTACCTGCCCAAGCGGATGGCCGCATGGGCCGAGAAAGCCTTCTACGGCACCTGTGACAAGTATCTGAGCAAGAACCCGGACGGCAGCCTGCAGCTGGACGGCATCTGCCTCGTGGCCGGCCTCGGCGGCAAGAACCACCGCGACGGCTCGCTGGCTTACTATTTCAGTGAGCCGGTGGTCTGCAACGACGCAAAGGGCGTCGGCCCGCTGGTGCTGGCCTATACCGAGATGATAGCACGGAAGTAAGAAAGACCGTATCGCGCAAGAAAGCGCCCCGGCTCCCTCACTGCACGAGGGAGCCGGGGCGCTTTTTGATGAGGTCCATTTTTTATTAGCCGCTTAACTTAACGGCATTGGCCGGATGGCTCGTTTTACTTATTTATTTTTTACCAGCAGCGCCTGATAGGGCTTCAGTTCCACATCCGCCAGCCAGACGGAAGCGCCCTCCGGGGTGTGATACTTGCCGCCCAGAGCGTCCAGACCGGCTCCTGCCGGGTACTCGGTAAAGTTGAACAGTCCCACCAGCGTTTCCTCGCCGCGCTTGCGTACCAGTGCCAACACGCCGGGGTTGTGGCTGTCCCATGTGGTCACCCACGCATCCGGGGCAAAGCAGGGGTCTGCCCGCATTTGGCGCAGCTGCTCCATGCCCTGCCACAGCTGGTTCTGCAGCGTGCCTTTTTGGGTGCGCTGCTTGGCGTCCTCCCAGTTGAATTTACTGCGGTGCAGATTGCGGCTGTCCTCCACACGGTCAGGGTCGTTTTTGTAGTCCCAGCCGTTGCGCTGGGCGATCTCGTCCCCGCAGTTCAGCATGGGGAAGCCCTGCAAGAATGCCATAGCAGTGTGCAGCAGCAGGTCGCGCTTCACGGCATAATCCAGCGCAATTTTATCGTTTTTCTCAAGTGCCTGTTCGATACCGCACAGGCTGGCGGTGGTGCCGCAGCTGCGGGCATCGCCGGTGGCGGGGTCGTAATTGTACAGCTCGCCCTTTGCCCAGCTGCCGGGGAAATTGCCCTCGTAGAAGTGGTACAGATATTCCTTGTGCTTCTGCGGGTCCATGCCCAGCCGGTTTTCCACCGCCTCGTCCAGACCCCAGCCAATATCATCGTGGCAGCGCAGATAGTTCACGAACCAGCAGTTGTCTGGCAGAGCGTGGAGGGCATCCAGCTGGGCTTTCAGCAGCCGGGTGTCCCGGCTGGCAAGGGCCCCCCACAGGTTGACCATGGTGGACACGTTGTAGAGCATGTGGCATTCCGGCTTTTCGGGCGTGCCGAAGTAGGCGGCAAGCTCCTTGGGAGCCATGACCACCTCGCCCTTGAGGATGACCGCCGGGCAGACGCATTCCAGCACCATACGGAGCATCCGCACGATGGTGTGTACCTGCGGCAGATTGCGGCAGGTGGTGCCCAGCTGCTTCCAGATGTAGGGCACGGCGTCAATACGGAACACCTCTACGCCCAGATTTGCCAGATGCAGGATGCTCTTGGTCATGTCCACGAACACCGCCGGGTTTGCATAATTCAGATCCCACTGATAGTCGTGGAAGGTAGTCAGCACCCACTTGTGCATCTCCTCACACCATGTAAAGTTGCCGGGCGCAGTGTTGGGGAACACCTGCGGCACAGTCTGCTCGTACTGGTCGGGGATGGTGCGGTCGTCATAGAGATGGTAATACGCCTGAAACCACGGGTCGCCCGCCTTTGCCGCCATGGCCCAGCGGTGGGTGCTGGCGGTGTGGTTCATGACAAAATCCAGACACAGGCTGATGCCCGCCTTGCGCAGTTCACGGGTCAGATCTTCCAGATCCTTGTTGGTGCCAAGGGCAGGGTCTACGGTGTCGAAATCCTCCACCGCATAGCCGCCATCGTTGTGGGGATGGGGCATCTGCAGCAGGGGCATCAGGTGCAGATAGGTCAGCTTCTGCTCTTTGAGGTAGGGCAGCTTCTTTGCCAGCTCTTTCAAGTTCCCGGCAAAGAGGTCGGTGTACATGGTCATGCCGAACATATTGCCACGCTTGTACCAGTCCGGGTCGGCAGAGCGTACCTTATCCAGTGCTTTCAGCTCGGCACTGCGGGCGTTGTAGGCTTCTGCCATCTCCCGCTCCAGAACCTCCAGCCCTTCCCGGTTGTGGTACAGTTCCATGAACAGCCATTCCAGCTCGTCCTTGTGCTTGGCAAACCGGGACGCAAATTCCTGTTTAACTGCCATGGTTCAGCCCTCCACTTCTGCAAGGGTGGGCATGGCGGGGATGGCCCCGTGGCGGCTGGTGGTGATGCTGGCTGCCTTGTTGGCAAAAGCCAGAATGCCTTCCAGCTTGTCCACGGTGAGGTTGTTCAGATCCTCTTTGCAGAGCTTGGACAGAGCTGCTCCAAAGAAGGTGTCGCCTGCGCCGTTGGTGTCGCCCACCTTGCAGGGAACGCCAGCCACATGGCCGGTCTTGTCCCCAAAGCGGTAGAATACGCCGTTTGCACCCAAGGTGACGAAAATCAGCCGGATGCCGTTCTGTGCCAGCTGTGCTGTGCCGCTTTCACAGTCGGTGGTGCCGGTAAGCAGGGGCAGCTCTTCATCGGACACTTTCAGAATATCCACCAGCGGCAGGGGAGCTTTCATCTGGGCAATGGCTTCCTCTTTGTTCTTCCAGAGGTTGGCACGGTAATTGGGGTCGTAGGTGATGGTAGCACCCAGCTTTTTGGCGCGGGCGGCGGCATCCAGCGTAGCGGTGCGGGAGGGGTCGGCGGTCAGGCTGACAGAACCGAAGTGGACGATTTTGGCAGCTTTCAGAGCGCCCTCCGAAATGTCCTCTTTGCTCAGCATCACATCAGCGTTGGCGCTGCGGTAGAAGCTGAAATCCCGCTCACCGGTGGCATCCACTGACACAACTGCCATGGTGGTGGGGTGGTCTGCATCCACCGCCATGCCGGAAACGTCCACCTTGTTTTCTGCCAGAACCTCTTTCAGGTAGCGGCCAAAGGCATCTGCGCCCACCTTGCCGACAAAGGCAGTCTGTGCGCCCAGCCGGGCGGCAGCCACCGCCAGATTGGCCGGAGCACCGCCGGGGTTTGCGGCAAACTGAGGAATGCCGCGCTCATCCTTGCCGGTCTGGGTCAGGTCGATCAAAACTTCACCAATCGTTACAATGTCCATGATAATTCTCCTTATTCTTGATGTGAAACCCAACGATCACCGCTGGAACAGATAATGAATGTAAGCGGCTGCACGCTCCGGGTGCGGTGCATTCTGCACTACCCCAAGATAGACCTTGCCAGAAAAACCTGCCTGCCTGACAAACGGCGCGTCCGAAATATCCAGCACGGTCCCACCGGCGTTCAGACCCGACAGTGCATGGAAAGACGCATCCAGTGTCCGCAGATCGAGAAAATAATCATCTGCCAACAGTCGATCCCGTGCATATTCGTCCATCAGAACAACATCTAACCGCTGGGCACTGACTGCACCCAGCAGCTTCATCTCCGAAGCATATACATACTGCTCCTCTGCGCGTTCGCTTTCGCTGAGCAGCAAGCCGGACAGCAGATCGACCTGTTGCTTTTTGGTCAGACCCTGCGCCTCGGCAAAGCCGGTGGTAAGCTGTTCCGTCAGATCAGACCCGGCAGTGATATTTACCAGACCAAGGTAAAGCACATCCTCTTTTTTCGTCACATGACGGTAGGCTGCATACCCGAGGATATAGACGACGATGAGCACGATCGCAATGGGCAGCTTGTAATATGCCCAGATGTGCTCCCACTTTTTGCGTCCATGGAGGGAGCGGAGCGTATCCCGGTCAGTTTTTGTCATGGTCGTATTCCTCGTGTACTGCATCAGGGTCTCCACCGATCAGATAGAGGATCCGAAGCATCAGAAAGGAGCAGATCATGGCGCAGAAGCCCATGCCCAGCAGGAATGCAGGCGTGAACACAAACACTATGACGTACCCCATGATGCCATAGACCGCCGCCATCAGCAGGGTGCAAAACAGATACCGGACACCCACGAGAAACGCCGTTTTCAGGATGCCGAAGGTGGTGTTTTCAAACCGTGCCAGCAGAGGAAAGGCATACAGCAGAACGATGCCGTACAGAACTGCCGCACCAATAAGCACTGCAGTGAGCAGCGTCCAGAAAATGTTTTCGCTCCACATTCGGCGCAGCACAAAGCCATCCGCAGCCAGGAAACTGCCGACTGCCAGCAGGATAAGCCAGAGTTTTGTGGCAGGCTTAAAATTTTCCCGGAACGCCTTAAAAAACATCCGGGTCAGACCATCGTCCCGATCTTCCGCCATTTTGAGCGTGACGTAGAACAATGCGGTCGTAGAAGCCCCTATGGTAACGATGGGCAGGCTGCACACGAGCCATAAGATGTTCAGGTAAGCACTGTAAGTCAATTTCGTCAGCACAGAAAACAGCGGCTTGTCCGTATTGCACAGGTCACGCATGGGGGTTCTCCTTTCGCTCAATCTCCTGTGGATTCGCGCAGGATCAGGTTGGTTTCCGTATAGACGGTGCGATAGTTCAGCGATGGCTCTTCGATGCGGGTCATAAGCAGATTGGCAGCGGTGTAGCCCATGATCTGTCCATGGATATGGATCGAAGTCAGACGGGGGACAAAGTAGGAAGCCTCCTGACTGTCATCGAAGCCGCAGACCCAGATATCATCGGGAACCGAATACCCCAGCTCATTCAATGCCTTGACCAGATCCATGGCAACAAAGTCATTGGCGCAGACAAAGGCATCCGGCATCGTTTTGAACCGACGTATGGTTTCGTACAGGGATACCGGATAGTTCTGCTGTCCAGATGGCATCGCACAGGTGCTCAGGCCTTCTGTCAGACCAAAGTGCTCCACTGCATCCTTATAAGCCATATAACGCTCAAAGAAGGACTGACAGTGGTTTTTATCCCCCGCAAAGCTGATGCGTTTTTTGCCGTGCTGGACCATGTGGGCCACCGCATTCTGGATCTCAATGCGGTTTTCCATATAAAGGCGGTCGGCTTTAAGAGGAGGACGCATATCCATCACAGGGGTGTCTACAAACAGCAGCGGAACATCCAGATCGCATAGCATCTGTGCGTAGTCATAGTCGAATACTTCAAAACAGATGATGCCGGCCGTGTGCTGGATGTTGAGAGAAGATGGAAGTTTTTTCTCTTTCAGCTCTATGGGAGAAATGCGATGAATGGTCATGCAGCTGTGCAGATGGTCGATTTCCGACTGGAAACGATCCAGCATCATGGAGGAAAAGTGAGAGTTGTTCAGAAAACGGGTCGTCAGCATGGCGATCTCCCGTTTGTCACTCGGCAGAATGAAAGGCCCTGCTGTTTTTGCAGCGTCTTCCTGAAACAGCGGCAGATAGGCAAACTGCTTATAGCCCATTTCGGCGGCTTTGCGCAGGATCTTCTCCCGTGTGGCATCTGCCAGCACACCGGTGTTGTTGATGGCCTTTGAAACTGTGTTGCGGGAAAGCTGCAGTTCGCTTGCAATATCCTGAATGGTGACCTTGGTTGCCATAAGTCATCCTCTTTCTTTATAATACAGGAACGGATGTTCTTTTTTATAGATAAAGTCTGGTGACGGATCTTATTCTTTGTGACTCCAGTATAGTGCAAATGCACAAATTAGTCAAATGTAAAAATGCAAATCATCATTTTGCATATTTACGCACTTTCGAATTTGTGCATCTGTACAAATCCACAGTATTTTTTGATATATACCATTAATTATCGTTGACATTCGCTTGCTTGCGTGATATAAATGAATTACAGAGTTTTACATTTGCACAATCAAAGCGAAAAACGTAAAATTCAAAGGTGCAAGTGTAAAACACAAATCAAGCGGCAAGCAAATCAAAAAGGAGGAGAATGATTCATGAAAGCAAAGACGGCCTCGCCGGAAACGGCTGTGCTGACAGCAGAACGCAAGCTGCACAACACATGGGTCTACATCAAACGGCATTGGCAGCTTTACCTGTTGTTCCTGCTGCCTGCCGTGGTGCTGACGCTGGTGTTCAAGTACGCTCCCATGGGCGGTGTGCTGATCGCATTCCAGAAGTACAATCCCTTCAAGGGCATCTGGGGCAGCGAGTGGGTAGGCTTCAAAAACTTTACCCGCTTCATGTCCTCGCCGGACTTCCAGCGCTATCTGATCAACACCCTGAAGCTGAGCGTCTACGGTCTGCTGTGGGGCTTCCCGATCCCCATCCTGCTGGCATTCCTGCTCAACCGTATCGAGAGCAAGAAGATCAAGCAGAAGGTGCAGCTGGTGCTGTATATGCCCAACTTCATCTCGGTCATCGTGCTGTGCGGTATCGTCCGGGTGCTGCTGAGTGTCACCGGTCCGGTGAACGGCCTGCTTCACACCAGCATCAACTTCATGACGCTGCCGGAAGCGTTCCGCCCCATCTACATCATCAGCGGCATCTGGCAGGGTGCCGGCTGGGCATCCATCATGTACACCGCATCCCTTTCTAACGCCAGCAAAGATCTGAAGGAAGCTGCGATGATCGACGGCGCAAACCTGATCCAGCAGATCATGACAGTGGAGTGGCCCGCCATTAAGGATATGGTCGTTATTCAGTTCATCCTGCAGGCAGGCAACATCATGAGCATCGGTTTTGAAAAAGCCTACGCCCTGCAAACTGACCTGAACCTGAACACTGCCGAGATCATTGCAACGTACGTTTATAAAAAGGGCCTGTTGGACGGCGATTACAGCTTTTCCACGGCAGTCGGTCTGTTCAACACCGTTGTCAACGTCATCCTGCTGATTGCAGTGAACAAGGTCGTTGCCAAAATGAACGATGGCAAGGGCTTGTAAGGAGGGGTTTACCATGGCAAAACAGAAAAAATCAAAAATGGCCCTCTACACCAGACAAGATAAGATCATCCTGTACTGCGGCTACGCACTTCTGGGCTTGTTCCTGCTGGCGATCATCGTTCCGATGATCTACATCGTCATCGCGTCCTTTATGGACCCGGTCACTCTGCAAAACAAGGGCATCTCCTTTGATTTCAGCAAGTGGAGTCTGGATGCTTACCAGCGTGTCGTTTCGGACAAGCAGATCTGGGTCGGCTTCAAGAACGCAATACTTTACTCGATCATCTTCACCATCATCTCGGTAGCTGTGACGATGCTTGCCGCTTATCCCATGTCGCTGCCGGACTTCAAAGGCAAAAAGATCTTCAACGCCTTGTTTGTGATCACGATGTTTTTCAGCGGCGGTCTGATCCCCACCTACCTGCTCATCAACAATCTGGGTCTGCTGGATTCCATGTGGGCGGTCATTCTGCCGGGAGCATTCAGCGTGTGGAACATGATCATTGCCCGTACCTATTATCAAGGCATCCCGCGTGAGCTGCGCGAAGCTGCGGATGTGGATGGAGCCAGCGAGATGCTTTACTTCTTCAAGATCCTGCTGCCCGTCTGTATGCCTGTGGTGGCAGTTCTGGCTCTGTGGCAGTTCGTGGCAATGTGGAACAGCTACTTTGACGCCATGATCTACCTGAACAGCGCATCGAAGCAGCCGCTGCAGCTGGTGCTGCGTTCCATCCTGATCCAGAGCCAGCCGGAATCCGGCATGATCGCAGATATCCAAAGTACTGCCGAACGTGCGAAGATGGCAGAGCTGCTCAAATATGCAACCATTATTATTTCCAGTCTGCCGCTGCTGGTGATGTATCCCTTCTTCCAGAAGTATTTTGACGCCGGCATCATGGCTGGTTCCATTAAAGGCTGAGGATATTCCAGAATTTTATGAGCCGGTACGCTCATCTGTTACACGAAAAAAGAAACATGAAAAAGGAGAAAATACCATGAAAAAGCTGATCTCTCGCCGCAACTTCCTCAAGGTCTGCGCTCTGGCGGGCTCTGCTGCTGCTCTGTCTGCCTGTGGCGGCGGCAAATCCACCGGCAGCAACAATTCTGCTGCCGCAGCTGTGGATGTGACTGGTGCCGTTACATTTCCGCTGTCCGAAAAGGTCACCTTTACCGGTATGACCAGCTTCCCTGTGGGCAGCGAACCCGAGCCGAACAACCGCACCATCTTCAAGCGGCTGGAAGAGCAGACCAATGTGCACATCGACTGGACCGCCATCCAGTCCGACCAGTGGAGCGATAAGATCACCCTGAATATGTCCAACCCCAACACCCTGACGGATTTTGTTTTTACTGCTGATTTTACCGACAGCAATCTGCTGCGCTACGCAGATCAGGGTGTCATCCTCAATCTGGAAGACTACATTGACAACAATATGCCTTATCTCCAGAAGGTCTTTGAGAAGTACCCGGAGTACCGCACCATGTGCACCGACAGCGATGGCCACATCTGGGCACTGCCCTGGATCGAGCAGCTCGGCGCAGAAAAGACCGCCATCCAGACCATTGGCAACATGAGCTTCATCAATACCAAGTGGCTGAACTTCCTCGGTCTGTCGATGCCCACCACAGTGGACGAGTTTGAGCAGGTGCTGATGGCATTCCGTGATAACGCCGCTTCTCTCAAGGCAGAGTATGGCATTGACGGCGACATCATCCCCATGTCCTGCATCGTCAACAACGGCGATCAGGACCCCAGCATCCTCATCAATGGCTTTGGCGAAGGCTACGGCGACGCAGACAAGGACCGTCATATTGCCGTTACCAACGACCGGAAAGTCATCTGTGCCGCCACCCAGCAGGGCTACCGCGATGGTCTGGACTGGCTGCACAAGCTGTATGCCGAGAAGCTCATCGACCCGGAGTGCTTCACGCAGGAGTGGTCCACCTATGTTTCCAAGGGCAAGGCTGGCCGCTATGGTGTCTGCTTCAGCTGGGATGTTGCCAACATTGACAACCTGACCGACTGGGAGCCGCTGCCTGCCCTGACCGCCGATACCCGCAATATCACTCCGCAGAACGGCTCTTTCACCAGCGGCTTTGCCCGCGGCAGGTGCGTTGTCACCGCAAAGGCGGCTAATCCTGCACTGGTTTGTGCATGGCTGGATCAGATGTACGCCCCCCTCCAGTCTCCGCAGAACAACTGGGGTACCTACGGCGATGCGGAAGGCTTTAACATTTTTGAACTGTCCACCAACGATAAGGGCGAGCCCATGCTGAAGCACGCTCCTCTGGGCGATGCTTCTCCCGTGGAAGTCCGTGAAGCGCAGTGTGTCAGTGGACCTCTGGCGGTTCTGGATGATTACTATGGTGTATACGTTACCTGCCCGGACGATGCACAGTATCGTCTGGACTGGATCAAGGAGATCTACACCCCGGATATGAACAACGATTATGTCTATCCCAATGTCTTTATGAGCAACGAGGACACCGAGCAGGTCTCTAACCTGCAGGCAGATCTGCAGACCTACATGAATACGCAGAAGGCCAACTGGATCATGAACGGCACTACGGATGCAGAGTGGAACGAATATCTGAGCAAGCTGGAAGCCTACGGCCTGTCCGACTATCTGGGCATTATGCAGAAATATCTGGATGCTTACTACGCATAAGAATTCTTTCCTTTGGAGGATTCCATGAACGATTTGACTTTACAAAAAGCCCGTGCCTACGAGGCCGAGCACGGCGCTGCCATTTCCCCGGCGGAACGCCCTGCCTACCACATGACTCCTTATGTGGGCTGGCTCAACGACCCCAACGGCTTCTCTTATTATAAAGGGAAGTATCACCAGTTCTATCAGTATAACCCCTACGATGTGCGGTGGGCGCCCATGCACTGGGGTCACGCCGTCAGCACCGACCTGCTGCACTGGGAGTATCTGCCCTGTGCGCTCGCACCGGATTCCCCGGCGGATAACGGCCCCGGCTGTTTCTCCGGCTCTGCCACCCAGATGGATGACGGCAGGCAGCTGCTGATGTACACCAGTGTGGTGGCAGAAAAGCAGCCCAATGGGGAGATGCGGGACATCCAGACCCAGAGCATTGCCATCGGTGACGGTCTCGACTACGAAAAGCCTGCCTGCAACCCGGTGCTGACCCAGAAAGACCTGCCGGAAGGCTTCAGCAGGTTCGATTTCCGGGACCCCAAGATCTGGCGTGAGGCCGACGGCACCTACTCTGCCGTCACCGTCTGCCTGGCCGAGGACGGCAGCGGCGCAGCGGCACTGTTCCAGAGCAAGGACGGCTTCGACTGGCACTTTGTCACGGTGCTGGAACGCTGCAACAATCAGTACGGCAAAATGTGGGAGTGCCCGGACTTCTTCCCGCTGGACGGCAAGCAGATCCTGATGCTGGGGCCCATGGAGATGCTGCCCAAGGGCGAGTTCCACAACGGTCACAACGTGATCGCCTTCATCGGCAGCTACGACGAAGTCACCCACACCTTCACCAGGGAAAACGTGCAGCAGATGGACGGCGGCATCGACTTCTACGCCACCCAGACCACCCTTGCCCCGGATGGCCGTCGGCTCATGACCGCATGGCTGCAGACCTGGTCGGACACCGAGGATAAGCCTCAGGGCTGCAAGTGGTTCGGGCAGACCATCTGCCCCCGCGAGCTGCACATCAAGGACGGGCGCATTCTTCAGACCCCGGTGCGGGAGCTGGATGCAGCCCACGGCAAGCGAACCTTCCACGAAAATGTGACGGTGCAAAGCGAAACAGCGCTGGAGGGCATCAAGGGCCGTGTGGCCGACCTGACCGTCACGGTGCAGCCCGGCGAATACCGCTCCTTTACTCTGAAGCTCGCCGCCGATGCAGGCCATCACACCAGCCTGACCTACGACCCCTACACCTCCGAGCTGACGCTGGACCGCAGCCATGCCGGTTCCCGTGCAGACATCGTTCACAGCCGCAGCTGCAAAGTACGCAGCCAGAACGGTGCGCTCAAGCTCCGCATCCTGCTGGATAAAAACAGCGTGGAGGTCTTTGTCAACGATGGCGAGCAGACCATGACCGCATGGATCTACACCCCGCAGTCTGCCGATGGCATCACCTTTGCTGCCGATGGCAAAGCAACTGTTACGGTGGAGCAGTTTGAACTGGACCTGTAATCTGATATTTCCTTCATTTCTCCTTCATTGAATACAGCCCCGCTTTGGCTTCTCCTTCGCCAAAGCGGGGCTGTGTTTGTTATGTCATTGTTCTTCCAGCCTGCCGTGGTCACAGCTGAGGGAGAGATAATGCTCGATTTCCCCACCCAGCACAAGCTGCGCATACTCCAAGGGCTTGTTGTAGAGCAGCCAGTCCAGTTCTGCCCGCTGTGCCGGGGTGTTGCCGTACTCGTCCTCCACGGCGATGCAGTCGATGGCAACGGCAGAGCCGTCCGCAAATCGAGCTTCCACCCGGTTGGTGTCCATGTTATAGTGGCAGGAAAGCAGTTTGTTCATAAGAAAGCCTCCATGTTCTTCACAGTTGCTTCTTTTGCGGTGGAAAGTTTCAGCTGTCCGTTTGCAGATCTATAAATCCGCTTTCTGATGCAGCCCTTTATAAGTCTATACCCGCCCACCACACGCCCGATTTTTACACCAAAACTAGAACAACGCTCTTTTTGCTCTGCACAAAATCCTGCATCGTT
>ERZ1026947.483-NODE-483-length-24132-cov-7.467874_pt1 | contig 24132 bp, 23 predicted proteins | sample MGYA00519568_ERZ1026947 | MGnify/ENA primary metagenome ERZ1026947 (study PRJEB26926, sample SAMN06164744) | human gut metagenome | biome: ENVO:00009003; feature: ENVO:2100002; material: ENVO:00002003 | host: Homo sapiens | place: USA | collected 2012 ...
TTAGTCTCGTGGGCTCGGAGATGTGTATAAGAGACAGGCATAATAGTTGCACATTCAAAATTCTTATCCATAATAAATTCCCTCGTTATAAAATTAACAGATAACTCTTTATTATCAGTCATTTTTGTTTCATAATAATTCTAATGCCATCCCTGTTCATTTCAACCTCTATGTCGATTTTTGCATTTTCAGATGCAGTTTTTGCAAAATCACGATCAACTAACGTTGCTTACATGACCCACGTATCCAAATCTATTCGAATTTTCATTATTTTTCGAGCATAAAAGTAGCCGTCAAACTTTTTCACTAAAGATTCATTCAACGGCTGCCAAAACACTACTGTACTTTCTTAAATTTCTCTGCTTCCTTTGGGAATTCCGGCTGATGGAATAACCAGCAGCACGTCGCATTGGCGCTTGAGATCACTAAGGTAAGTGCCAGACTGTTCAAAACAGTTGTTGCAATCTTCATAAACTTTTTCATACTTATTACTCTCCTTTTTTATTTTTATTCACTTTTTTTGTTCCTACATCGAGCAATCTCTGAATACCCGTTGCCAGAAAAACTATAAAAAGTGAAAAAATCACAATTGCTCTTATATATTCCACTTTCCATGAAAGTAAACTATATACAATAATCAAAATAACAGCTATTAATTTATATGTTCTTCGTTCTTTTTCAGTTAACGGTTTATTGGTTGCTGCTACCGGTGCCAACCATATATCTTCAATCACACATACTCCCTGCAGCACGATTAACGCAGTCTTCACAATATGAGGCAAGCCAACATAATATCGACACCAGAGAATTGCCATAATCAGAACAATCGTGGAAATAATCGTACACACCCAATCTCTAGATGCATGCCACCCTCCACAATATTTTCTTAATGGAATGTAGATAATCCAAAAAAGAAACACCATATTAACTGCATGTAACAAAATTCCGCATATCAATCCCAAGCTCAAATTCAGCGCAATTTCAAACAGAAGATAATATCCATATCGATAGATTGCAACCTCATCTTCTCGTATATTCGATTTTTGAGATTGGATTAGTTTATTCGAAATTCTTTCAAACATATTTCCTGTATTCCTTATTTAGCTCTTACCTGACAGTACAGGCATTTTTATCTCATTTCAACCTTTATGTCGATTTTTGCAGATTGAGATGCAGTTTTTGCACAGGAACATCTTTTTTTCCAAAATATATATGATAAAATAGAACAAGTATTTTATTAAATTGAGTTATTAAAAGGAGACTCCGGACTATGTATCATATTGTTATCTGTGATGATGATACTTTATTTATAGATCATATGAAATGTTTATTGCTACGCGCAGGACTTCACTCAGAAGCCTGCAAATTCTACAGCTACCTCTCTGCAAGTGAATTCGAAGCAGATTTCCAGAATTTCTATACTGTTGACCTGCTGATCTTGGATATTCAGCTCCCGGATGTAAATGGAACGATATTTGCCAAAGCATTTCGTGAGAAATTCCCAAGCTCCACGCTGGTTTTCTGTTCCGGGAAGCAGTCTCCAACGCCAGAATCATTTGAGTCTGAGCCATACCGCTATCTGCTCAAAGCATGGTCGGATGAACATATGGTAGAGAAACTCGCTTCTATCGTTGCTCATATTCAGGCCGAGAAAGCAGAGCCTTTTATCCATGCCGGATGGTACAGCACACACTTAAAGCTTCCTGCATCCGAGATTATGTATATCTCTCGTGGTCGTGGTTGTTCTAGGATTTATGTATCTCAGAAGAGTCCTTATTATGCTTATAATGACAAGATCCTGTGCAAAAACTCCCTAAGCGATCTGCATGCATTGCTACACGATTATCACTTTGCGTATGCACATAATAGCTATCTGGTAAATCTCAAATATGTAAAATCTTTAACTAAAACAGAATTAACATTATCTGATGGAAGCATCCTGACTATCTCACGCTCCAGACAGAAAGAATTCCATGCAATGTTTTTTCGTTATATGACAGCACAAAATTAGGAGACGGTATGGATTATATTATCTTATTATTCAGTTGCATTGCAGAATACCTTATATTTTCGGACTTTTTTGACGCCTTTTTAACCATTCGGCCGAATTTTCAACCCCTCCGAAACCGCCTGTTGATTGCGATTCCTTTTATCGGCATTTATTTTTGCATCAACACATTGCATATTTCCTACCTGAATATGCTTTCTTTCATTTGCCTGTTACTTCTTTACTCTTTTCTTTATGAGGCAAGCTTGAAAGAACGACTGCTGTATATCGTATTTTTGTGTGCGATTTTCTTCGGCTGTGAATTTTTATTTGCAGTCTTATTGAAGCTGCCGGCATATCTTTTTCATTCCAGCAGTGTTGCGAATCTGTCCACGATTCCATGGCAGATATTTACACTGAAACTCCTGACCTATCTGATCTGCTGCCTGTATAAGCAGGCCTCTGTCCGATCCTCCGCCCGCATGGATCGGAAGATTTTTGCATGCTATTTGTGTATTCCAATTGCATGCATTGCAATGATGCTGCTCACATATTATTCTGGTCTGGACTTCGCATCATCTCCACGCATGCGGATATTGCTCTGCGTATTTTTTGCGATCATGCAGTTTGGCAATATTCTGATCTTCCGCGCATTCCAGAGATACACGGAGCAGCTTAATCACAACCTGCAGAATAGCCTGATCATCTCCGATCAGTCGCTTCGACTGAACTACTATCAGAAGCTGCTCACAATGGATGAACATTTGCAGGAGCTGGTGCATGATACAACACATTACCTGAAAGCCATCCGCATACTGCTTGATGATGGACATCCAGATCAAGCACTTGCACTCATTTCCGAATTGGATACAAAGTTAGATACAACCATCCTTACGCGCTATTCCAAAAATGATATTCTGAATGCAATTCTAACTGAGAAATCTAAATTTGCCCAATCGCAGAATATCCAGATGTCGATCGATGTACTCCCGGATATTACGTTTGCCGAATTACCATCCGCGGACATAATATCTATTCTGTCAAATCTGCTTGATAACGCCATCGAAGCATGCCTGGTACGCGACAATTCTCGTGTTGTACAACTGACGATTACAAAGAAAAACGACAATAACTTCTATGTCATTATCGTGAGAAATACCTTTGACAAAGCACCGGTTTTACGCGATGGACAATTCGTCTCGACCAAGACGGACACGAAGTTGCACGGCATCGGCACCAAAAGCATCCGTCATGCAGTGGAGAACAATCATGGTTTTGTCAACTACTCGATTGAAGGAGGATTCTTCGTGGCGACTGTGGTATTACCAATAGCATTAAACGCGTAGATTACTTAAATGCTACAATTAGTTGCATTTCTAAAAATCTCTTTACATTCTGCTGTAATTCATGATACAGTTTCTTTGTTGTCGAGAAGCGCTCGTTCATAGCGTAGTTCGGTAACAGTCTATTAATTTATATTTTTATCTTCGATTCTTCGAATACAAATTATTACCCTTTTTGCGCGCAAATTTTACTCATTAACAACTTTAATTTCATGCACACATCTATTTTTTAGGAGGATTTTGGGTGAATCCGTCGTTGTGGAACGGCTTTTGCCATCGGAAAATACAGCCATCTCCATTGATTCCCTGCTAATCATGGATATCGTTGTCCGATTAAGTAATGGCTCACTTGCAAATGTCGATTCAGAAGATTCCATATATGTTCACTGCTGAACGCATTTCCTGTTACTCTTCTGACTTGTTGCTTCGTGAATACACACGCCTAAACGAGAACAAAAAATTTATGTATTCTGACATGAAAAAAGTATACACCATTATTCTATATGAAAAAACAGGTGCTGATTTTAAAAATCCGCTATTGCATGGTGCTTATATCCATCACGGTAAAACACGATTTAACACCAAACTCACGTTGGAACTCCTGCAGGAATATTTTCTGATTGCACTTGATGTATTCTGTCAAAACGGATATACTGATGATAAGAATCCAGATACACGGGAAACCATTGATTCAAATATGAATGATTTGGAAGGCTGGCTTTCTATCCTGACCGCAGAGACAATCGCGGATGTGGAGCGCATGATCAGACGCTATCCGTGGAGCGAAGCGATATTCCGTGAAATGAGTACATATGTAAATAAACCTGAGGAGGTGATTCACATGTTTTCAGAAGCGTTAAAAATTGCAGATAAAAATACAGTGAAATACATGATTGAAGAACTGCAGGATGAATTACAACTGGCTGAAAAAAAGCAAAAACAGGAAGCGGAATTGCGAAAGCAGGCTGAAGATGAATTACAGCGATCAAAAGAAGAAATTGCGCAATTGAAAACATTGTTAGCTAAAAAGCAATAACCCAGAATGGCACCGTCATAAAACGGTGCCATTTTATATCAAATAATTATTTCGTATTCTCAGCTTTACCGATACACGACCTTCTCCTGTGTCTCCCCGGTATTCCGGTTCCAGATTACCCGCATATCCACACCATCTTCATAATTGCCCGGTTCCAGATCATAGATAATGAAATCATCACTCACCACCAGCGATTTTATCCTCTAATTCTCGTCCTGGTTGATCGTAAACAGTTCGATTTCCGGCTCACCATCGAACGATCTGTATTTTATGCAGACGACATCATCCACGCTCTGTGCATAAAAGTCATCTCCTTTATAAACATTCAGGCAATACACGTCAGACGCAATCTTCTCCAATCCCATTTATCCAGATTCAGACAGTAGTATTGGCGCGCTTTTTGAAGAGTGCCTCATTTCTGTCTACGCCTGTTCATTCTCCGATTTCTTCATTCCACAGTTGCAGATAAATATATGATCTGAGTCCTCTTATTTGTAACTAATAGATTTCCATTTCCCTGTATGCCGGTTCCATATTATACGTACATCCACATTCTCTCCATATTCATAATTTTGACCATACTCTGACGATCCAAGATCATAGATGATAAAATCCTCGCTGACGGCCAACGATAATATCCTCAATTTCCCATCCGGATTCACCGTGAGCAAATCTTCTTCCTCATCTGACGTCAGAGATTTGTATTTTATCGTGTACGCATGATTCTCGTCATTTTCCTGCACATAATAAACGGCATCCTGATAGATATTTATGCATTCAATATCTGTCTCTTCTTCTATTGCTGCATTCGCATCCTGTAGCCGCTTCGGAGAATGCCTGGTAACACCACTGATCATCCAATCATAAAAAGTATCTGCGTCCAGCGCATACACATATTTCAAAACACGCATCTGATCAAAGTCGATAGGCGTGCTCCAGTCCCATTTACGCATATCCAGATAACGCACTTCATTATGATTTGCCAGCAGCAGATAATGCTCTCGGATTCCAAACATCCGAAAAATACCATTGCCACCGGTATTCTCATAGATAACCTGTGCGCTGCTTCCATCCTTTGTTATACGATACACCCGCTGGCCGATCATGATATAGAAATGCTCATCATAATAATAAAGCTTGGAATTTACGTCATAATAGATGGCTTCTTCATCTTCAAATTCGTAAAACTCCTCATACGTTCCATCCGGGGAAAGACGATATATGATGTTATTTCCACATTTCTCTGATGTATCTTTTTTATCATAATTTCCCAGCTCCACGACACTTCTGTACAGATATACATAGCCATCCACAACCAGCGCATCCGCCTTGTAGTTTCCATATTGATATTCAATCTCTTTGTTATTGTCGAAGAAAAAGATATCCGCATGGTTTTTCTGAAATACGATAACCACCACCAGCAACCATGCGAGTAAAACGATACTTACGACTGTAATAAGAACATATAGTTTTATTTTTTTCATTCCTGTAACGCTTGCCCCTCTCCGTTTTCATCACCTACATAGATCCACATAGCCGGACGAACACCCTGATAGTAATCTGCCATACATTGTGAATAATACCCGTCCCCCCGAATAATAGAGATATGATTCTGTGACTTACCGGTTGACCGCAGCATCCACGAAATCCCTTCCGATACATCTGGAACACTTGTCACAAATGGTACTTTTTCACGCACGCGCTGTTGCTCTATCTCTTCGTAGCGTTGTAAAACAGCCTTGCTTGGTTTGCATAAAAGTGCTTCTGCTTTTGGTAATTTGTGCCCATAATACTTCTCCATTTCCTTCCAGCTCAGCAGGAATATCCGATCCGTCGTATCCCCCCTTGACTCCTGATTTGCCTCATCTACTCCTGATGTGACGTATCCTGCAATACTTGGATTCTCCAATACCGATTCCCTGATACGCGCCTGTGTTTCCTTATCAAATGCGTCCGTATAAAACTCCTCATTCAGCCATGTCCGTATCTGGGAATCCTCCCATATCACACAATTGGGGCTGTCAGAAAACCGCTGATAGCCAATCACATCATGCGATATGAGTAATATTGAATCCGCATCCTTGTCCAATACATCCCAATAGATCGGATCCTCTGTCTCCGTATCCCCATCCTGCTCATAGGTTCCCACCTGCACGATATCACCAACTTCTGCACATTTAAGCTCGACCGTCTCCAATGCTTCTGCTTCCACCGCAGCGTCCGTTGTCGCCTCTGTGAATTCTGCGCTTTGCTGTGCACATCCGCTGAGCAGGCACAGGATCATAAATCCCAATACACCTGTTTTTTTCATACCTTTATTTTTCTGCCTCATACCGCTCCTTGAAATATGCAAGTACCCTGCTCAAAGGTACCTTTCTCGATTATCTACTGTTTCAAATGTATTTTTTTTCATTCTACCATCTGCATAACAGTTTTTCGATTCATTTTCCGCGAATTGAAGATTTTTTCCGCCAAACTCAAGTTTTGCATGTTTTTCTGTTTACTTATACTTCTTTCTGCAAATTCCGTATCACGATCTGCTCCTGATTATAGATATGTTCTTTCATGATTTTTTGTGCTGTCTCAACATCACCCGCTAAGATCGCCTCTGTAATCTGGTCATGCTCCCGGATCAGATTCTCATGATACGAAAAATCCTTAACATATTCAAACCGGTATCGATACACCTGTTCGCGCAGATTCATCGCAATCGTGATCAACTTCTGGTTCTTCGATGCACGGTAGATTGTGTTATGAAAACGCTCATCGCCCTCCACAATTGCCTGCACATTTTCTGATTTGACCGCTTCACGAAATGCCACGCATGCCTGTTTTATCTTTGTTTTATCATTCTCATCCAACCGCTCGCATGCAAGCTTGACTGATAATGAATCAATCGCCAGACGCACCTCCAGCGCATCCTTTAAATCACGCACCGTAATCTTCGCAACCTCCGCACCTTTCCGCGGAATCATAACAACCAGACCTTCCAGCTCCAGCATCCGGATTGCCTCACGTACCGGTGTCCGGCTGACACCAAGCTTGTTCGCCAGTGTAACCTCCATCAGACGTTCTCCCGGTTGCAATTCTCCCTGTATGATTGCCTTGCGCAATGTATGAAATACAACCTCCCGAAGCGGAAGATACTCATCGATATTCATATCTAGCTTCATATCTGCTACCTCCTTGCCATCCTGTCAAAACTTATCCATTCAGAGATCCATTACCTTCTTCGTTCCCCATATACATCATAAATAATTATATCTTTTTCGTGTATACAATATACATTACTATGCATAGACAAATATTTCAAGCATATTTTTCATTTCTACCAGAGTATTTTTTTCAAAAAAGTCCTTGTCTCTCACAATTCTACAAGAATCCACAATTAACTCTAACACGGCTGTGTTACATACACCTCAGAAAGTCCGTACTGCTGCCGGATTTTCTCCGCCGACTGCTCTGCAATCGCTTTCTCTCTATATAAACCAAACACCGTCGGTCCGCTGCCGCTCATGATTGCATTTTCAGCACCGGATTCTTTCATCGTCTGCTTGATCTCCTCGATCTGTGGATAAAGCTTCGTTGTGACTGTCTCCAGTACATTTTCCATACGGCTTGCCACACCGGACAGATCTCCCTGCTTCAAAGCTTCTATCATACCCGCAACATCCGGGTGGTGCTGCAGCTCATTTGCATGCAGGTTTTCATATACCATCTTCGTGCTGACCGATATCGTCGGTTTCGCCACAACAACAAAACAATCCGGCAGCGGCGCCACCTCTGTCAACACCTCGCCGATGCCTTCGGAAAGCGCGGTCTTTGCCATGATACAATACGGCACATCTGCCCCCAGCTTCACACCAAGCTTCATCAATTCCTGATCACTGACATCCAGTCCATACAACTCCCGCATCGCATGAAATGCTGCGGCACAATCTGTACTGCCACCTGCCATACCTGCTTCGACCGGAATCCGCTTCACAAGCTCAACATGGATATGCCCGGTCAGATGATAGGTCTCCCCCATCAGCACGATTGCCTTATAGATGAGATTCCGCTCATCACACGGCACAAACTCTTTGTCACACGAAAGCGTGATTGCAAGCGCATCCGCCTCTTCCATCGTAAATGTCAATGTATCATACAAGCTAAGGTTCTGCATGATCATACAGACATCATGATAACCATCCTCACGCCTGCGCAGAACGTCAAGTGCCAGATTCACCTTTGCATATGCATTTCTCGTTAACGTTTTCATCCTTGAAAGCCTCCCGTTACAAACAATCTGTTTTTATTATACCAACGCAAACGTTTCTTCACAATCTATTTATTTTCCCATAACGGCAGAAATCCATGCCGCATCTGCAACATGGATTTCTGTGGGTTTTATATTTAATTTTTGTTAAATCTAAGATTTCACGATCAGTAACCGGTCGCCCTCCGATACATAATCGGATTCCAGATTGTTCAACTGCTTGATAGCATCAATCGATGCATAATATTTTTTTGCGATACTCCACATACTGTCTCCCTTTTGCACGACATACCCGACAATTCCCGGCTGTGCCGCCTTCTTCGCTTCATCGATTGGCAGAATCTGCAGCTCCGTCATCGCCTGGCTCTCCCCCTTCGCAAATACGGAGATATTCAGATTGATCTGCGCCTTGATTTCAATTTCTTCACTGTTTAACAGGGATGCGGTAAGCTGGTCAATACACGGATGAATGCGCACCGAATCCTCCTGCGCAAGCGGTACCGTATCCGCAGTATAAGAAAATGGGATCTCCGCCTCAACACTGCTCATCGGATCATCTCCGGTTGCAATATACAGCACACAGCATTTGACGACACCGGTAATTTCTGCACCACTTTCCCCGACAACCACATCATCCACATCGACATCACCATACACATGGCAGATCTGCAACAGCTTTGCCTTATCTCCACCGATCTGTTTTCTGGCAGATACTTTTGCCTTCGCTGCATTGCGCAGCAGCAGGTTCTCATAGTCCATCACTTCAAACTGTGGCACAAGCTCCGCACTTGGCGAATACACATCTGACAACATCTGACATGTACAATCCTCATACAGCTTGATATTCATATCAATATTATAATCACAGCCAAACACGCGATCTTCTCCATCTGCATCCTGCCGGATTGTGATTTCCCCCTTGCCAAGCACATAATCAACATCCAGCATCATCCCCTCCGTCGCGCCACTGCAAGGCACCTCACGATAGAGCGATCGCACCGAGAAAATAGACTGTACCGGGAGCCGTTCCTCGCCCCCTTTATATAAAATGAAGATTTCTATCTCCCCCCGCACCAGAAGCTTCTCATCGCCCGCCTTTGTCTCCATGTTCCGAAGCGCGACACATTGCCATAAAATCTCCTGAATATTCGGTTTGTTCTGTGGGATTTCCAGCTCCTCACGCACCTTCAGTACATCACGCTTGGCGAGGACAACCTGACTATATGTAACATCCCGGTACTGACAGGCAACGCCTTCCCCCTGTTCAATTCCGGTCGCTGCATCCATGCACATTTCCTCATACACATTGACACTTGTTCCGATCAGTCCTCGGACCTCCAGCTTGCGCGAATTGATCATGCTCACCGTCAGATCCTCCAACTGGCTGTGGCAATCCACCTGACTGGAGGAAGACACCCCATCACAATTGACAACATCTTCAAAAGGAATCTCACTCTGGAACTGACACAGGCGCGGAATATCGCCCCCTGTCCGGTACAATACACGCACACAGACCGATCCGGTGATCCGCACCTTTCCATCCTCCGGAATCATGGATTCCAACAAAATATGTCCTTCTTTGGCAACGATCTTTTCCATATCCCCTTTACTGTCCGGGATTGTAAAATCATCATCAACCGTTATCTGTGAATATTTGGACTGCGTCAACACGCTTGTATGTATTTCCTTTTTCGAAAATTCCATAGCTCCCTCCACCAAACTAGATTCTTACCCTCTGCTTTATATGTATTCTGATGTACTCTGAATTATGATTATTTTATGTAAATAAATTCCTACACGCAACAACTGTACTTACGATGCATTCAACACCGGCAACTCCAGCCGCGGCAATCGAATTACAATATATGGATACATTGAAGATGTCCCTGTCTGCCCGGCAGCCATATCAGGCTCTGTACCAGATGCGGCACCGGTTATCTCCCCCTTCATCTCTGCCTCCGTCTTGAGGTCTGTCTTTATGTAGATGGCACGATCCGTCTTATACAGTTCCTCCACAACCACGCACAGATTCGTGCGGTCGTGTTCCCCATACCCGACCACAATATACAGATGATCTTTCGTCGTATAACTCATCTGGAACGCATGTAACTTCTTTTCCTCTATAATCTGCCGCAGATCATCCGGCAGCTCTGTCTCCGCACACACTGTAAATTCCAGCTCCTGTCGTTCCCGCGCTTCCTGCTTCCGACACCCGGATGACACACACGCCAGTGCAACCAAAACCAAAATCATAAACTGCCTCCCGCTTCGCCCTTTATTCAACATTTTCCCATTACGATCCACCATGATCCCCCATTTCTCCATCCGCCTTTTATCTCATATCCTTGCAGATGATAAAACGTTTCATCTACGCAGGTTGCGCAAATGAAACTATTTTGCTAAAATATATGTGGTTTTTCCTGCCCTATGCGTAAAACCACAAATATAAATATAAGAGGCGTAATCATGTCAAAAAAATTAAACCGTAACGATCCTTGCTGGTGTGGCAGCGGCAGAAAATACAAGGTCTGCCATGAAGCTTTTGATGATAGAATCGCAAAAATCGCTCATCAGGGACATATCGTTCCTACTCATAACTTAATCAAAAATGCAGAGCAGATTGAAAAGATCAAGGAGAGCGCAAAAATCAACATCGCCGTACTGGATGAAATTCAGAAAACAATTCACGAGGGGATGTCAACCGCAGAGATTGATAAGATCGTCTACGATATGACAACCGATATGGGTGGTATTCCTGCACCTTTAAACTACGAAGGATTTCCATACAGTGTATGTACCTCCGTCAACGATCAGGTCTGCCACGGATTCCCATCACCAGATGTCATCTTAAAATCCGGCGATATCATCAACGTAGACTGCTCTACCATCCTGAACGGCTACTTCTCCGATTCTTCCCGTATGTTCTGTATCGGCGATGTCAGCCCGGAGAAGAAAAAACTCGTCGATGTAACCAAAGAAGCAATGATGAAGGGACTTGAGCAGGTAAAGCCTTGGGGGTTCCTCGGTGATATGGGGCAGGCTGTCCATGATTATGTATATGCAAACGGCTATTCCGTTGTCCGTGAGATCGGTGGTCACGGTGTCGGCATCGAGTTCCACGAAGAACCTTGGGTAAGCTACAACTCCAAAGCAGGTACGGAAATGCTTATGGTACCGGGGTTCATGTTCACGATCGAGCCGATGGTCAACATGGGCAAGCCAGACATCTTCGTCGACGAAGCAAACGACTGGGAAGTTTATACCGAGGACGGACTTCCTTCTGCACAGTGGGAGATCCAAGTACTTGTCACAGAAAACGGATACGAAATTATTTCCTACTAATTGAACTTAAAAGGTTGATCTCTACGTGAAAATGTAAGACGCGCAAGACCAACCAATAATACAGATGTATCATATTTACAATTCTTAAACAGACCATTGAAGCACGCCGGCACTTAATGAGTACGCAGCACGAATTTAGTACCGCTGCGTGATGAAGTGAGCGGGAGCGCGTCTGTGTAGAATTGTAAATACGATACATCTTTTTTTCTGTAAACAGCGCGTCGTATATTTAAAATGATTTGTCGATAAAAGGTAATCCCCGGTGGATATATGTGATGTCTTCCGCTTCATCATACGTGAAAGCAATGTTCACATTTACCTTGTGGTCGTTCTGGTAGACGTAATCCGGAACGTTATCACTGTATCCATAGATGCATAAGGTATCCTGCAGCTCGATTTCGTTGCGCTTCTTTGCATGCATTGTCTCGAAAAAATCTGCCGTTGCTTTCTTCATTTCATCCTCTGTCATCCGCCCTTTTTCCTGACTGCACAGATAGAGATTACTGCTGCCGGAAAGCCCCAAATCTGCGTAGATCTGATCGAGTTGCTCCTTACACCGGTAGATATTTTCCGTCGACTGATTTTTGAGTGCAATCTCTGTCATCAGATAATTCTCCTGTGTGGTCGAGCCATCGGCGTTTGTCTGTTCCATCGAAATCAACCGGATAGTCGTGTCTCCATTTTCACCCTTTTTCACAAATGTTGTCGAAGTATTTTCGCCCTCGATTCCTGCGATTATGTCATAACCCGATACGATTCCAAGCTTTTCCCCAACTCGTTGCAGGATTTTTTCTCTTGCATCACCGGTCATCGGCTCATCCCCATAATGTGCATACAGCTTTACCTCTGCTGCCGTTACATTTTCTACGCCATCGCTCATAACCTGCGTCACCATCTGGCTCTCCCGGTCAATCCGCTTCGTAATAAAGATTTGCAGCGCAACCGCTGCCCAGATAAGTACAACAATATATAACTTTTTTTTCGTGTTCATAGCCCTTCCCCTTTTCAAGGTATTTCCGCGGTCCGGCATTTGCGCCAGCTGCGTACTAGAAGTGTTGCCACGTTTCACGAGCCTTATACATTTAAAATTTCCACTTTACTTTATCGCGTTAAAGCATTATACTGTTGTCAATGATTGAAGCTGTGCCAATCCTGTCAAATCAATTTGAATTACAGTCACAGCATGGAGGTATATTATGACAATCGGAATTGTTGGACTTGGACTGATCGGTGGTTCTTTTGCAAAAGCATACAGTGACAACGACGAACACAAGGTTCTCGCCTATAACCGCAGCAAGGAAGTGATTCAGGCTGCGTATAACGATAAAGCCATTGACGGCGAATTAAACGAAGGAAATATCAAAGACTGTGATCTGATTTTACTCTGTCTGTATCCACAGCTTTGCATCGATTATCTGACGAAGATGGCACCTTATATCCGCAAAGATGCGATGGTGATCGACTGCTGTGGTACAAAAGAGCTAATCTGCGAATCCTGCTACCCAATCGCCAAGCAATATGGCTTTACCTTTGTCGGCGGACATCCAATGGCAGGACGCCATTTCTCAGGCTACGCATACAGTACAAAGACGATGTACAATGGTGCTTCTATGGTACTTGTACCGGAAGACCTGAACGATACGAAATCCATCGAGCGTGCGAAGAAACTGCTGTCCCCGATTCATTTCGGTAAATTCACGATCTGTGACGCAGACCGCCACGACGCAATGATTGCATTTACATCCCAGATGGCACATGTCGTATCCAACGCCTATGTGAAAAGCCCAACCGCCAAAAATCATGATGGCTTCTCTGCTGGAAGCTACAAGGATCTGACACGTGTTGCCTGGTTAAATGAAACGATGTGGACGGAACTTTTCTTAGAGAACAAGAAGCATCTGATCAAAGAACTTGATTATTTCATCACAGCTCTGCAGGAATACAAAACCGCGATGGAAAACGATGATGCAGAAACATTAAAAAAACTCCTTGCAGATGGTAAACACTGCAAGGAGGAAATCGACGGAATTACAGGAGAATAATTTACACACGATGATTGGATACAAAACAACTGGCAATACCACTAACCAGACCGGCTGCGAGCAGATAAATACCTGCCTGAAAGCTCTTCCAGATTGTTACTCCAGACACAGCAGATCCGGATAAAGCCTGTGAAGAGATAAATCGCGCAAGCATCCCGGAAATCCAAGCTGTTACATTTCCCATATCCACAAGTGCGAGGATAACCATACTCACAACAATCATACAGGGTATCGCCTTGAGTGGCGGTATCCTGACAAAAGATAACACAAGCATCCCCACCGCGCCAATCAGGAGTCCAATCGGAATTCCACGCCACATGTCAGAAATCAATCCCACATTTTCACAGATTTTCATAATACTGTACTGGATCTGCACGCTCGCATGATATGCCGACAAATCAATGGCTGGTACAAACAGGCTTACAATCAGCAAGACCGCAGACAAGATTCCAAGCAGCATACTCGCTGTTACAAATTGACTTTTTTCATTTTGATTCTGATTATCCATTGTTCCGCTTCCGTTCCAAAAAATCTCCAACTGTTCCAAGTGTATAAAGCACAAGACCTCCTATATAAAAGACTGGTCCCAACCCTCTTCCTGCATCATAATTAGAAGATGTTCCTGCCGCTTTGACCAATTGAACATTATCTTTTAACAACTGCATCGACTGTGAATATTGCTTATTGTTCACGATAATGATAAAAATCACGATCATAACTACAATTGGTGCAAACCGCATAATCGGATTTGCGGCGAATTTCCGCAGTCCCTTAATATAATCAGAAGCAGAAAGCAGTAACATCCAAACACCGACTAAAATTGCTACAATACCGAGCACTAACACGATGGTTGCTCCCATAGCCAGAATACTTCCATCCGCTTCCACCATAGAACTCTTCAGACCGATTTCAAACAAATCCGCTTTCCGTTTTACATCATAAACCTTCTCCCAGATCCAGTTCATAAATGGCGCCAGATATAGCAATATAGAGCCAATAAATGCAAGCAGCAGATTCATATCGGTACCAATCGACTGCGCGTATCCAACAATATCGATTACCTTGCCCGTATCAGCTGCCTTCCGATGTTGCTTCTTCTCTGGCACTGATTTTACCGAACTTTTTGTGGCAAGCTTCGCCCGTTCTTTTGCCTTCGCTTTTTCTTCTTTCTCCGCTCTCTTGATATCCTCTTTGGATACCTTCAGAACAATCGGTTCTTCCAATGGTGCTCCACAGGATTCACAATAAAGTGCCCCTTCCGGAATCTCTTTTCCACATTCCTTACATACCATGTTCTATCACCCTCCAAACCATCATATACAACGATGGCTGCCGAACCACACCGGCTCGACAGCCATTTTCTTACTTATGTATTATTTGTTTCCGATTTTGATTCCAAGCTTGTCTAACACTCTTGGAGCTGCGGCAGCGATCACACCAAGGTATGCAAAAATCACACCGGCTGAAATACCTACCTTAATACCATACTCCCTGAAGTTAACCGTCGTACCATCTGAATGTGCATAACCGTGACGAATTGTTGCGATCAATACAAATACAAAGATGACACCAAGAAGAATAAACTCAAAGTATGGAATCGCCTGTAACTTTGCTTTCACATTTGCAATCTGTGGAACAGGAATAAAATCTGCAACCTCCCATGCGATCAATACTAAAGAGAGCAATAAAACAATAATAGCGATAAAGCGGTTGAAACCACCTGCCTTAAACAAATTCCAACGCTCTGTGACACCCCAATAAGTTGCATGTGCCCATGGAATCAAGGTTGCAAGGAACAGGAAAAAAGCTCCTACCATTTTCAAAATATTCATAGGATTTTCTTTCACATATCCAAGATATCCATTCAATCCTGCACCAAATGCTACTGCACCGTTACTTCTAGGCTGATAATAACCGCCTGTCGGCTGTTGTGGCTGCTGGTACCCCATCTGTGGCTGTACCGGCTGACCCATTGGCTGCTGATATCCCATCTGTGGCTGTACTGGCTGACCCATTGGCTGCTGGTATCCCACCTGTGGCTGTACCGGCTGACCCATTGGCTGCTGGTATCCCATCTGTGGCTGTACCGGCTGATCCATTGGCTGCTGGTATCCCATCTGCGGCTGTACCGGCTGCTGTGACACCTCTGGCTGTACATTGTTTGCAGATTGCTCTGCCTGAACAGGAGCTCCACACATTGGACAATTTGTCTGTCCGGTTGGTATAATTGCTCCACACATAGTACAATTCATAAATCTTCCCTCCTACATAAACCTCTTAATCTTTAATAAGATGTGATAAAAAAATAATAGCATAAACCCCTTGTTCATTCAAGGAATTTATGCTGATTTATGACAAATTTGTTACGGTTTTTACAGATTCTTCTTTTTAAAGATCATATTGAAGGACTTTACAATTTCCAAGATTAAACTTGAAGAAATCCTCGTTATCCAGACTCTCAAAATATGAGTTAATCACCCGACACACTCCGCCATGACTGATTACCATAATCTTCTTATCTGCATATCGCTGTTTAATGTCATCCAGGAAATTATACACACGCTGTACAACCTTCAGCAAAGACTCTCCTTCCGGATACTGATAACCAAACTGTACCCACTGTTCCATAAACCCCGGTGTTCCTTCATATGTACCATCGATAACTCCATAATCCCGCTCAGCCAGCCGTTCATCTACTTCCACCGGCACGCCAATCGCCGCACCGACAATATCTGCAGTTTCTTTCGCACGGATTAGCGGGGAAGAGATAATCAGATCCACATCCGTATCCTGCATACTCTGTGCCAGCTCATGTGCCTGCGAGACTCCCTTTTCTGTCAGTCGCACATTTGCCCTTCCGCAAATACGAACTTCTATATTATACTGCGTCTGTCCATGTCTTGTTACATATAATTTCATAGATACCCTCTTCGGAATAATGCTATTCAAATAATCAATCCTTGTTATGATACCATAGGAACTTTCTTTTTTCAACAAAGCAGCCCACCAAAAAGGCTTTCCTAACTTATGAAAGATATTTTTTTATTTTATTTCATTATTTTTTGCAATATGCCGTTAAAACATCCATAAAATAATATTTCTCATTGGAAAATGGCCAGATAAGACCACTTCGATGTCGAACTGTCAGCATCCCTGCTTCCTGCGCCCGCATCAGCTGTAGTCCAAACTCTCTGCTGCCTGCTACCTGACAGGTAATCCCCTCTACATCTTTTGGGAATGTATTTTCCGCTGTCTGTGCATCCAATATCTGTTCCCATTCCTCTGACCAGATCTGTGCATACCCTGCAAGCCGTTCTTCCCGTGCTGGCGGCGCAGCATAAATCTCATTCGCTGTAAAAATTGCGGCTTTTGTCGTAGTCATAACCGCTTCCATCAATCGTCTTGCTGCCTGTACGTTCATCTCTTTCATCATAGCCATAGTTCTTGGAAGATTATGCGGATTCTTCTGATAGCACTGTAACAAGCCTGCAAATCTCGCATTTAACTGACTGGCAAGTCCGCACACAACACTAAAATCAAATGCTCCTTCAAATTCTGCAAGTTCCGGCTGCAGTTCTACGACGGATGTCAACACCTGTCGTAAATACTCAGATAAATGCAGATCATCCGCATCCGGAAGAAGTGTCTCAAAAAATCGTTCTTCTTCCTCATATATTTCCCAGAATCCAAGATCCACACACCTGCAGTGCTGTTTTGAAAATCCGAATCGCATCCTGGCACATTCTGCAGCATCTAAATCACGATCGATCAGCACAAACCTTACATACGGTGCAAGCATCTGCAAGTCCAGATCATTGCATCGCCCGGCACCCCAGATGGCAACCACAGGTCTTAACTCCAACGGTTCATCCACATGCATTGAAAAATCCTGATCCCTAAGCATTCCCTTCTCTGCCAGATGTGCACGACGATAATAACTTTCGATACCATCCCATATGTATTCTGTTAATGCATGACGATATTCGTCCCATGCAGATTGCATCGGATCCGAGTTTTCTGTTTCAATCATCTTTTCATAAACCATCTTCTTCACGCTTTCTGAGCTTAACCTGTAAATTCTGCATGAATATCTGCATTTCATCTGTGCAAAACCCAAAATACAAAAAAAACACCGACTCCGCAGCTTCTTCTGCAAAACCGATGCTTTTACGAGTGGGCCGCCGGGGGCTCGAACCCCGCACACCCTGATTAAGAGTCAGGTGCTCTACCAAATGAGCTAGCGGCCCGTAGTGAATGTTTACTTACCTTGTGTTCTTCATCAGAACAATATGGAGTATACAACATTCATTTACAAAATGCAAGCTTTTTTTCACATTTTTTTCAAATTTTTTTGTGAATACTCAAAAAGCCTTTATTTCCTTAGCTTTTTGCATGCACTGATTGCTTCTAAACGATTCAAAATACAGCAGACATTATGAATATTACGTCCCAGATTCATCAATTTCCGGTTCAGGCAACGATTCGAGTACACTGCATTTGTAAGCTTGAATCCGCATTTTTTTCTTTCCATAAGAGACTCCGGCAGGTATCTTACTACCATAGTATGCACCGAAATCTCTTTTTTACACATTTTCTTATTTCTTTTTTGGAGGCTTGATTACCATACGACAGATTGGATTTCCCATTGCAGAAAATTTCTCTTCGTATTCCGTCATGACATTGCCTTCCACATATTCACTGTGATGCAGATCAAAAGTATAATTTACCATCTCCCAGCCGGCAAGCGATACCTGCTCCAGCGAAAAATCAAACAGTGGACGGTTGTCCGTCTTGAATGTCAGTCCCCCATCTTCCGCCAGAAAATTAACATATCTATTTAAAAACTGTACCGATGTCAGACGTCTCCTCGCATGACGATCCTTCGGCCACGGATCCGAGAAATTCAGATAGATATAATCTACCTCCCCTTTCTCAAATACATTTTCAATTGCCTCTGCATCCATCCGGATAAATACCAGATTCGGAAGCTGCTCCATTGTCTGTTTCTCGATTGCACGTACCAACACGCTGGAATATTTCTCTATACCAATATAATTAATCTCTGGATGCAGCTTCGCCATATCTATAATAAAACGTCCTTTTCCCATTCCAACTTCTATATGAATCGGATTTTCATTGCCGAAAAATGCATGCCATTTTCCTTTCATCGTTTCTTCTTCATGCACGACAAAATCATTTGCAGCAATCATTTCTCTGGAGCCTTTTACATTTCGTAATCTCATTTTTTGTACCTCATCCATCTATAATGTTATATATTAACATTTATTTCAATTTTTCACAAGAATGTTGCATTTTATCTCTTGTTTTTTTTCCTGTTTTATAAGATAATTAAAGAGATAATGTCAACCTGTTATAATAAAGGATACTATAACATGATGAAAGCAATAAAAAAAATTATTTCCTATATAATGATACTCACACTTCTCCTTGGAATCAGTGTTCCATGTGAAGCAGCACAGACTGGCAACACGGTAACAGCAACGACTTCCGACGCCACTACCGTTGGAGGATTTCCGCAGATTACTTCTACCTCCGCCATCGTCATCGATGCACAATCCGGTCAGATTATCTATGAGAAAAACTCACATACACGTCAATATCCCGCCAGCATTACCAAAATCCTTACCGCCTATCTGGCAATTACCAACGGCGATTTAAACGCTACGATTACTATGAGTGATGAGGCTGTCTGGGGCATTGACCGTAACAGCTCTCATATTGCACTGGATGTTGGAGAACAGATCAGTATGTCAGATGCACTGTATGCAGTTATGCTTATGTCTGCTAACGAAGCAGCCTGGGCCATCGCAGAACAGGTTTCCGGTTCACTTGAAAACTTTGTTCAGCTTATGAACGACACAGCCCGAAGCCTTGGATGTAAAGATACCCATTTTACAAACGCCAATGGGCTGCACGACCCGGAACATTATACAACTGCATATGATATGGCACTGATCACAAAACAGGCACTTACAAGCAAAACGTTTTGTGAGTATGCTTCAGAGACTTATCATGAGATTCCTCCAACAAACAAAAATAGTGAAACCCGCTATCTCACGCAGGGAAACCGTATGATGCTCAGCAACTCCGAATATTATTATTCTGCATGTCAGGGCGGAAAAACCGGATACACAGATGATGCAGGCGGTACACTGGTTATATGGGCAGAAAAAAATGATATGCAGTTAATCTGTGTCACCATGGGAGCCCCGGATAATGGTACAAATTATAATGATACCATTACACTATTGAATTATATTTATAACAACTTTTCTAATACTACTTTATTGTCCGATTATGAATTTGACGCAGAGGAAGCCACAAAGGCACAGGATTTTCTAAATAATTATTATGGCTGTGAGAATCTTGGAACCATGCATTTATCCGTGGATAACAACCAGCCTTTTATCCTTGCAAACAATGCTGATCGAGAACAGTTACAGATGGACTTTGTTCCGTCCGCAGATCGGTTGGAGGAAGGCTATATTGGAACTTTGGAAATCTCCTATGAAGGTTCGGTCTGCCTTACACTTCCGGTCAGTTATTCCGGCTATGTCAATTCTAACGATGAAGTTGCCGTATCAGAGGCTTACAAAAACGGGGGCATCCGTCCTGCATTATTAAAAGAGAAAAAAAGCTATGTGAAATATATAATTATCGGATTTATTGTTTTAGGTATTCTTGCGCTATTTATCTATGCCAATGTATACGAACCACGTAAACGGAAAAACAGACGAAACCCGCGTTCCCGCAGAAGATAGGGGACCTGTGTTAGAAAAAGGGGACTTCAAGTATGGAAGAATCAAAAGAGAATTTTAAAAAGATCAAATCCGCAAATCAAATGATGCTGGATTATTTCAACAAATCCTTCCTATCCCAATTGGAAGATATTCAGAATCTAAAAACGCAGATTTTTGAGATTGATATCAAAATAGACGAACTGGATAAGACCAAAGATATCTATGCATTCAAAACGAATTCGAGAAAAAGTGTTTTTTCTCCTGTTACCAATGATGGTATCGATACTGAACGCAACAAGATCATTCAGGAACAGATCAAGGATCTTCAGTCTGTAAAAGAAACATTAACTTTAAAGCTTCGAAGCATGGAGTTACAGTTAAACAAACTCCGTCAATACCTTGAAGCATTAAATAATGCCGAAGATGCACTCTCTTCTTTTGAACCCCGTTATACAACCGATGATCCGGACCATACCGATCATTATGGTTTTACATTTCTTCAGGACGATGCAAAGGAAGATATCTCCTCTCATGGCTATAATATTTTAATGCTGGATGCATATGACCGGGCACTTACCCAGACGATTTTAGATAAACAGATCAAGACAGGTCTGGAAGCAATGGAAAATAAACTGGATATGATCAATTATCTGATTGGTACAGATGTCGGTCGTGCAAAATTAACCTTGCAGGAAGTTATCCATAATACAAAACAGATGTCCCGTGCTGTGGATGAAATTGCAGAAAACTTAAACAGTTTTTCTTCTTCGGATAAACCCTTAAAGGAACAGCTGGAATCATACTTAAATGAATTTAAACAGAAAAATCCAAAACTTCAGATCACTGCATCCGTCGAGACACCAGATCCGAACATCAGCTATCATCCGGTGTTCAACATTAACTTCATGCGTCTCATTGCAATATTTTTTGATAACATTGCATTACATGCAGATGCATCTAATGTATCCGTACAAGCCAGTCTGACACCAAATATGGCAGAGGTGATTCTGACGGATAATGGTGTCGGCATTAAAGACACATACATGGAGGACAGTCCTTGGTACAGCAGTCTGCACAAAGCAAAAGAAATCCTGTATATGCTCTGTGGCAAGCTGGACATCTCCGGGGATGTCATGTCTGGAACCACAGTGAAATTCAGCTTCCCGATTCAACAATAAAAGCAAACAACATTAAAGGAGTTTATATATTATGAAAAACAAAATTGTAGAACTGATTGCTGCAAACGTCGAAGGATTAACTGCAGCAGAAATTGCAGACCTGATTGAGATTCCACCAAAACCGGAGCTCGGTGATTTTGCATTTCCCTGCTTTCGCCTTGCCAAGACAATGCGCAAAGCTCCACAGATGATTGCCAACGATATCAAGGAAGCAATCGGAGATGTGGATTTTCTGCAGGAAATTCAGGTACAGGGTGCATACCTGAACTTCTTCGTAAAAAAGAACTTATTTATTGAAACAATGGTAACTGCTTCCATGGCAGATGATTTTGGATGCTCTACCGAAGGAAACGGACAGACAATTTGTATCGATTATTCTTCTCCAAACGTAGCAAAGAATTTCCACGTTGGACATCTTCGTACAACGATCATCGGAAATTCTCTGTATAAAATCTACTCCAAGCTTGGATATAAGGTTGTCCGTATCAACCACCTCGGTGACTGGGGTACGCAGTTTGGTAAACTGATCGTTGCATACAAAGCATGGGGAAGCGAAGAAGCTGTCAAGAAGGACGGCGTTGCAGAACTGATGAAGCTTTACGTGAAGTTCCATGAGGAAGCAGAAAAGAATCCAGAACTAAACGATGAGGCACGTGCATGGTTCGCAAAGATGGAACATGGTGATGAGGAAGCCTTGAGAATCTGGCAGTGGTTCAAAGATATCAGTCTGATTGAATACAAGCGTACTTATGATTTACTTGGCATGGACTTTGACTACTATCTTGGTGAAAGCTTCTACCGTGATAAAACTGACGATGTTGTAAAACGACTGACTGACGCAAATCTGCTGACAGAGAGCGAAGGTGCTAAGATCGTAAACTTAGACGCTTATGATATGGCTCCATGTCTGATCCTGAAGAACGATGGCAGCTCTATCTACGCAACACGTGATATTGCAGCAATCTTCTATCGGAAGGAAACATACAACTTTGTAAAATGTCTGTATGTAACCGGACAGGAACAGAAGCTTCACTTCAAGCAGGTATTCAAGGTTGTGGAATTGCTTGGAAATGAATGGGCAAAGGATCAATTGGTTCATATTCCTTATGGACTTGTCAGCCTGGAAGGTGCCAAGCTTTCCACACGTAGCGGAAATATTATTTATGCCGAGGATATTCTCCTCGAAGCGATTGCGAAAATCAAAGAGATCATCAACGAGAAGAATCCGGATCTTCCGGATAAGGATGAAACAGCGAAAAAGATTGGTGTTGGTGCTGTATTGTTTAACGACCTTTATAACCAGCGTATCAAGGATGTTTCCTTCAAATGGGAAAAGCTCCTGAACTTCGATGGTGAGACTGGTCCATATGTACAGTACACACACGCAAGATGTTGCAGTATCTTAAAGAAGCTGGATGGATTTACACCATCTGCGGATATCGATTACAGTGTATTAACAGACGTAGAAGCAATGGAATTACTGAAAGAGATTAACCGATTCCCGAAGGTTGTCAAGGACGCTTCTGAGCGTTATGAGCCTTCTGCCGTTGCCAGATTCGCAGTCGATGTTGCACAGGCATTCAACAAATTCTACAATGCATGCCGTATCCACGTAGAAGAAGAGAATGTACGTAACGCGCGTGCTACACTGGTTTATATCACAAAGAAGACAATTAAGGATGCAATGGAATTACTTGGTATTGATTGCCCAGAGCAGATGTAATTGGTATGTATTATCCTTTAAGATAGAATCTGATATACATTTACTAAAAAATTAAGTAAGTCGGATGATTTAATCATCCGGCTTATTTTTATGATGTCGTCATATATGCATATACTTATGTTTTAATCTTCGCTAACCTCACTATATTGTATTTTTAATTTATTAGATACAATATATATGATTTCATCCGAAGTTATCAACAACTTTTGTTTTTAGAATCAATTTTTATCCACAATTATGTGTATAAGTTAGTGGATATTATATACTTTTCCACAATTATTATTGTTTATATGTGTGTATAACCAGTGTTTCACGTGAAACATATCGAAACACATCTATTGAAATCAATTTTTTTTTAATTTTACTCTATTCCGTTGTTTTGTATATCTATAATATTTTTTATAATCTTCTGTCTGTCTCTTATACACATCTCCGAGCCCACGAGACTAAGGCGAATCTCGT
>ERZ1026947.501-NODE-501-length-23509-cov-10.424832_pt1 | contig 23509 bp, 17 predicted proteins | sample MGYA00519568_ERZ1026947 | MGnify/ENA primary metagenome ERZ1026947 (study PRJEB26926, sample SAMN06164744) | human gut metagenome | biome: ENVO:00009003; feature: ENVO:2100002; material: ENVO:00002003 | host: Homo sapiens | place: USA | collected 2012 ...
AATTAAGTGATACTGTTCATGTGATGGTTCTGATTGCTATCAACCAGGAAAAATCTCTCTCCAGCGCCTCAATTGCAGAAAGTGTCCATACAAATCCTGGCTTTGTACGCCAGCTTATGTTAAAACTAAAAAAGGCCGGACTTATGACCAGTGTAGCCGGACATGCCCGTCCTTCTCTTTCAAAACCGGCAGACCAGATTACATTGCTGGATATTTATAAGGCAGTTGAAGGTGAGAAACCGCTGCTTCATTTAGATACTCATACCAATCCTGATTGTGGTGTTGGTATTAATATTCAGTTATCTTTGCAGGGATTTTATAATGAAATTCAAAAAAACGCTGAAGAAAAGATGAATACGATTACTTTACAGGATATCATAAATACTTATTACCAGAGAACATCCATGCAAAATGATTTACAGAATATTATATAGCAGGAGAAACGAAAAAGGACTTCCAGATATGGATTATCTTCTAAATAATGACAAATCTGATAACAATTTGGCGAGGAAAATTTTTATATTTTCTAATCCAGAAATTTTCTTGTTATCATGCCCGCCTCCGTGCGGGCATTTTTTAATTCAGCAGAGCACCGCAGGCGGTCTTTCCTATAAAGTAAAAAAAGCGGTAAATTCAGCTCATCTGCAAGCTCCAGTGCCTCCCTGGGAAACTCATCAAAAAAACGTGTCTTGTGTTTTAGTCTCTTGACATTATCATAAGCAATTCTCCTGAGCTAAATGTAACTCTGGCATGTTCGCTGATTATCTCATTGCTTACAGTAAGTCCACTGTCTGCTGCTGTCAGACAATAGTTACTCAGGGGATATTTAAATCCTTCCAGAGTCAGATCTGTCACATTTCCTCCAAATGGAAAAAATGACACATATTTTCCAAACTGTTCTGACTTTTTCAGAACTGTTCCGTCTGAAATAAGCTTCATATAATTATACCGATCCACAAGTGTTACTTCTGCCCCCTGGTTTTGTGCCAGGATAAGGAGTCCGAAATTCGCCATCAGATGGTCTACTCTGTTTCCTGTCACACCAAAGATCACTATCTCTTTTGCACCGGTCCTGATCGCATAATTCATGGCAGACTGTGTATCTGAATCATCTTTTTCCGGTCTCAGGCGGATAACTTTTATTTCTTTTATCTCATTTCTAAAGCCTTTTTGCACTTTCCACTCATTCATTCCCCCATAGGGAATTTCACTGTCCATACCTTTTTCTTCCTGAATTTCCAGGAATTTTTTTCCATCTTCAGACAGACTGTCAAAATCTCCAATAACTGCATCCGGCAAAAGCTGATGCTCCAGAAAGAATTCCAGCCCTTTATCAGCTGCGATTAGACAGGCTTCATTCTTTTTTAAAAAATCGAGGGCAAAATCACTGTGGATATTGCCCCCGCTTACAATTATCGTATCTATCATGCTCTTCCTCAGTCAATCCTTCTTATGATCTCATCCATTCGTTCTCTGGCATGTTTTACATTTTTTGCCAGATCATCGTTGAAAACATAAGAACCTGCTACCAGCAGATTTGCACCTGCTGTGAGCACTGTCTCCATTGTCTCATCATTGATGCCACCATCAACCTGAACATCTACATCCAGATCCTCGGCCTCGATCAGTTCACGTACTTCCCTGATCTTTTCCGTACATTCTTCCATATACTTCTGACCGCCAAATCCCGGCTGTACAGTCATGATCAGAACCATATCCACATCGCTGAGCATATGACTTATATCGTTTACAGGTGTAGCCGGTTTGATGGAAACTCCCACCTTCACACCTGCTTCCCTGATCTGTTCAATAGTTCTCTCAAGATCTTCACATGCCTCCGCATGTACTGTAATGGAATCTGCCCCACATTCCACAAAATCTCTGATATATCTCTCAGGCTCTGTAACCATGAGATGTACATCAAAAAACAACTTTGATTCCTTTCGGATAGACTTTATCACCGGCATTCCAAAAGAAATACTCGGTACAAAATCACCATCCATAACATCAATATGAAGCCATTCAATCCCCTCTTTTTCCAGGGTTTTGATCTGTTCGCCCAAACGGTTAAAATCTGCCGATAAAATAGAAGGGCACAACTGATACATAATTAGAATCTCCTTTTCTCTTTTAATTCATTATAAAGTCCCAGATAATCTTCATAGCGAAGCTGGCTGATCTCATGCTCAGCCAATGCTGCTTTCACACCACAGTCCGGTTCATGGATATGTCTGCATCCCTGAAATCTGCACTGTTCTTCATATCTGCGAAACTCCGGAAAATACGCCTTAAGTTCCTGTTCTTCTATATCTGTCAGATATAAAGAAGAAAATCCCGGTGTATCCATCAGATAAGTATCATGTCCCACCGGTATCACCTGAGAATGACGCGTGGTATGCTTTCCACGTTTCAGCTTCTTACTTATCTCCCCGGTTTCCATCTGTACATTTTCCTGCAGTGCATTGGTAATTGAAGATTTTCCCACACCGGAAGGTCCTGCAACTACAGTTGTTTTTCCTTTCAGGATCTCACGTATTTCATCCAGCCCCTCTCCATTAAAAGTACTGGAAAAAATCACATCATATCCACAGCTCTTATAGGTTTCATATAAAAGCTCCAGTTCTTCCTGTTTTGCAAGATCTTTTTTGTTAAAACATATGACTGCCGGAACATTCTCTTTCTCCATCATGATCAGAAAACGGTCAAGCAGCATAAAATTAGGTTTAGGATTCTCCATTGCAAAAATCACAAAAGCCTGATCCACATTGGCAACGGCCGGACGGATCAATGAATTTTTTCTGGGAAGGATGGCAGTCACACTGCCTTCCTTCTCCTGTTCATCCAAAACCTCTATCTCCACATTATCCCCTACAAGAGGTTTCTGTTTATATTTTCTGAATATTCCCTTTGCTTTGCATTCATAAATCTCATCATTTTCTGCATAGATGTAATAAAATCCTGCAATTCCTTTTATTATCTTTCCCTGCATGGATCATTCAGCCTTAGCAAATGTAATAGAATAATTTCCAAGTTCCTGATAAGTGCCGTTAATCTGTTCAGACAGATACAAAGTACCCTCGCTGATACCAGGTGCACCTGTGATATCCAGATCATACGGGAACTGGATTACCTGATCTTCCAGAACAACTGAAGCTGTCGGTGTTCCGTTTACATTCTGGATCAGTTCCAGACGAACCGGACCTCCGGAATATCCTGACGGAGTATTCAGAGTCTGTGTACATTTCCATACTTCCCCGGCTGCTGCCGCCGCACTGTTATCTGCTGTCTGTGCCGGAGCATCAGATGATGCAGCAGTATCTGCGCTGTCACTCTGAGCCGAAGGTTCCTGATCTCCGGTACTTACTGTGATCACAACATTTACATTATCCGGATCTTCCCAGTTTCCGGCTTCCGGTTCCTGTGAAATTACTTCTCCTTCTGCCACCTCTGTACTCTTTTCCTCTTTTACTTCCACATTGAGGAACTTACCAAAGGTAGTAACTGCATCATTCTTTGTCATTCCGACAACACTTGGAACCTCCACACTGTCTCCATAGTCCACACCTCGGCTGACAAGCAGTGTCACGCTGTCTCCTGCTGAAACAGAGTTTCCGGCTGCCGGAGTTGTGGAGACTGCATATCCCGGATCTGTAACCGGAGTACCATCATCATTTAATTCACTGTATTCTTTCTGTATCTCAACAGTTAATCCCATATCTTCCAGAGTCTGCTGTGCGTCTACTCCGGTCTGTCCATCCACATCCGGAATTGTGATCTTCTGCGCACCCTTGCTGATATAATACTTAATGGTCGTATACTGCTCTACTTTACTTCCCTTTGGAATATCCTGTGAAGAAATGGTTCCTTTTGCCTGATTTGAAGCCTCCTCGCCCATAGGCTGAATACCCAGTTTCATATCCTTTGTGATATTCTTTGCTTCATCCTCTGTTTTTCCTACCAGATTCGGCACAGTTACCATTCCGTCATCATCTGATTCCGATGTATCCTGGGCCTCAGTTTTTTTGTCTGTATCATTGTTACTTCCAATAAGTCCGGACGCCTTTCCTGCGACCAGAATGATTGCTATCAGAATCACAACACCCATCAGAAGCATTACAATAGTCAGCCCATGTCCGCCTCTTTTTTTCTTTTTCTCAGGCTTATCTGATTTCTTCCTGTGCTTTTTCACTTCCGGCTCATCATCATAATCTGTTTCATTGATTTCTTCTTCCAGAGCCTCAGGTTCTGACTTTGCGATCTGCTTCGGCATATGTTTGATCTCGCCAAGCTCCTTATCTGAGATCACAACTGTTTTTGCTTCGTTATCCACAGACGTCAGCGTTACGAAATCTCCCTGTGGATCGATCAGAGAATGCTTCAGATCTGCGATCACATCCTCCATATTCTGATAACGGCGATCCACGCTTTTCTGTGTACATTTCAGAATGATCTGCTCCAGACTGTGGGGAAGCTCCGGTGTATAAATACTTGGAGGAACAATCTCTTCCTGAAGATGTTTGATAGCAATAGCTACTGTGGTATCTCCGTCAAAAGGAACCTTCCCTGTAACCATTTCATACATTGTGATACCCAGTGAATAAATATCACTCTTCTCATCACTGTATCCGCCTCTGACCTGTTCCGGTGAACTGTAATGAACAGATCCCATTACATTTGAACTTATGGTATTGGAAGAAGCGGCTCTTGCAATACCAAAATCTGTTACTTTTACCTTTCCATCCATGGAAATGATAATATTCTGCGGTTTTACATCACGATGTACAATCCCATGGCTGTGTGCAGCTTCCAGTCCCATGGAGACCTGGATTGCAATACTGGTTGCTTCTTTTACAGAAAGCTTTCCCTTTTTGGAAATGTACTCCTTGAGAGTAATTCCCTCAATAAGCTCCATAACAATGTAATAAACTCCGTTATCGTCACCAACATCAAATACATTCACTATATTCGGATGTGTCAGGACTGCTGCAGCCTGAGCCTCACTTTTAAACTTGCGGATAAACGTCGTATCCTCTCTGAATTCCGGCTTAAGAACTTTTACAGCAACAAACCGATTCAGCTTATGGTCTTTTGCCTTGTATACGTCCGCCATTCCGCCGGTACCAATTTTTCCTAATATCTCATAGCGTTCTGCTATGATCATTCCCGTTTTTAACATGCTTTCACCTCGTCTGTGAATGGTTCTACCAATACAATTGCAATATTATCCTTGCCGCCATTGCGGTTTGCTTCTCTTATAAGTATCCTGCCTTTTTCATCCAGATCTGTAGATGTGTCAGAAATGATTTCCCTCAGCTGGCTGTCCTCAACCATGTTGCTGAGCCCGTCCGAACACATCAAAACTACATCTCCGGGTTCCAGTTTCAGATCAAAGAAATCAATATCCACTGTTTTCTCTGCTCCAAGTGCTCTTGTAATGATATTTTTCTTCGGATGCTTCCTTGCCTGTTCAGGGTCAAGTTCTCCCATTCTTACCATCTCCTGCACCAGTGAGTGATCCCTTGTTATCTGCTGAATCTTCTCTCCGATCACATAAAGTCTGCTGTCACCTACATTTGCCACATAAGCGTAATGTCCTACGATAGTAGCTGCCACTATCGTTGTTCCCATTCCTCTAAGTTTCTCATCCTGCTGTGCCTGGGTAAGAATCTCGGTATTTACACATTCAATGGCATGACGGATTACCTTTACCGGATTAAAATCCGCATCCTGCCGGATTTCCTCCACCATGGATGTAACCGCATGAGAGGATGCATAATCACCTGCATTATGACCACCCATACCATCTGCAACAACAAACAGATTCGGAAGATTTCCAACCGGGTCAGCAGTTGCGAACACATAATCCTGGTTCATCTTCCGCTTTTGCCCGACATCAGTAGCTGAATATATCCTCATGTCACTTCTCGCTTTCTGTTTTTTCCATATAACTTTTTCTTAACTGTCCACAGGCACCATCAATATCACTGCCCATTTCTCTTCTAATAGTAACATTTATTCCACATTTTTCAAGTTTTATTTTGAAATTCTCCACAGCCTGTCTTGTTGAACGCACAAAGGAACGTTCCTTAATAGGGTTTACCGGGATCAGATTTACATGGCAGTTCATATCTCTGATTCTGCCGGAAAGTTCCCTTGCATCCTCATCGCTGTCATTAACTCCGGCTACCAGACTATATTCAAATGTGATCCTGCGCCCGGTTTCTTTAAAATAATAACGGCAGGCTTCCAGAACCTCATCCATACTGTATTTGTTTGCGATCGGCATCAGTTCCCGTCGCTTCACATCATTAGGTGCGTGAAGGGAAAGTGCAAGTGTCATCTGAAGCTTTTCTTTTGCAAGGTCATAAATCTTCGGAACCAGCCCACAGGTAGATACAGTCAGGTTTCTCTGACTGATATGAAGTCCTCCGTCTTCTGTCAGGATATGTATAAACCTGAGAAGATTTTCATAATTATCAAGAGGTTCCCCCGTTCCCATGACCACAACATTGGAAACTCTTTCTCCTGTCAGAGCCTGTATCCTGTATATCTGATCCAGCATTTCTGACGGGAGAAGACATCTGGTCAGTCCTCCTATGGTAGATGCACAGAATCTGCATCCCATGCGGCATCCCACCTGAGAAGAAATACAGACAGAATTTCCATGTTTATACCGCATGAGAACACTCTCTATCACATTTCCATCACTGAGACGGAACAGATACTTCTGTGTACCGTCAATCCGGGATGTCTGTACATCTACCATCTTCAGTGCTGTGACAGGATATTCTTTCAGTTTTTCCCTCAGGCTTTTGGAAAGATTGGTCATCTCATCATAAGAAGTAACAAGGTGTTCATGCAGCCAGCTGTAAATCTGCTTCGCACGAAAAGGCTTATCTCCCAGAGTGGTCATCAGTTTCTTTAATTCGTCGATCGTCATTGACTTAATGTCTGTCATTACTTATTTTCTCCTGAATTTTGCAATAAAGAAGCCATCTGTTTTGTGTACTCCCGGCAGAAGCTGAAGATAACCCAGAGCTGTTGTCTCAGAATGCAGTTCTTCCGGAAGATACGGATCAATACTCTCCAGTTTGAACGGATGATTATTCATAAACCACAACATGTTCTCTTCATTCTCTTCCTTTGCGATAGTACAGGTACTAAATACCAGCACTCCGCCCGGTTTCACATATTCTGCCGCATTGTCAAGGATTGTTCTCTGAAGGATTACAATCTCTTCCTGCTTCTGTGCTGTCACCCTGTATTTGATCTCCGGCTTCTTTCCAATTACTCCATATCCGGAACATGGGACATCTGCCAGAACGACATCTGCCTTGAGTTCTGAATCTACATCAAATACCGTAGCATCCATCACATGAGCCTGCACATTAATGCAGTCTGTTCTGTGAATATTCTCTTCGATCATATCCACTTTATACTGGCTGATATCGCGTGCATCTACTGTTCCGTAATCTCCCATTTTATCTGCAACATGGAGACTCTTTCCACCAGGTGCTGCGCACATATCTATCACATAATCCCCTTTTTGCGGATCTGCAATTTCTGCCACCAGCATGGAGCTTACATCCTGCACTTGGATTTTCCCCTGTATAAATGCATCCAGTGCAAGAATATGGTTATAATTTGAAATTTCATATGCATAGGGAAGATAAGGTGCAGGTTTCACTTCCACTCCCTGATCGACCAGGCTCTCATAAATCTCTTTCTGTGGATATTTATGAGTTCTGCAGCGTACTGTGATCGGTTTCTCAGTGAGAAAATCTGTAAGGATCTTTTCTGTTTTTTCTTCCCCGTAATCCTCAAGCCAACGGTTTACCAGTGTTTCCGGCATAGAATATCTGACAGACAGATATCTGACCGGATTTTCTTCCCTTGAAGGAAGTTTCAGATTTTTCCACTCTCTGGCAATCGTACGAAGAACACCGTTTACAAAAGGTTTCAGGCTGTAAAAGCCTTTTCTCTGGGCCAGCTTCACCGCTTCATTACACACTGCGCTGTCCGGCACACTGTCCATAAACCTGATCTGATAAACTGCACTTCTCAGGATTTCCCTGATCACAGGCTTCATTTTATCTACAGATACTTTTGAATATGAATCAATAATATAATCTATTAAAATACGATATTCCAGTGTTCCTTCGCAGACTCTGGTAATAAAAGCTCTCTCCTGTCTTGGAAGGAACTGATATTTGGAAAGAGCATTGCGGATAGCGATATGGCTGTGTTTTCCCTCTTCCTCGATTTCCAGTAATATCTGCAATATCAGTTCTCTTGTATTTATTCCATTAGTCACGGTCTCTTCCTCCGGCAAGTATAATCAGTCTTAAAAGCTGCAGAATTGATGAAGCAAGTGCTGCAACATAGGTGAGTGCCGCTGCTGTAAGGACTTTTCTTGCACCTTTTACCTCATCAGCTCCAAGCATTCCTGAACTTCCAAGCATTTTCAATGCTCTTGAAGATGCATTAAATTCTACCGGAAGAGTTACAAGCTGAAAAAGAACCGCAAATGTAAACAAAATGATTCCAACAGTCAGCAGTGGACGGATTGAGAAAATCAGTCCTGCCAGAAACAATGGCCAGGAAAGTGTGGAACCGATGTTTGCAACAGGCACAATCGCAGAGCGAAGATTCAATGGCACATAGTTAGTCGCATGCTGAATAGCATGTCCACATTCATGCGCAGCCACTCCGATCGCAGCCACCGATGTTTTATCATATACATCCTGGGAAAGTGCCAGTTTCTTACTTCCCGGATCATAGTGGTCTGTCAGGCTGCCGGATATGGGTACTACCGTAACATCCGTAATTCCCGACATACGAAGAATCCGTCTGGCAGCATCGGCACCTGTAAGCCCCGATGCACTGCGCACTCTGCTGTAAACAGAAAACGTACTCTTTACCTTTGCAGATGCCAGTAAAGACAGCACCATTCCGATAACGAGCAGTAAATACGTAGGATCAAAATAATAATATCCGTACATCTAATCACTCCTTATGATCTGTAAAAACAATTCCATTTTCAATGTGATATCCCCGGAGAAAGGCTTCTGTTTCCATACGCTTCTTACCTTCCAGCTGTACCTCTGTAAGAATCAGCACTCCTTCTCCACATGCTGTATGGATCCCCTCTTTATCTGCCAGGAAGATTGTTCCCGGAACAGCATCTGTTTTCTCAGTGCTGACTTTACATTTCCACACTTTCAGAGTTTTTCCATTAAGAAATGTATAAGCACTTGGCCATGGATTCAGGCCGCGTACAAGGCGTTCCAGTTCTTCTGCAGATTTTCTGAAATCCATCAGTCCCATCTGTTTGGTGATCATAGCCGCATAAGGTGTAGGACTCTCCTCCGGCTGTTTTTCAAACTCTGCGGTTCCCTGCTCAATAGACGGAAGCGTCTTGATCAGCAGATCCGCACCGGCCTGCGCAAGTTTTCCAAACAGGCTTCCACCTGTTTCTGTCGGAGAGATCGGAATCACTATCTTTGAAATCATATCACCGGTATCAAGACCTTCTCCCATCTGCTGGATCGTTACACCTGATACTTTTTCCCCGTCGATCACAGCCTGCTGGATAGGCGCTGCTCCTCTGTATTTCGGAAGAAGAGACGCATGAATATTGATACATCCAAATTTCGGAAGTTCCAGGATTTCTTTTGGAATAATCTGTCCATATGCAGCAACAACTATGATATCAGGATTGATTTCTTTCAGAATCTCCAGAAATTCAGGGTTATTTCTCACTTTCTCCGGCTGATATACCGGAATATCGTGCATAACGGCTTCTTCTTTTACAGGTGTTGGCAATAATGTCTTACCTCTCCCTTTTGGTTTGTCAGGCTGGGTCACTACTGCTGCCACCGCATATCCGGCTTCTGTCAGTGCATGTAATGACGGCACTGCGAAATCCGGTGTTCCCATAAATACTATCTTCATTTGATTATCACTCCTCATCCTCATCATAGGAAACCTGATGAAGTTCTCCTTCTACCAGTTCTGTATACATATGTCCGTCCAGATGATCGATCTCATGGCAGAAAGCACGCGCAAGAAGACCTTCCCCTTCATATTCTACTTCATTCATATCTTCATCCAGAGCTTTTACCTTTACATAGTTCGGACGTGTTACCTGACCAGCCATTCCAGGTACACTTAAGCATCCTTCATCACCAGTCTGTTCGCCTGATGTTTCAAGGATTTCAGGATTGATCAGCACGATAGGACCTTCTCCTATATCAATCACAACGATACGCTTCAGCATACCTACCTGTGGTGCCGCGAGGCCAACTCCCATTGCATCATACATGGTTTCAAGCATATCCCCGATCAGATCATGAATACGTGGTGTCATCTTTTCTACCGGTCTACTGACCTTTGCAAGTACTTCGTCGCCCTGTAATCTGATTTTTCTAAGTGCCATTTCTTTATTCTCCTCTTCTTTGATTATGATGTTAGGATCAAAAGATATTTTGCCCCTAACCTGATATCTTGATTATTGTTATATCACGATTTCAGAAATTACTGCCTGTCGGATTTCCTTTCTGCAGCAGATTACTTCAGTAATGAGATTTTGAAAAACTCTGTCATAATTAACTGAAATCAAATTGTATGTATATTTTACGGAAACCGGAATTTATCTCTATGTATTTCTCCAGCTGGTCTTTGATATGTACCAGCGTTTTATAATCTTTATGTTTTAAATAGATAACCTGTCTGTAAATATCCTTAACTTTTCCAACTGACGCATATGCCGGGCCAATGATATGCAGGTCATTTTCTCTGTATATCCTTTCTATATAAAGTTTCAGATAATACATGGCCTGAACCAGTTTCTCATCTTCCGGACCTGAACCCAGAACTGCCAGCATATGTGCCGCAGGCGGATAATCCAGAAGCATACGGTAACTCATCTCTTCCTCATAGAATGCCTGATAATCCTGCACTGCCGCCGCCTGAATACTGTAATGATCCGGATGATAGGTCTGGATCACTGCCTCTCCCGGTTTTTCCCCCCGTCCTCCCCGGCCGACTGCCTGACAGAGAAGCTGAAAGGTACGTTCCGCACATCGATAATCCTCTGCATTCAGCGAAAGATCCGCTGCTACTATTCCCATGAGTGTGACATCCGGAAAATCATGCCCCTTAACGATCATCTGTGTTCCAATCAGTATATCTGCCTCATGAGCAGCAAAAGCTGCAAGGATCTTTTCATAGCTGCCCTTGGTTCTTGTTGTATCAAAATCCATTCTGAGAGTCCTGACTTCTGGAAAATCTTCCCGCACTACCTTCTCGATCTGCTGTGTTCCTGCCTTAAATCCGCCAATATAAGGCGATCCGCACACCGGGCATATCCGGGGTTTTCCTGTCTCATATCCACAGTAATGACATAAAAGCCTTTCATTATTATGCTCCGAAAGAGAAACATCACAATGCGGACACTTCATCACATGTCCACAGGACCGGCAGGATACAAAACCTGCGTATCCTCTTCTGTTCAGAAAAAGCATTACCTGTTCTTTTTTCTCAAACCGGCCTTTCATCTTTTGCCGGAGTTCTCTGCTCAGTACAGACCTGTTTCCTGCTTTTAATTCCTCACGCAGGTCTACGATAGAAACCCGGGGCAGAGGTCTGCTTCCATATCTTGTTGTCAGCCTGACCAGACTATATTCCCCATTCATTGCCTTACTGTAGGCTTCCACTGATGGAGTAGCTGAACCCATTACCACATTTGCATGTTCTAAAACAGCTCTCCGGATTGCAGTTTCCCTTGCATGATAACGGGGTGTGCTTTCACTTTTATAGCTTGGTTCATGTTCTTCATCAATAATGATCAGTCCCAGACTGGCAAATGGCGTAAACAGCGCAGATCTGGGACCGATCATCACCTGGACTTCTCCCTTTTTCGCACGTTTAAACTGATCATAGCGTTCTCCCTGAGACTGTCTGGAATTGATGACTGATACTTTATCCCCAAATCTGGCATAAAATCTGCGTACCGTCTGATATGTCAGAGCAATCTCCGGGATCAGCACGATTGCTTCTTTTCCCTGAGAAAGCGTCTGCTCGATCAGCTTTATATACACCTGGGTTTTCCCGCTCCCTGTCACTCCCTCGATCAGTACAGGCTTCGGCGATAGTTTTTTCCACTCTCTCTGTATCTGCTTTACTGCCGCTTCCTGTTCATCTGTAAGCGGCATTCGCCTTTCTCCGGAAATATCACCTGTATTCAGTGAAGTTCTCATTATCTCATCATATTCTATGCGGATAATCCCCTGCTCCTGAAATTTCTTTACAACAGCAGAAGTTGTCCCCAGTTCTTTCGCCGCATGTGTATAATCCAGTCTTTTTTTCTCCAGAAGTTCCCTCAGAAGTCTTGTTCTGGCTTTAAACCTTGTTTGTTCAAGTTCTTTCAGCAACTGCGTTCCCGCCTCTTCGGAAATATCCAGGCATATATATTTTTTCTCTTTTGCCTTGATTTTCTCCTGGATAGGAAGTACTGTCCTGAGAGCCTGGATCATGGTGGAACCATAATTTTCTCTCATCCAGGCTGCCAGGGCGATCAGTCTGGATTCCGTAGTCTCTTCTCCACTGCAGATTTCACTGATTTCTTTAATCTTTTCGGGAGCAATTTTCGGTTTATCTGACAATCCGATCACATATCCTTTACGCACCCGGCCGGCATTTCCAAAAGGGATGGCTGCCACCATCCCTGCCTTTATTTTCTTCTCCAGCCTTTCCGGTACACGATATTGAAAACTCCGGTCCAGTTTATCACTGGAAATATCAATTATTATATCAGCATATATCATGAACTTATTCCTGTTTGACCCGCTACCTATTTACCAGCAAGAATATCTGCGATCAGGACACGTTCATCCATAGGATATTTCTTTCCTTTAATTTCCTGATAATCCTCATGTCCCTTACCTGCCAGAACTATAATATCCCCCGGCTCTCCATGATGGATTGCATAGGCGATGGCTTCTTTTCTGTCCGGAATCTCTACATATTTTCCATCGGTTTTTGCCATACCGATTTTGATATCATCGATGATCGCCTGTGGTTCTTCATCACGTGGATTATCAGAGGTAATGATGGTAAGGTCTGCAAGCTTTCCGGAAACCTCTCCCATCTCATAGCGGCGAAGCTTCGATCTGTTGCCTCCGCATCCAAACAGACATACCAGTCTGTGGGGATGATATTCTTTCAAAGTGGTCAGAAGACTCTCCAGAGCCATGGCATTATGCGCGTAATCGATCATCAGAGTAAAATCATCGGATACTTTTACCATTTCGATACGGCCTTTTACCTTAGCTACTTTTAAGGCTTTGAGAATGTTCTCTTCCGAAACCTTAAAATGACGGCAGATTGCGATTGCTGTCAATGAATTGTAGATGCTGAATTTACCGGGAATATCTATCTCCACATGAAAATCCAGAAGTCCTTTCAGATGGTAGGAAATACCCAGATATCCTTTACCTCCGACCAGCTTTGCATCTTCCGCACGAAGGTCTGCTTCCGGTGAAAATCCATAAGTTTCCAGGCTGCATGTATGACCTTCAATAATCTTCTCGAAATGTTCATCATCTCTGTTTACAATTCCTACCTTGCACTGTTTCAGAAGTAAGGACTTGCATCTGAGATAATCATCAAAATCCTTATGTTCATTTGGTCCGATATGATCCGGCTCAATATTTGTAAAAATACCAAAATCGAAAACAAATCCCTGAGTTCTGTGAAGCATCAGTCCCTGGGAGGAAACTTCCATAACCACACAGTCACAGCCGGCTTCTGCCATCTCATGGAAATATTCCTGAATCACATAAGACTCCGGTGTTGTGTTCTTTGCAGGAATCACTTTGTCACCGATGATCGCTTCAATGGTTCCGATCAGTCCCACTTTATATCCGGCATTTTCCAGAATAGATTTTACCATATACGTAGTGGTTGTTTTTCCTTTTGTTCCTGTGATACCGATTGTTTTCAGTTTCTCTGCGGGATATCCGAAATATGCAGCAGAAATAAACGCCATTGCATATCGTGTATCTTTCACAAGAATGACTGTCACATCTTCCGGTGCTTCCACAGCTTCTTCCACGATCAGAACCTTTGCTCCTTTTGCAACTACATCCGGCACAAATTTATGGCCATCCACCACTGCACCGCGGATACAGATAAAAAGAGAGCCCTCTTCTACTTTCCGGGAATCATAAATCACATTTTTTACTTCCTGGTCTGTACTGCCCTGAAGACATGTATATTCCAGCTTTTCCAGTAAGGATATTAATTTCATTTTAATCCTCCATATCATTTCCTGCCTGCCTGAATTTTATACAGCCTCTACGGCCATTTCGTTACTGTTCACTCCGTTCACAGTAACTTAGCCAAAATTCATTCCAGATTGCCTGCGGCAATGGAATTTTGGCTTGTATGTCTCGGGATTTTGGCATATTCATGCCAAAACACCTCGCGGGATAGTGATGTGTGAACAGTAACGCAATTTCTTTAAAGTCAGGCAGAGGTGTTTTACTAAAGCGTATATTCTATATAAGAATAGCACACCTCCCCTGTCGTTTCAACGTTGTTTCTCTACTTCTGCTGTTTTTTTGTCTTCCTGTAACAGAATGCACTGCCTCCGGACATGATTGCAAAAATCCCCAGTACAATATACAAAGCCGTTTCTGTCTCATCTCCTGTACGTGGTTTGGAAGCAGTAGTATAAGCACTTCCGGACTTTGAGTCATATCCATAACTCTGGGAAGCCAGAGATGCCGGTTGCGGCGTAACTGTAACAATATTATCAGTTTCCTTTAATTCTACGTTTGCCTTAGATGTCATTGCCTGTGTACCAGTCTCATCAGATGTAACGATTACCTCATTGATCAATTCCTGACTTGCCATATATTGTGGAACAGTCACTGTAGCGTAAAGTGCAAAAGCCTCTCCCGGTGCGATCTGCGGAATCAGAGCCTGTGTGCCTGTGCTGTTTAATGTTACGCCCTCTTTCCTGACAAAGTTTGCCTGAATACCGGCATTTTGGAATCTTTCTGTACTGAGAACCGAATGAAGTGTCCGCTCACCCGTATTCCTGATGCAGATCTGATATGTGATCGTATCTCCCGGATATGCCTGTGTTCTGTCCGCAGTTTTCTCCACCTCAAAAGCCGCCTTTAATGCAATGACTTCTGTTTCGACTGATTTCTGACATCCAATACTTTCTTCCTTTCCCGGATATTTCGCTTTTACAGTTACTGTATGAATAAGCTCTCCTGCCTGCTCTTCTGTAAGCTGTACTGTCATCTGAAGATTTCTGATTTCTCCTGCCTTAAGACCTGAAATAATTCCCTGCATACCATTTGCAGTAAATCCCTCTTCCTGTTTCCATTCGGCTTTTATATTATCCTGAGAAAAAACACTGGACATCTCTATATTTTCCAGAGGTAATTCTCCTGTATTCTCTACAGACAATATATAAGTAAGGTTCTGCCCTGCACGTACCTCTTTCGTCTCCTGCTGTAACCTGGCTGTGATCCCTGTTTTTGCCTCCTGTACGGAAAGCAGAGCTGAAGGAGTTTCTGCAACAGTCCGGGTTTCATCCCCTGATTTCATCCAGAAATACGCACCTGTCCCCTCCCAATCTTTGCAAAGCGGTGCATCCTGGCACAGAGGATAATCTGTTTTTACAGAAGAAATATGATATTCTTCACGCAGAGACACCGGCACTTTCATGGTAAAGATATCTGTTTCCGCATCTGAAAGTGCAGTCTCACAGGTCAGCTTTGTAATCTGGGTTGTCTCACCTTTCTTATTTTGTATCTGTACGGATTCAGCCTGCAGATCATTCTTTAACGCTTCTGCATTTACCTGAAAATATTCTGAAATATATACAGTCAGAAAATATCGGGTTTTATCTTCCCTGATCTCATTTTGGTTCTCCTGCTCACTCTGTTGTGTCTGTCCGGTTTCTGTGTCAAATCCTTCTGCGTTTTCTTCTGCCTTCCGGTATTCTTCGCTTTCTATATCTTCTATATCTATTACTGCACTCTCTGATTCACACTCTGTATTTTCGGAATCCACTTCATCTGTCGTATTTTCTGCTGCTTCTCTCACTTCGCCATCCCATGTACTATTTTCCATCTGCAACTGTCCGTTCTCCGAAGCAGTATTCTCCTGTTGACTTTTGTACAGTTCTTTCAGACCGCTCACTTCCAGTGTCAGTTCTGCCTGAAATTTCTCTTCATCGATCCACTGTGCACTCTGCTTTAAACCCACAGCAGGAACATATAACTCTGCAACTTCAAATTCTGCTGCTGATACTGCTCCTGTTCCCAAAATCCCGACAGCAGCCGTTATCATGACTGCTTTTTTTAACTGATTCCATATTCTTTTTTTCATTCTCTCATTCTCCTGAATTTTTATTCTATGTCATCTGAGGTACTTCCACTGTCAGAATGATATCGGTACAGTATCTTTCGAGATTATAAGTTCATATCCACAGACATACGCATCTCTCCTCTCTGTTTTGCACAATAAATAAGATTTTCAGAGTTTCTGCTCAGGATTCAAAACCATCTCCCGGACTATCAATAAATAATTGGAAATTTTTGCACCGGACCGGTGCGTGAAAATAAGAATACTGATAACGGCTGTTGCCGATGAATCTACTTTAGCATGTCTATGCTATAAAAACAAGATACCACTTTTTATTTTTCGTATTTGTTTATAATTCTTTTATAAATTTACCGATTGTTTCAGAAATTCGACATACTTTGAACATAATTTTCCCATATAATAGGTCTTGGATAGATGAAAAACCACTCTCTATCTCCCCCCTCAAAAAAACAAAACAGCTCTCACAGAAATGTGAGAGCTGTTTGTTTTTTGTTACTGTTCACTGGTAATATCCCGCGAGGTGTTTTTTGAGTTATTTTCTATTGCAATTCTACTGGCAGTCTTTTATAATGTAGGATATCAATATGATTGAATATTTATGATATCAGTGATAAAAAATTTCAAAAATCTTTATATATAAGATCACCCCGCTGATATCATATTTACAGAACATGAAAGAATCGAGGTAATTCCCATGAGCGAAAAAATTACAGTAGTTGCACTGGGCCACAGAGCATTAGGAACCACCTTACCGGAGCAGAAAATCGCTACAAAAAAAGCAGCCAAAGCTGTCGCAGATCTTGTAGAAGCCGGAAATCGTGTAGTCATTTCCCACAGTAACGGTCCACAGGTTGGAATGATCCACACAGCCATGAATGAATTTGGCAAAGCACATCCTGACTATACATTTGCACCTATGTCCGTATGTTCGGCAATGAGTCAGGGCTATATCGGATATGACCTCCAGACCGCAATCCGCGCAGAACTTATTTCCCGCGGTATTTATAAACCGGTAGCTACTATCCTTACACAGGTTGTCATTGATCCATATGATGATGCTTTCGCTGAACCTGAGAAGATCATCGGACGTGTCCTTACAGAAAAAGAGGCTGAAACTGAAGAAAGCAAGGGAAACTTTGTCACTAAACTGGCTGACGGCACTTATAAAAGAATCCTGGCAGCTCCGAAACCGCAGAAAATCGTAGAGCTTGAAACAATCCGCACACTTGTAGATGCGGGCCAGGTAGTAATCGCAGCAGGCGGCGGCGGAATCCCGGTTATGGAACAGGGAATCGATCTTCATGGTGCAAGTGCAATCATTGAGAAAGACCTTTCCAGCGGACTTCTTGCACAGGAATTAAATGCAGATACTCTTCTGATCCTTACCAGTGTTGAGAAAGTAAGTCTGAACCTCGGTCAGGACAATGAAGAATATCTTAATACAATTTCTGTAGATGATGCTAAGAAATATATGGCTGACAATCAGTTTGCCCCAGGCTCCATGCTTCCTAAATTCGAAGCCGGAATCTCTTTTATCGAAAAGGGAGATAACAGAAGAACGATCATCACAGATATTGCGCATGCAAAGGATGGATATTTCGAAAAAACCGGAACTATCATTAAATGATTCTATAGCAATCCTCGTAAATAATACATTTAAGAGGATTGCTATATTTTATCTGACAATACAAAAAGACATATACCAGAGCAATACATATCATCTTGCCGGTATATGTCTTTTAATTATCATATTATGATGTCAGATTCAAAAGTTTACCCCTGACCTGATATTACATAGATTTACGTTCCGCAATCTCTGCCATCTTCGCTTCGTTCAGACGAGTATCACCATGCACACGGCTGTAGGAAAGATATCCGTTCATACGGTCAATCTTTGTCAGATTCTTGGAACCGCAGACCGGACACACGTCCATTTCAAGTTCCTCATGTCCGCAGTCATCACAGTAAGCAAGAGAAAGATTTACTCCCTCATAATATCCCAAAGACATGGCTCTGCGGATCAGAGTACGTATTGCTTCACGATTATAATCGATCGGATAACGTACATACTGAATCTTACCGCCGTTGCACAACTCCCAGAAACGTCCCTCCAGATCCTGTTTTTCAATCGGAGTTACATCTTCAGTCACATGACAGTGGAAACTATTGCTTACATAAGGACGATCAGAAACCCCTTTCACAATGCCATACATCTTACGGAACTGTTCCACCTGCAGTCCGCATAAACTCTCTGCCGGTGTTCCATAAATTGCATAAAGATAACCATCTTTCTCTTTAAATTCATTTACTTTCCTGTTGATATATTTCAGCACATCCAGTGCAAACTGCCCGTCTTCAGCAATGGATTTGCCATTGTAAAGTTCCTGGAGTTCATTTAATGCAGTGATTCCGAAGGATGCTGTCATTGGTTTCAGAATCTTGCCAATCTTTTCATTCGGTTTCAGATGTCCACCGTAAAATCCTCCCTCACAATATGCCAGCGGGTTGGTTGACGCACGCATCTGTCCCAGATAATCATAGGTACGGATATGCAGATTACGGATCATCTCAAGATAGAAATCCAGCACTTCGTAGAAATCCCTGCTCTCTGCTCTGGCTTTGGCAAGGATCATTGGAAGATGAAGGCTTACCGCACCGATGTTAAATCTTCCCACAAACACAGGAACATCCTTATCATCTGCCGGATACATACCGCCTCTCTCGTACCAGGGGCTCAAGAACGCACGACATCCCATAGGACTTATAACCTTTCCATACTGCTTGTACATACTGGAAATATATCCTTTTCCTGACATGGACAGCCAGTCCGGATACATAGTCTTGGCAGAACAGTCAACCCCTGCCTCAAATACATCCTCACTGATCTTGCCTTTTCCATGGATATTTTCATCATAAAGGAATACGATTTTCGGGAAGAGTACCGGTTTCTTGCGTCCTGCCTTACCCTGTCCGCCTTTATGCACTTCAAGAAGAGAAATACTTGCCATCTTCTCGAACTGCTTTATTCCAAGCCCAAGAGTTACAGTTACAAATGGATAATCCCCTCTGGAAGATCCGACTGTATTCAGCTTATACTCAATCCCCTGCCATCCCTGGTCAAAATCTCTGCGGACTTTGTCAAGCGCATACTCGATCGCACGTTCTTCACGTCCTGTCCAGCTCTCGTCAGAGTATTTCATAAATTCCTGGATATATTTATCGTAACTCTTCTGTGCATAAGGTGCAAGAATCTTGTCTACTTCCGGTACTGTGAATCCGCCATACTGCTGTGCAGCAGTGCTCAGGATAATATCACCCATAACATCAAACGCAGTATCCAGTGTCTTAGGCTCATTGTACCATACATTTCCCATCTCAAATCCGCCGCTGAGTACAGATGCCACATCAAAGAGACAGCAGTTCATGGTATCCAGACGTGCAGACTGGTCATGAATATAAATATAACCATCTTTACATGCCTGAAGTTCATTACGATTCATAAAAAATTTACGATAAAGCTCTTTGTTCAGTTCATTAAAGATCAGGCTTCGCTTTGTAGCTACAAGCGCACTGTCTGTATTGGCATTACTCTTATCACCAATATAACGGATTGCCTGACTCTTGGTATATACATCATCCATCATATGGATAAAGTCAAGTTTGTAATTTCTGTAATCGCGGTAGCTCTTAGCCACTGCCGGGTTCACTCTCTCAAGTGCTCCCTCTACGATGTTGTGCATCTCCTGGATCTCTATCTCATTCTTTCCCAGTGCCTCCGCATGTTCTTCCGCAAACTGGCAGATAAATTCCTTCTCTTTATCCGAAAATGTGTATAAAATTCTGGCTGCCGACTTATTTACTGCTGCTACGATCTTCTGTGAATTAAACTCTTCTCTCGTACCATCTTTCTTTATAACATATATCATACCTTTTGCTCCCATATACAATATATAGTATTTTTTCTTTCATTCACCACAATTCTCTCTATATGTGGTACGTTTAACAAGTATAGCACAGTCTCTGACAAAAAGAAAGGGGCAAAAAATTATTCGTCATATTGCTGAATTTGATACATGGCAAGATAATTATCTTGACCATCCAGAGATACCACAGATACCTCATCCCCGGCATGTAATTCTATTTTCTCCTCGTGGTCTGCTTCGTCAAATTTTACAGTTTCATCTTTTCCTGAAGAACTTCTGATTTCCAGAACAACTTTCTCCCAGCCGGACACTATCCTGTATTCTCCCGGATCTATTGTAAAATCATACCCCTGGTCACTGGCATCTATATCGCCAATCTCTGATGCAGTATCATCCGTTCTGACAATATAATTCTCTCCGGTGAACATATACCAATCCGGATTGCCCCTCTGTTCATCCTGTCCGTTCTTTACTGCACTGATAGTCTCAGACCAGTCATCTGTCCAGTTATTCTCATTACTTTCATTACTTTCATTATTTTCATTACTTTCATTATTCTTATTACTCTCATTTACTTCATCAGAACTGCTGTCATCAAAAATACTGTTGAGATCTATGTCAAACTCATCATAGATAAATTCTTCTATCCTGTATCCAATCGTATCCCAATTCTCTGCCATCTGACCTATTATTACCATCAGAATCAGCACAATGATCCAGAAAATTTTGCCTGCCTTGCCGCTCTTTTTCTTCTCACTTTTTGCTGTCTTTTTTCTGGTGCTGTATGTACGGGCAGTCTGTGCGCTGTACGACTGACCTGATGTTTTCTTTGTCCCTGATGTTTGTATTCTTGAAGTTTGTACTTTTGTATTTTGCGTTCTAATAGTCTGTGTTCTGGCAGACGAAGTTTTTGCAGCTTTGGGAACTGTTTTATTTCTGTCAGACAAAGGGATCTCGTTCTCTGCCATTGCTTTTTTCACCTTTGCCGAAGCATGACGATAGTGCTCTGAACGGTCTTCGTTCAGATGATACAGTTCCATATCATTTCTATATGGCATTCCACAATATTTACACCTGCCGTTTACAATTGGTCCATCACAGACCTGACACCTTTTTCCCATATATCTTCCCCCTGAGTTTTATATAAATTTAACGCTTCATTCATTTACACATTTATTTTAACATTTCGCCCCAATCTTGCAAAGCTGAAATTGTGTTACTGTTCGTTCTGGTTACTGCTCACTCCGTTCTCAGTAACACGCTTCGCGATGCACAGAATTTATGCTAATCGCATAAATTCGCGCGGTATATCTCGGGTTTTCTGTGACCTTCGCTCACAAAAAACACCTCGCGGGATATTACCAGTGAACAGTAACTCGTTCTGTTCTCCGAACCATAATATCCCGCGAGATACTTCCAAATGAACAGTAATAATTGTCAAACTACCATTTTCCTGTTATAATAGCGTGGGAAAAGATAATGGATATTCAGTAAACAACAATATTTTTTATCAGTTTGCCATAAAATATGCAAATACAGAAATTACAGGAGGAATCCACTCATGGAACAGATTAAAATTCCTGACGGGTATCAGTCATCTTTAAATCTTCACGATACCCAGATTGCCATTAAAACTGTGAAAGATTTCTTTCAGCAGACACTTGCTCAAAAACTGAATCTGCTGCGTGTTTCCGCTCCGGTATTCGTTAATCCGTCATCCGGTCTGAACGATAACTTAAACGGCGTAGAACGTCCGGTAAGCTTTGATATCAAAGGCCAGCCGGAGAATGCTGAGATCGTACACTCTCTCGCCAAATGGAAGAGATATGCATTACAGAAATATGGCTTTGCTCATGGTGAAGGACTTTACACAGACATGATCGCGATCAGAAGAGACGAAGATCTGGACAATATCCACTCCGTATACGTAGATCAGTGGGACTGGGAAAAGATCATCAGCAAGGAAGAACGCAACATGGACACACTTGTTTCCACAGTACGTGCTATCTACAGCGTTCTCCGCAAAACCGAAAAATACATGGCTGTTCAGTACGATTACATCGAAGAAATCCTTCCGAGAGAGATCGCATTTGTCAGCACTCAGGAACTGGTCGATATGTATCCTGATCTCACTCCAAAGGAACGTGAATACAAGATTGTCAAGGAAAAAGGTGCCGTATTCCTCATGCAAGTCGGCAAAACCTTAACCAACGGAGAACGTCATGACGGACGTGCACCGGACTACGATGACTGGGAATTAAACGGCGATATCCTTGTTTATTATCCTGTTCTCGACATTGCTCTGGAGCTTTCTTCCATGGGTATCCGCGTTGACGAGGATGCGCTTGACAGACAGCTTACCATCGCAGGCTGTGACGACAGACGTGAGCTTCCTTTCCAGAAGGCAATCCTGAACAAGGAACTTCCATATACTATCGGCGGCGGCATCGGCCAGTCCCGTATCTGTATGTTCTTCCTCAGAAAAGCACACATCGGTGAAGTGCATGCTTCCCTGTGGCCGGAAGAAGTAATGAAAGAAGCAGCAGCAAAAGGAGTACAGCTTCTGTAAAAAAGCCGTAAACCTGGAATACTCAGAGATCACAGACACACAGATGTGTAAATACACAATGTATATCTGAGTGCCTTATCAGACAAATGTAACGGGGCGAATACAACAGTGAATATTTTATTTTTTTTAACACCTAAAAGTGATGTAGCATATATATTTGAAAATGAGACTCTTCGTCAGACTCTTGAGAAAATGGAACACAGAAAATTTTCCTGCATTCCGCTTCTGAGTCTGGACGGGAAATATAAAGGAAGTATTTCCGAGGGTGATCTTCTCTGGGGAATGAAAACCTTAAATGTTCCCGGACTGAAAGAAGCAGAGAGCATTTCCATTATGGCAATTCCGCGCAGAGCAACCTATAAGGCAGTTCACGCAGATTCTGACATGGAAGATCTGCTGGACAAGGCAATTAACCAGAATTATGTCCCGGTTGTAGATGATCAGGGATACTTTATCGGCATCATCACCCGTAAAGAGATCATCAAATACTGCTACAAAGAACTGAAGAAATATATAAAAGCTTCAGATTCATAAAAAGAGCTGCCGCATTGCAATTTGATATGCTCCCTTCTAAGTAGACAAGAGAAATAATAAAATCTTGTTTATT
>ERZ1026947.526-NODE-526-length-22323-cov-5.891189_pt1 | contig 22323 bp, 20 predicted proteins | sample MGYA00519568_ERZ1026947 | MGnify/ENA primary metagenome ERZ1026947 (study PRJEB26926, sample SAMN06164744) | human gut metagenome | biome: ENVO:00009003; feature: ENVO:2100002; material: ENVO:00002003 | host: Homo sapiens | place: USA | collected 2012 ...
AGATTCGCCTTAGTCTCGTGGGCTCGGAGATGTGTATAAGAGACAGTATCAGTACTACCTGGAAAGAAAAATTGATGCAGCAAAAATATATCTTGTGCACACCAATATGAGTATCGGTGATATTGCAAAAGTTCTGCACTATGCTGATCAGCAGTATTTTTCATCAAGCTTTAAAAGTGCAGTAGGCTGTTCACCGCTTGAATTCAGAAAAAGAATCAGGAAATAGACTTTTGTCAATTATTGTGATAATACTAACATTGTCTGTGATATATCCTGTTTAAAACGGTTATCAAAAGATGTATATTAATAGAGAAAGGAGCTGGAAATATGACAGAATCATTTTCCTTTTTTCTTGTAACGGATACTCATTATTATGACAGCTCGTTCAAAAGCACGGGCAAGGCATATGAGGAAAGAAGCCGTACGGATCAGAAATGTGTTGCTGAAACACCTGCAATTGTTGATGCAGGCTTTGAACAGATAGCACAGAACAAAGATACGGATGTTATTCTTATTCCCGGTGATTTGGTTTATCGCGGTGAGTATCAGAGCCATATTGGCTTCAGAGAAAGGCTGTATAAGCTTGCTGAGCAGGGGAAAAGAATTTATATTATTACAGCACGTCACGATTATTGTGAGGATGGTGAGCCTGCTGAATTTGACGGAGATCAGATAATACCTGTTAAGGGTATGCCGAGAGAAGAGCTGAGAGACTTTTACAAGGACTTTGGCTTTGACAGTGCAATCAGTGAGCATAAGGAAAGTATGAGCTATGTTGCACAAATTGCTGATGGAATCAGGCTGCTTGCACTGAATTGTGACGGTGACTGCAAGGATTTCAAAGGAATCTGGGAAAGCCAGATGCAGTGGGCACTGGAGCAGATTAAAGAGGCTCATGAAAGCGGCAATTACATATTTGCAATGACACATTATCCGCTTTTACCGTTCTCAGCGATTATGAATCTGATCGGTGATGCAAAGCTTACTGACTGGGAAACAGTTGCCACAACGCTTGCAGATGCAGGACTTGATCTGATTTTTACAGGACATATGCATGCTCAGGCTGTGACTGATTATACGACAAAGAAGGGGAACACCATTACGGATGTTCAGACCGGCTGTTTTGTTGGTTGTCCTTGTGCTTACAGAAAGATCACATTTGAACCTAATAATACTATAGATATTAAATCATATACAATTGATGATTTTGATTATGATAAACAGGGCAAAACTGCAAGTGAGTATTTCCGATGGCGTTTTGACAGAATGATTAACTGGAAAATGGATGAAATACTCCCTGCACCTGCCAAGAAAATTCTTGACAAATTCACACTGAAAAAGCTCGGCAGATTGCTTTGCTTTAAGGTTGATAAAAGTATTGAAAATAGGCTGGCAAAAGATGTGGGAATTGAACTTGTTCGTAATATATTTGTAGGCGACGAGCCGCATGTTAAGGGCACACCTATGTATGAAGCAATGGAAAAGCTGCTTAAAAGGCTGCATTTTGTTACTCATATAATTGAGAAAAAGATGGGAAGCAAAAATCCGGTGCTTGCAGATATAGATACCTTTGTTCTTTCAATGATAGGGGATGAAGAGCAAAGGGATTATAATACAGTTTTAAATATAAACTGGAAAATGAACTGATAAAAAGGGGTAAAAATTTATGTCAGAAAAAGTTTTAACACAGCCTGGATCACAGGAAAAAAAGTTTATTAAGCCGGGTGAATTCATTGCGTATCTGGTAGCAGTATTTTTCTACACCAATATGACAGGTATGGTTGGTTCATACCGCAGTGCTTATTTGGTTGATGTACTTCGAATTAATGAGAATCAAGCATCTTTATTCAATGTTTTAACCAGTATTATTCCGTTTATTCTTAATTTCTTTATTGCGATGTACATTGACGGGCGTTCAGTTGGTAAAAAAGGAAAGTTCAGACCGCTTGTTCTGCTTGCAGCAATACCGCTTGGTATTTTGCTTCTGCTCAGTTTCTGGGTACCAAAGGGTTTAACAGGCACAATTCTTATGATTTATCTTGTAACCGTTGCAATCGGCTGGGCAATAGCCACTAATTTTGGTAATCAGATTAACAGTATGGCTGCAGTTCTGACACCTAACCTTAAAGAGCGTGACACCGTAATGTCCTTCAGAGGTATTGTTTCTGCTGTAGGTAACTCTGCTCCACTTGTAATTGTTCTTGTTATTGCAATTTTTGTTAAGGATGCAAGCACACAGTATATTATCGGTGCTGCTCTTTGTGGTGTAGTTGGTATTTTAACCATGCTCTTTGGTATAAAGATGACAAGAGAGCGTATTGCTTATGATAATGAAAAGAAGAATCCGCTTGAAGGATTTGCTGAAATTATCAAGAATAAGTATGCCTGGACAATTATAATATCAGAATTCTTAAAAAGTTTCAGAAGTATTGCTACATTTATGGGTGTGTTCCTTGCTGCGGCACTTCTTGGCAGCTCAAGCAAGTTCCTGCTTTTTGGCCTGCCGACAGGTATCGGCACAGCAGTCGGCATGCTTGTTATCAATTTCCTTCTCAAAAAATTCAATTCGAAGGTTCTTTATATTGCAAGCGGTATTTATTCAGTTATTATTAATGCTGCAGCATTTGCTGTTGGTTATATTTATTTTAAATCCCCAAGCCCTGTGCTTCAAATATTATTTATTGTATTCCTATTTCTTATTGGTTTACAGTTCGGTGCATCCAATCTTCTGCCAACCATGTTCCAAGCAGATGTGCTTGAGGATATCGAGCTTAAAACAGGTAAGCGTCTTGATGCGTCACTGCCATTCGTTATCGGTATCGGCACAATGATTTCAGGTACTATTGCAAATGGTCTTGCACCAAAAATTCTCTATGGTACGAATTCAATCTGCGGCTATATTCAGGGGTTGGAAGACGGAACTGCCCAGAGCTTTGAAACAAAGGTGTGGATGCTGTTCTTCTATACAATTGTTCACGGTATTATGATGTTCCTTGCAGGCGTTCCGTTCTTCTTCTACAAGCTTACAGGCAAGACAAAGGAAGAGGTTCACGAAAAGGTTCTTGCGCAGAGAGCGGCTCTTGAAAATAAGGACGCAGAGTAATTTAAAATCAAAAAAGGATTTGCCGGATTTTGGCAAATCCTTTTTATTTTTATGGATAAGAAAAATTGCATATAATTATGATAGACTGAAATAAATCCGGTGATTTTATGTTTTATCAATTTGACGATGATGTTGTCAGTGTAAGCACGGATGAGCTTAACGATAATATTCTGACTATCGGTTATGTGAACATACAGGAACTGTCGGATATTTACCGGCGGTTTGACTTTTTTATGCAGTCAGTTGAGAAATGCAAGGAAAAAAGCAGCTTTTTCTCTTCGGATATTGAGGTGCATGACAGATATTGCTTTGTAAAACTGAATGTTGTAAATGTTTCTGATGCTGATGGACTTGGCAATTGTTTTGCACTTTTTATCAAGAAGAATCTTTTGCTTATTGTCAATGTACTTGACCGGAGCTGCTCAAACCGTGATATATTTATGCGTGTTATGTCAAAAATTTCCTGTGAAAATATTACGCTTGAAAAGCTTGTCTGCTCCTTTTTTGAAGAGCTGATATCAGGTGATAATAAAAAACTGGAGGGCGCAGAGTTTGAAATCAATTCCCTTGAGGAAACTGTTTTGAAAAATAAAGCGGATAAAAATTTTAATATGAAGCTACTGAATATGAAAAAAGAACTGCTCACTCTCAGAGGATATTATGAACAGCTGATTGATATCAGTGAGGCACTGCGTGAAAATGAGAATGAAATATTTGAGGAAAACGGTCTGAGGGCATTTCATATTTTTACCGATAAAGCTGTAAGGCTTAAGGAAAATGTTGATTTATTAAGGGACAGTGTGGTGCATCTGTGGGATGCGTACCAGGCTTATCTTAATATGCGTCTGAATCAGAGTATGAAAGTATTTACGCTGATGACGACTATCTTTTTTCCGCTTACCGTTATTGTAGGCTGGTATGGTATGAATTTTGAGTTTATGCCTGAGCTTCACTGGAGGTACGGATATCTATATGTAATCGTTTTCTCAGTTCTTGTTGTAGCCGTTCTGTATCTTTGGTTCAAAAAGAAAAAGTGGCTTTAGATTTTTTAATGTGCTAAAATAATTACAGGCGGTGATAAAATGGATTATATTGCAGGGTACACATCTCCGATAGGTGAAATTCTTCTGGCGAGTGACGGAGAAAATTTAACAGGCTTATGGTTTGAAAATCAGAAATATTTTAAGAATACATTATCATCTGATTATGAGGAAAAAAAGCTTCCGATTTTTGAAAAGGTGTTTTCCTGGCTGGACAGGTATTTCAAGGGTGAAAAGCCTGAGACAGACTTTCCCATTAAGCCGAGAGGCAGTGCATTCAGGCAGCAGGTGTGGAAACGGCTTACACAGGTTCCATATGGAGAAACGATTACCTATGGCGAAATTGCAAAAGAAATGACAGGCGGACTGATGTCTGCACAGGCAGTGGGAGGTGCAGTAGGGCATAACCCTATAAGTATCATTATACCCTGCCACAGAGTTGTGGGAGCAAATGGAAATCTGACAGGCTATGCCGGAGGGATAGACAAAAAGGTGTACCTGTTGGATCTTGAAAGTGAATAAGAAAAATTCGGCTTAAGACTTGCTTAAGCCGAATTTTTTATATCTCATTATTTATCATTTTGACAAGCTGGTCCTTTGTCATAAAGCCGATTGAAGAGTTTACTGTTTTACCATTTTTAATGAGTACAATTGTAGGAATACTTGTAATACCAAATGTTGAAGCAAGCTCTGCTTCCTCATCCACATTAACTTTTCCGACCTTGAGCTTTCCGCTGTATTCCTCAGCAAGCTCCTTGACAATCGGTGAAATCATACGGCATGGACCGCACCAGGTTGCCCAGAAATCCAGTAATACCGGCATATCAGAGTTCATAACTTCATCCGTAAAATTATTTTTTGTAATTTCTAATTCAGCCATTTTTCATTCTCCTTTACTTTTTAGATTTATAATAAAGCATACAATGACAATATCCCTCAAAGTCAGGATCGTTTATCTGTTCTTTGAATTCTTTGCACATACATTTATTCTCTTCGGATTTTTCTATTCGGCAGGGACAATATCCGCCTGTTTTTTTCAGTCCTTCCTTTATTGACTGTACAATTTCTTTATCCGGATTCAAAGTGATTTTCATTTGTGTACCTCCATATAATTTGATGTGTTATCTTAATTATATATAAAAAATAGTATTAAAACTGTGACTAAGTCTCATTTCTGTAAATTGAATTTTTCGAGACATTAACATTCTTACTAAAAATATATCCACGATTTGTTTGAAATAAACCGTCTGTTTAAAATATTATAGCATAAAATAAAAATTTTTCAAAGCAGTAAGGTCTGTACTCGCGCAAACGAATACAGACCTTTTCTTATTTTTTCTAATTCTTTTTTTCTTTTACAGTTACCCATATTTCGGTTCTGTAGTCGGGTGATGTCATAACGCCTGCCGGATAAGCCTCAATATCCATTTCGTACGTCGGCTCATAATTTGCCGTCGGAAAAAATTCCGAGCATATTTTATGCCAGGTGTTCTGAACGGCATCCGGCATAGGGCCTATGCATTCAAATACTGCCCATGTGCGTGCAGGAATTTCCTTGACGCTGAATCCGTCAGGTACTTCAGTATTGTCACCGCATACTGCAGCAATGGAGTATTCAAAGGTTTTCTTGTTGTTCGGCGTGTTGCCGTAGCATATGCCAAAGATATTTGTTCTGTCCGTTGTCAGCTCAAGCAGCTTGTATACTGTTCCGTCCTGATGCGACTGAGTCCAGAAATCAGGAATTGTGTTTTTGTTCTGCTCATCGTCAATACTCTGCGTACTGATTTTTTCCAGAACCTTGAATGCATCCTTTTTTACAATTTTGTAATCCATAATATTACCGCCTTTTAAATGAATTTCAACAGAAAGACGTGAGAATGATTTCAGCGGTGAGCTGTTTTTCTTGGCCTGCGACGGAGTAATTCCGTGAAACCTTGAAAAGGCTCTTGAAAAGCTTTCAGGTGAATCATATCCGTATTTCAGTGCGATATCAATTACCTTTTCATCTGTGCCGCTTAACTCATTGCCAGCGAGAGTTAATCTGCGGTTTCTGATATATTCACCCAGTGAATAATCACAAAGTATATTGAAAATCCTCTGAAAATAAAATGCGGACAATCCTGATTGTGCTGCAATTTCTTCTATATCCAAATCATCAGTAAGATGCTCTTCAATATAGTCAATTGCGTTTTGCAGCCCCTGAATATAGTTCATGTATTCATCCCTTTCTGCTGAGATTATTATAGAACAGTTGATTTTTATATTCCTGATATTTTATGCAATTTCATGTCAGATAAAAATAAGAAAATCAGGACTGAATATTCAATCCTGATTTAAACCTTATTTTGTTCAACTATTGCCTATGTTATTATTTCTTTTTGAATTTGTCAAAAAAGCCTTCCTTACCCTTTGGCGGGATATAGTTTTTGTCAAACTGCTTTAAAAGCTCTTTCTGTTCATCTGTAACGGATTTCGGAATATCGACAATGATTCTTACATGCTCGTCTCCCTTGCCCATACCATTGAGACGCTGTATACCCTTGTTGCCCTTAAGGGTGAATACTTCACCGGGCTGTGTTCCTGCAGGGATATTCAGCTTTGTATCACCTTCAAGAGTAGGTACTTGAATCTCAGCACCGAGAGTTGCCTGAACAAATGAAATATGTCTGTCAACCCATACATCATATCCGTCACGGTTAAAGTAAGGGTGCTTTTTGATATTGACAACTACCTTGAGGTCGCCTGCTGGTCCGCCGTTTGTACCATCGTTTCCGAAGCCTCTTACATTCACTACCTGATTGTTATCAATGCCGGCAGGAATGTTGATATCAATTTTCTTTCTTGCACGTACCTTGCCCTTGCCGTTACATTTATGGCATGGTGAGGTGATAATCTTTCCTGTTCCGCCGCAGCGGTTACAGGTTTTCTGTGTGGTCATTACACCAAACGGACTTCTCTGCTGAACGTTGATTACACCTCGACCCTGACATTCAGGACAGGTAGTAGGGGATGTGCCCTTTGCAGCACCTGAACCGCCGCATTCACTGCAGTCCATAACACGCATAACCTCAATGGTTTTCTTGCAGCCCTTTGCTGCATCTTCAAAGGTAAGACTGACAGCAGTCTGCAAATCACGTCCTCTTTGCGGAGCGTTAGGATTTCTGCCTCCTCCGCCAAAACCGCCGCCGAAGAAAGAGGAGAAAATGTCTCCCAGATCAATATCACCGTCAAATCCAAATCCGCCGCCGAAGCCTGCTCCGCCCTGACCTGCACCATAGTTAGGATCAACTCCTGCAAAGCCGAACTGGTCGTAACGTGCTTTTTTCTGTGGGTCGGATAAAACCTCATATGCTTCGTTGCATTCCTTAAATTTTGCCTCTGCTTCAGCATTGTCAGGATTCAGGTCCGGATGATATTTTTTTGCTGTCTTTCTGTATGCTTTTTTTATTTCATCATCGCTGGCGCCTTTGTTTACGCCGAGCACCTCGTAATAGTCTCTTTTATTCTCAGGCATTTAATTGCCCCCAATCTAAGTAAAACTTTACATAAGCACACACGGACTTGTGTGTGCTTATGCTAACTGATTATATATTATTTATTAGTTATCGTCAACCTCTGTGTAATCGGCATCGGTATAACCTGCGTCCGCACCGCCTGCAGCCTGTGTTGGATCAAAGCCTGCAGCTCCTGCTGCGTTCGGATCTGCTCCGGCAGCCTGTGCAGCCTGATAGAGTTTCTGAGAAACTTCATAGAACTTATTCTGTAAATCCTCCTGAGCGGTCTTGATTGCATCGAGATTTTCACCCTTGAGGGCTTCTTTAAGTGTATCTACCTTTGTTTGAAGAGCAGATTTGTCGTCAGCTGAGAATTTGTCACCATCTTCAGAAATAAGTTTTTCTGTCTGGTATACCATCTGATCAGCATTATTTCTGATGTCAATAGCTTCTCTCTTTTTCTTATCCTCTTCTGCGAACTGCTCAGCCTCTTTAACAGCCTTGTCAATATCTTCCTTGCTCATATTTGATGATGCAGTGATTGAAATAGCCTGCTCCTTGCCTGTACCGAGATCCTTTGCTGATACGTGAACAATACCATTAGCATCAATATCGAATGTTACTTCAATCTGAGGAACACCGCGTCTTGCAGGAAGAATTCCGTCAAGATGGAACATGCCAAGTGTTTTGTTGTCCTTAGCGAACTCTCTTTCACCCTGAAGAACGTGTACCTCTACGGATGTCTGATTGTCAGCAGCAGTTGAGAAAATCTGGCTCTTCTTTGTAGGAATGGTTGTATTTCTTTCAATAATAACAGTGTTGATACCGCCCATTGTTTCAATACCAAGTGAAAGCGGAGTTACGTCGAGAAGAAGGAGACCCTTAACGTCGCCTCCGAGTACACCGCCCTGAAGTGCAGCACCCATAGCAACGCATTCGTCAGGATTGATACCCTTAAATGGTTCTTTACCGCTGAATTTCTGAATAGCCTCCTGAACAGCAGGGATTCTTGTTGAACCGCCGACGAGGAGAATTTTGTCAATCTCATTCATGGAAAGACCTGAATCGCTCATAGCCTGACGTACAGGACCCATTGTTGCTTCTACAAGGTCAGCAGTCATCTCGTTGAACTTAGCTCTTGTAAGTGTAAGTTCAAGGTGCTTAGGACCTGTTGCATCTGCTGTGATGAATGGAAGAGAAATCTGAGCAGTTGTCATACCTGAAAGGTCAATCTTTGCTTTTTCTGCGGCTTCCTTAACTCTCTGCATAGCCATTTTATCATTTGAAAGGTCAATACCATTGTCCCTTTTGAATTCAGCGACAATCCAGTCCATAACCTTCTTATCAAAGTCGTCACCGCCGAGACGGTTGTTACCTGCTGTAGCAAGTACTTCCTGAACACCGTCACCCATTTCAATAATTGAAACGTCAAAGGTACCGCCGCCGAGATCATATACCATTACCTTTTGATCATCTTCCTTGTCAATACCGAAAGCAAGAGCAGCAGCAGTAGGCTCGTTGATGATTCTCTTTACCTCAAGACCTGCGATTTTACCTGCATCCTTTGTTGCCTGACGCTGTGCATCTGTGAAATAGGCAGGAACTGTGATAACAGCCTCCGATACGGTTTCACCAAGATAAGCCTCAGCATCAGCCTTAAGTTTCTGAAGGATGATTGCTGAAATCTCCTGAGGAGTATAAGCCTTTCCATCAATGGTTACTTTGTAATCTGAGCCCATATGTCTCTTGATTGAAGAGATTGTCTTATCAGGGTTTGTGATAGCCTGACGCTTTGCAACGTTACCTACCATTCTTTCGCCGTCTTTTGAAAAAGCAACTACTGACGGAGTTGTTCTTGCGCCTTCTGCGTTTGCGATTACTACGGATTCACCGCCTTCAATAACACTGACGCAGCTGTTTGTTGTACCTAAATCAATACCGATAATCTTTGACATAATCATTGTCCTCCTTATAATTAGTTGGCCGTTTTGACCATTGCAGGTCTTACAACCTTATCATTTATTTTATAGCCCTTTTGAAATACATCGGTGATTATGTTTGACTCCAGTTCTTCGTCCTCAATATGCATTACTGCATTGTGGAAGTTAGGGTCAAACTGCTCGCCGCTTTCGCCATAGGCTGTAACACCAAGTTTTTCAAGTGTTGCCATAAGACCGTCATAGGTCATTTGTACACCTTTTTTCAGTCCTTCGTAATCTTCCTGTTCATTTGACAGTGCTCTTTCAAGATTGTCTATTACAGGGAGAAGCTCACCTACTGTTTTAGCGGTTGCAAAGCTGAAGGTTTCACTCTTTTCCTTTTCAGAGCGTTTACGGAAATTTGCATATTCGGCAGTAATTCTTAAGAGTTGTTCTTTGGTGTCAGCAAGCTCTTTTTCAAGAGAGTTTGCTTCCTCCTCAGTTTTTTCATCTTTTGTTACTTCCTCATTGATTTCCTTTTCTTCATTCATTTTCTCGGTTTTCTTTTTACTCATTTCGTACCTCCTTTTGAGAGCAGAGCGTCTACTGTATTAAATATATATTCCACACAGGGAATAATGCGCTGATAGTCAATGCGTGTCGAGCCAATCATTCCCAAAGCGGCAACTTGATTGTTGCCATATGTGAATTTTGAAATAATTGTTGAAGTATTTTTTAATTCGTATAATGGATTTTCATCGCCGATAAACATTGTGCGGTTTGCATTTGTTTTTGCAAATTGTCGTGAGAAATTAATCAGCTTTTCCTTATCGGCAAGGAAGGAAAGTATCTTGTAAACTTCATTCCCCAATTCCTCGTGAGCAAGCAGATTGGTTTCACTTTCGAGGTTCAGTTTGCTTTGTGAAGCCTCGCTGCATAGAGAGCAGAGAGATGTGAGCACAGGTAAGAGATCAAATACCCGCTCTCTCGCTATCAGGACTGAATGTTGAATGAGTGAAAGATTAACATCTGTAAGCGGTGTACCGACAAATAATCTATTGGCTACCTCATAAAATAATAATCTGAATTCATCGTCAATCGGACAAGGTATGTTGATTAATGATGATTTGATTTTGCTGCCTACCGTAAGCATAACGAGCATAGCCTTTGAATTGCCGGCAGGAATAAGGTCTATACCTTGTATGCAGTCAAGGGGATCTGCAACAGAGCAGCAAAATCCGATACAATGTGTGTACTGAGCAAGCAGCTTGGCTGCATCTGAAAGCAAACGCTCCGGGTCACCTGAATTCACTGAGAGTGCTTCAGCGATAACTTTTTTATCATAAACTGAAATGTTTTTTGGCACCATAATGCTGTCAACATAGTATCTGTATGAAGCCTTGCTTGGAACACGTCCTCCGCTGGTGTGCCTTTGTTCAAGGTAACCGAGCTCTGAAAGGTAAGCCATTTCATTTCTTACAGTGGCACTGGAAACGGAGTAGGGAAGAAGCTGGCATAAAGTTTTTGAACCCATAGGTTCACCTGTCTGAATGTAATGCTCAATGATTAAATTGAGTATTGCCAGACGTCTTTCACTTATCATCCTTTCCGCACCTCTTTGTGATTTTTGTAGTTAGCACTCTAAATGTCTGAGTGCTAACTCTGTTATAATACTATATCTATTTTGCTGATTTGTCAATAGTTTTTTCCTAAAAATGAAAAAAATTCATCATTTGGAAATAAATATGTATAGATTAATAACATTAACAGCTGAAATAAACAGCAATTAAGCGACTGCTTATATATTATGGTATATAAAAATAAGTCCTGAGCACATATAGTGTTCAGGACTTATAATACAGTATACAATTTATCATTTAAGCAGAGCTCGATACATTTTGATATATTCGTTAGCGCTCTTACCCCAACTCATATCACAATCCAATGCACGTTTTACAAGTGTGCTCCAGCCATCACTGTGATAAGCATCGTACGCACGGTAAATTGCACCGAGCATATCGTATGCATCGTATGTTTTAAAGGTGAATCCATTTCCTTCTCCGTCACCACAATCTGTTATAGAGTCTTTAAGTCCTCCTGTTTCACGTACAATTGGCAGTGTACCATATCTGAGTGCTACCATTTGTGAAAGACCGCAAGGCTCTGATTTGCTCGGCATCAGAAACATATCAGTACCGGCATAGATTTTTCTTGCAAGATCAGGAACAAATCCGATTGTTATACCAACCTTATCAGGATACTTGTCGTGCAGATAACGGAAAAAGTTTTCATACTGCCATTCTCCGCTGCCAAGAACTACATATTGGATATTGCGCTCGCAGATGCTCTTCTCCAGCACTTCTTTTATAAGGTCCACGCCCTTGTGACCAACAAGTCGGCTTACAATTCCAATTACGGGAACATTTGCATCAACATTAAGTCCCATCATTTTCTGAAGCTCAGCTTTGTTTGCGGCTTTGTTGGAAAAATCATCTGCATTGTAGTTTGCCCATATGTCTTTGTCTGTTTCAGGGTTGTATCCGTCAACATCAATACCATTCAGTATACCGCAGAGCTTCCAGCTTCGCTGATTGAGAATCGGATCAAGACCATGACTGAACCAAGGGTCGAGTATTTCCTTAGCATATGTGGGTGATACGGTAGTAACTTTGTTGGCACATTCAATACCGGCTTTCATAAAGTTGACCAGTCCGTCATAAAGAATGAGGTTGTTATATTCAGGTGCGATTCCGAGAACGTCGTTAAGGAGCTCGTCTCCGTATTTTCCCTGATATTGAATGTTGTGTATTGTAAATACTGTTTTTATATTTTCAAATCCCATTCTGTTTGCATAATAGCAGCTGTAATAAAGAGGAGTAAGCGCACTCTGCCAGTCATTACAGTGAATGATATCCGGTTTCCAGTCGATAACGGGGATGATTTCCAGTGCTGCTCTTGCAAAGAATGCAAAACGCTCAGCATCATCATAGTGACCGTAAATTCCGTCACGCTTGAAATAATATTGATTATCAAGGAAATAGTAAATAACGCCGTTTGCTTTTGCCTCAAAAATTCCGCAGTACTGTCTTCTCCATGAAACAGGAACAGAAATAGAGGTAATAAATTTCATTTTATCCTTATATTCCTGTTTGATGCTGTCGTAGAGCGGCATAACCACACGGCAGCCAATTAGTCTTTTTCTTAAAGCTACAGGCAGCGAACCGGCAACATCACCGAGCCCGCCTGATGCCATAAAGGGAAGTGCCTCAGATGCAACATATAAAACTTTCATAATAACCTCCCTTATACTCTTGTGTTTTTTGTTAAGCAGATCGGGAAGGTTTTTGCACCTGCCAGCTCAACACCATCTTTTATATCTACATTTTTATCTGATATTATGCAGCTTATTTTTGCGTTGCTGCCGATAATAGTATCCTGCATAAGAATGGAATCCTTAACAACTGTATCTTTTCCGATTTTTACGCCCTTGAAGATAATGCAGTTTTCAACTTTTCCTTCAATGATGCATCCGTCTGCCACAAGAGAATTTTTCAGTGAAGAATCCGGACCGTAAAGAGTAGGCATATCGTCACGCTCTTTTGTGGAAATAGGGTGCTTGAACAGCTTTTTCCTGTTTTCCCTTTCAAGAACAGACATCGAAATATCATAATAGCTCTGGATAGAATCAATGGTTCCCACAAAGCTGTCCGTTGCGTCAAAGGCGTGTATTTTAAGATTTTTGATATTCGCCATAATGATGCTGCGCTGGTATGAAATTTCATTCTTGGAATGGGCGGTTGTAACAAGTGATTCAAGAAGATACTTCTTCATAATCATAATGTTGCAGGAATAGAAGACCTCATCATCTGTCTTTTTGTCGAGACTCATCTCAGTGATTCTGCCGTTTTTCTCAACCTTGTCAAAGGTGAGCACAGAGCCGATATTCTTAGGCGTTTTGCCTCTTACACCTAAAATTGTAATGTCTGCACCGCTTTCCTCGTGGGCATCAAATAATTCTCTGTAATCTGCTGAAACGACGTGGTTGCAGTCAGACATAAGAACATAGTCCTGATTTGACTGACGGAGAAAATTCATATTGCCGTAAATTGCGTCAATTCTGTTTCCCCACATTGTGGCACTGCCGATTGAAAAAGGAGGCAGAAGATAAAGACCGTCTGTCTTTCTGCTCAGATCCCAAGGCTTACCTGTTCCCACGTGGTCCATAAGTGACTGGAAATTTGCGTTTGTTACCACACCGATTTTTGCAATTCCGCTGTCAACCATATTTGAAAGAGGAAAGTCAATCAGACGAAAGCGTGAGCAAAACGGAACGGAGCCCATTGTTCTCATAGCTGTGAGGGAGTCAAGAGCCTCCTCATGAATATTTGCAAATACAATACCTAAAACTTTTTTACCGTTCATTGACTTATACCTCCTCTCCTGATTTTACCATTACTCCGGGTGCTACATATTTTCCTTTTGTAATCGTGGCACCGGCGCCGATTACCGGGATTCCCCATTCTTCAGGGTTTTCAAGCTGTTCGGGAATTTCACCGATTTTAGCATCCTCTTCAATCACTGCATTTTCTGCAACGATGGAATAGTAAACCTTAGCACCTTTTTTAATAACTGCACCGGGCATGATTACACTGTACTTAACATCAGCATCTTCCTCAATGACAACGTTTGATGATACCACGCTGTAATCAACATTGCCCTCAATCTCACAGCCTTCGCTGATTGATGAATTTTCAACAACAGCATTTTTGCCTATGTAGTGCGGCGGAGCCATAGGGTTTCTTGAATAAATTCTCCAGCTTGTATCGCTTAAATCAAGGTCAACGTTCGGATTGATGATATCCAGATTTGCTTCCCAGAGTGAGTCAATTGTTCCTACATCCTTCCAGTAGCCCTTGAATGGGAATGCAAACATCCTCTCACCTGCATCAAGCATTGTAGGAATGATGTTTTTGCCAAAATCGTTTGAAGAGCCTTCCGTGTTTTCATCCTGAATAAGATATTGCTTAAGCTTATCCCAGCTGAATACATAAACGCCCATTGAAGCCTTGTTGCTCTTTGGCTTTTCAGGCTTCTCTGCAAATTCATAAATTTCATCGTTGTCCTTTGTTGCAAGGATACCGAAACGTGAAGCCTCTTCCCAAGGTACTTCAAGTACTGCTATGGTACAGGCTGCATCGTTCTTTTTGTGAAAATCAACCATTTTTGCATAATCCATTTTATAAATATGGTCACCTGAGAGGATAACAACGTATTCAGGATCATATTTTTCAATAAAATTGATGTTCTGGTAGATTGCGTTTGCAGTGCCTTTATACCATTCTGCACCGCCGATTGCCTCGTATGGTGAAAGAATGTGAATTCCTCCCTGCTGACGGTCAAGATCCCAGGGCTGACCATTGCCAAGATAATCATTAAGCTCCAAAGGCTGATACTGTGTTAAAACACCTACGGTATAAATACCGCTGTTAACGCAGTTTGAAAGCGGAAAATCAATGATTCTGTAATTGCCGCCGTAAGGTACAGCCGGCTTTGCAATGTTTTTTGTCAGAACTCCCAGTCGGCTGCCCTGACCGCCTGCAAGCAGCATTGCAACAACGTTTGATTTGTGTGCCATTTTTTATCTCCTTTAGTTTTTCTTTTTTGTTTCTTTTTTCTCAAGATATATTGCGGAAAGTCCGTTCAGCTTTACACCGATGCTCTGGTCAAGGCCGTGCATCGGAAATTTTTTAGCCTTGTATGTTCCGGATATACGTGGTTTTGTGCCGCCGTATTTTTCAAGGGAGGTGTCAAGAACGACCTTGTATGTTGCATTTTCAGGTACGCCGATTCTGTACTCGTCAAAGCTGTTCGGCGTAAAGTTAAATATAGCAATAAGTTCCTTACCTTTTTTGTCAATTCTTCTGAATGCTATAATGGAATTTGCATTGTCCTCGCTTGATATCCACTGAAAGCCCTCCCAGCTGTAATCAATCTCCCAGAGTGCAGAATGTTTTTTATAGAATGTATTCAGATCTTTGGTGAAGCCGAGCATTTTTCTGTGCTTTTCATAATCCAGCAGCAGCCAGTCAAGTCCCTGCTTGTAGTTCCACTCAATGAATTGTCCAAATTCACTGCCCATAAATAACAGCTTTTTTCCGGGATGAGCAAACATATATGCAAGGAAGAGGCGCAAGCCGTCGAACTTCATATCGTAGTCGCCCGGCATCTTATTTATAAGACTTGCCTTGCCGTGTACAACCTCATCGTGGCTGATAGGTAAAACAAAGTTTTCGCTGAAAGCATAGAAAAAGCTGAAAGTAATGCAGCTGTGATTCCCTTTTCTGAAAAGAGGATCCATAGAAGTATAGCGAAGCATATCATTCATCCAGCCCATATTCCACTTGAAGTTGAAACCGAGACCGCCTATGTCGGTAGGCATTGTAATCATCGGCCAGGCTGTTGATTCCTCAGCAATCATCATTACCTCAGGGTGTTCGCTGAACATTGCACAGTTGAGCTCCTTGAAAAATTCAACTGCCTCAAGATTTTCACGTCCGCCGTTTTTGTTCGGTGTCCATTCTCCGTTTTCTCTGCCGTAGTCAAGATAAAGCATGGATGCTACTGCATCAACTCGCAGGCCGTCAAAATGAAATTTATCAACCCAGTACATAGCTGATGAAATCAGGAAGGATTTAACCTCGCTCTTGCCGTAATCAAAAACTCTTGTTCCCCATTCCTTGTGTTCACCTTTTTTCAGATCGGAATATTCGTAGGTGCACTCTCCGTCAAATTCGTAAAGACCGTATGCATCTTTAGGGAAATGTGCAGGTACCCAGTCAAGAATCACTCCGATTTCAGCCTTATGGCAGGAATCAATAAAATACATTAAGTCCTCAGGCTTGCCGTATCGTGATGTGGGAGCAAAGTAGCTTGTAACCTGATATCCCCATGAGCCGTCAAATGGATATTCCATTATCGGCATCATTTCGATATGTGTGTAGCCCATATCCTTTACGTAGGGAATAAGCTCATCTGCCATTTGACGGTAGGACAGGAAATCACCGTTTTCGTGCTGCTTCCATGAGCCGAAATGGATTTCATAAATATTGACAGGCTTTTCAAGAATGTTGCCGTTCTTTGATTTTTTATACCACTTTTCATCTTTCCACTTGTACTCAATATCTCCGTAAACTTTGGATGCAGTTCCGGGACGTGTTTCAGCGTGGAAAGCATAAGGGTCAGCCTTCATATTCATTCCGCCGCTTTTTGTGCGTATTGCATATTTATAGCAGTCAAAGACCAATATATCATCAATTTCGATTTCCCATATACCCGGTGAAATCTGATTCATAATGTTAATGTTTTCATCCCAGCCGTTGAAATCACCCACAACAGAAACAGCGACTGCGTGCGGTGCCCACACTCTGAAAACAAATCGTCCGTCATCTATTTTATGACAGCCGAAGAATTCATATGACTTATAGTTTTTTCCGCTGTGGAAAAGATAGAGCGGAAATTCATATTCATGTTTTATTTCTGACATTTTACATCTCCTTCTTCAGGTAAGTATCACACGTGAAACCGATTTTTTATAGCTATCGATTTTATATAACAACATAATAACACTATTACAAAGAATAATCAAGTTGTTTTTGTTCAGTTTGTTACAAAAAAAAACATAAATTTATAAAAATATGTGTAATTTGTCGCAATGACATAAACTGAAATTTAATAAATTAACCATTTTTGGTATTGAATGTAAGCGGATACATATGTTATAATATAAAAGATTTATTAATAGCAGGGAAGGGTGATGCTATGAAGGAAATAATTATTGCATACCCTATAAAAGCCACTGCTTTACAGCTTCGTTCCATGCTTGAAAATGAAGGCTTTCATGTTTCATATGTTTGTGCAACAGGTGCAAGTGTTCTGAGCATTGCTCAGGATCTGCGTGAGGGTGTTGTTGTCTGTGCTTCCATTTTAAGTGATATGGGTGCAGGAATACTTTCAGAACATCTGCCGGTAGGTTTTGATGTTGTGGCACTGTCTAAAAACGGCAGGGAAGAGTATATGGGCAATCTGATTAATCTGCCTCTTCCGGTTCACAGAGATGAATTTTTGCAGACGGTTTCCATTCTTGTCAGCACACGCTCCTCCTTCACTCAGCGAAAGGGCAATGACAATGAGATTATTTCAAATGCAAAGCTGATTTTAATGAACAGTAAAAATATCACGGAAAGTCAGGCACACCAGTATCTGCAGAAGGAAAGTATGCATACAGGAAAGAAGATTGTTGACCTGGCAAAGGAAATTATAAATGACTTTACCGAATAACTGAAGGACTGATTATTTATGAAATTTACAAAAATGCACGGCTGCGGCAATGATTATGTATACATTGATTGCTTTAAAGAAAATGTCGAAGATGAGGAGAAGGCAGCAATTATTTTATCGGACCGCCATTTTGGCGTAGGCGGTGATGGTATGATATTGATTAAAAAGGGTACCAAAGCAGATTTTGAAATGGTTATGTATAATGCTGATGGTTCAAGAGGTGCAATGTGCGGAAATGGTATACGCTGTGTTGCAAAATATGTTTATGATAACAAACTGACGGATAAAACCTCAGTTTCAATTGAATCTATGGGTGCGGTAAAATATATTGACCTGACTGTTGAAAATGGTGTGGCTGTAAGTGCCAGAGTTGATATGGGTGCACCGATATTGAAATCAGCTGATATTCCGGTTAATAGCGATAATGAAAAGGTTGTGAATGAAAAAATCACAATCGGCACAAGAGATTTTAATATGACCTGTGTCTCAATGGGGAATCCGCACGCTGTTATGTTTATTAATGAAAGTCCTAAGGATTTTGATTTGAATTATTATGGCGCTTTGTTTGAGAGCAATACCGATGTTTTTCCTGACAGAGTAAATGCTGAGTTTGCAAGAGTGGTAGACAGAAAAAATATTGAAATGCGTGTTTACGAACGCGGCACAGGAGAAACACTGGCCTGCGGAACAGGTACCTGTGCAACTGTTGTTGCGGCGATTCTTAACGGACTTGTTGATAACGATGTTACAGTTCACCTTATCGGTGGTGATCTTCAGATCAGCTGGAGCGGCAATGAAGGTGACAGTGTATTTATGACAGGTCCTGCAGCAACTGTCTTTACAGGTGAAATCAATATATAATTTCAGTAAACAAACGCAATGGAGGTTTAAAGTATATGAAGATTAATGAAAATTTTTTGAAGATTGAGGCCAGCTATCTTTTCTCAACTGTTGCAAAGAAGCAGAGAGAATATCAGGCTGCTCACCCTGAGGCTGATGTAATCCGCCTTTCAATCGGTGATGTAACAAAGCCGCTTGCACCTGTGGTTATTGAGGCTATGCATAAAGCCGTTGATGAAATGGCAAGCGAGGATACCTTCAGAGGTTATCCGCCTGAGTATGGATATGATTTCATTCTTGAGGCAATTCAGAAGCATGATTATGCTGACAGAGGAATTGATATTGCTAAGGATGAAATATTCCTTTCAGATGGTGCGAAATCAGACTGCGGCAATATCGGAGATATTTTTGCAGTAGACAACAAGGTTGCAATCTGTGACCCTGTTTACCCTGTATATGTTGATACGAATATTATGGCAGGCAGAAGCGGTGAGAAAAACGAGGATGGCCTGTGGTCAAATATCATTTATATGCCTTGTACTGCAGAGAATCATTTCACACCTGATATCCCTGAGGAGATTCCGGATGTAATTTATCTTTGCTTTCCAAACAATCCTACTGGTATGGTTGCTACAAAGGAGCAGTTGAAGAAATGGGTTGACTTTGCCAATGAGCATAACTCACTGATTCTTTTTGACTCAGCCTATGAAGCATTTGTTGTTGATGATAATATTCCGAAGTCCATTTATGAAATTGAGGGTGCTAAAACCTGTGCTATTGAGCTTCGCTCATTCTCAAAGACAGCAGGCTTTACAGGTATGCGCTGCGGTTATACTGTAGTTCCTAAGGACTTGAAGTTTAATGGGACAAGCCTTAATCCTATGTGGGCCCGCCGTCAGGCTACAAAGTTCAATGGTGTATCCTATATCACGCAGAGAGCTGCTGAGGCAATTTATACAGAAGAGGGTCAGAAGCAGATTAAAGAGGCTCTTTCCTATTATCAGAAGAATGCAAGAGTGATTTATGACGGACTCTGTGATGCAGGCTTTGAATGCTACGGCGGTGTAAATTCGCCATATGTATGGCTTAGGGTTCCTGAGGGATATACCTCGTGGGAGTTCTTTGATGAACTGCTTGAAAAGTGCCAGGTTGTAGGCACACCGGGTTCAGGCTTCGGTCCTGCCGGTGAAGGCTATTTCAGATTAACAGCCTTCGGCAATGCTGAAAAAACGGTTGAAGCAGTTGAAAGAATCAAGGCAGTATATAAAAGATAATTAAAATGCAGTGATACTGCAAAAAAAGTATATATAATCAATGTTGGAGGTTTACATTATGAAAAAGACAGAACAGCTCTATGAGGGCAAGGCAAAAAAAGTTTGGGCAACAGAAGACCCTAATGTTGTAATCGTTGATTACAAGGACGATGCAACTGCATTCAACGGCCTTAAAAAAGGCACAATCGTTGGTAAGGGTGTTGTCAACAATAAAATGTCAAACTATCTTATGCAGATTCTTGAGAAGAAGGGTGTTCCTACTCACTTTGTTGAGGAACTTTCAGACAGAGAAACAGCTGTTAAAAAGGTAACAATCGTTCCCCTTGAAGTTATTATTCGTAACCGTGCAGCAGGCTCAATCTGTAAGAGATTAGGTCTTGAAGAGGGTATGGATTTTGTTTGTCCTTCCATTGAATTTTCATACAAGGATGATGATCTCGGCGATCCGCTTATCAATGGTTATCACGCTGTTTCCTGCGGTTTTGCTACTCAGGAGGATGTTGATACAATCAAAAAAATGGCATTCACAGTAAATGATGTTCTTAAAGAGTACTTTGCATCAATCGGTGTTGAGCTTATCGATTTCAAGCTTGAGTTTGGTAAAACATCAGACGGTACAATCGTTCTTGCTGATGAAATCAGCCCTGATACCTGCCGTTTCTGGGATATTGAAACACACGAAAAACTTGACAAGGACCGTTTCCGCAGAGATATGGGCGGTGTAGAAGATGCATATGCTGAAATGATGAAGAGAGTAGGTCTTGACTAATGCCGAATAACACATATAATTCACCTTTTAATGCTCGTTATGCATCAAAGGAGATGCAGTATATTTATTCTCCTGATTTTAAATTCAAAACCTGGAGAAAGCTTTGGATTGCTCTTGCTGAAACAGAGAACGAGCTTGGTCTCAATGTAACACAGGAACAGATTGATGAGCTTAAGGCACACGCTGAGGACATCAATTATGAGGTTGCACAGGAGTATGAAAAGAAATTCCGTCACGATGTAATGAGCCATGTTCACGCTTACGGTGAGCAGTGCCCGAATGCAAAGGGTATTATTCATCTTGGTGCAACAAGCTGCTATGTTGGTGACAATACCGACGTGATTACAATGAAGGAAGCATTGCTCCTTATTAAAAAGAAACTGGTCAATGCGATTTCATCAGTGGCAAAATTTGCTGATGAATATAAGGATATGCCTTGTCTCGGATTTACCCATTTCCAGCCTGCTCAGCCTACTACCGTAGGTAAGCGAGCAACACTCTGGCTTATGGATCTGGTAATGGATTACGAGGAAATCTGCCACGTAATTGATTCTCTTATGCTTTTAGGCTCAAAGGGTACAACAGGTACACAGGCATCCTTCCTCGAACTGTTTGACGGTGACCACGAAAAGTGCAAGGAGCTTGACAGAAAGATTGCTGAAAAAATGGGCTTCAAGGCCTGCTTCCCTGTCAGCGGACAAACCTATGCAAGAAAGCTTGATACAATTGTATGCAATTGTCTTGGCTTGATTGCGCAGTCCTGCTGCAAGTTTTCAAATGATTTGAGACTTCTTCAAAATCTTAAGGAAGTTGAAGAGCCTTTTGAAAAGAATCAGATTGGCTCATCAGCTATGGCTTATAAGCGTAATCCGATGAGAAGTGAGCGCATAGCTTCACTTTCACGTTACGTTATGATTGATGCACTTAATCCTGCATGGACAGCATCTGCACAGTGGTTTGAAAGAACACTCGACGATTCTGCAAACAAGCGTGTTTCTGTTGCTGAAGCATTCCTCGCAACCGATGGTATTCTTGATTTATATATCAATGTTACTTCAGGTCTTGTGGTTTATCCAAAGGTAATTGAAGCAAGACTTATGAGTGAACTTCCATTTATGGCTACTGAAAATATTATGATGGATGCCGTAAAGAAGGGTGGAGACCGTCAGGAGCTCCACGAAAAAATCCGTCAGCACTCAATGGCAGCAGGTGCCGTTGTTAAGGTTGAGGGCGGACAGAACGACCTTGTTGACCGTATTGCAGCTGATCCTGCATTTATGACAACGAAGGAGGAAATTCTTGCCATTCTCAAGCCTGCTAATTTCGTTGGCAGAGCACCGCAGCAGACAGCTGATTTCCTTAAAGAAACAGTTGCACCTATCCTTGAAAAGGAAAAGGATCTTCTTGGTGTAAGTGTTGAGATTAATGTGTAACTTAATATAATATGTATATACAGTAAGCCGGCAGTTCGTATTGAACTGCCGGCTTTGGTTAGGCAATAGAGAGAAATCCGAACCTGCCCCAAATGCAGAATGAAAGCGAATTTA
>ERZ1026947.538-NODE-538-length-22135-cov-7.718886_pt1 | contig 22135 bp, 18 predicted proteins | sample MGYA00519568_ERZ1026947 | MGnify/ENA primary metagenome ERZ1026947 (study PRJEB26926, sample SAMN06164744) | human gut metagenome | biome: ENVO:00009003; feature: ENVO:2100002; material: ENVO:00002003 | host: Homo sapiens | place: USA | collected 2012 ...
AGTCTCGTGGGCTCGGAGATGTGTATAAGAGACAGGTACCGGCAGGGCGAATCGGACGAACAGATTATTGATCTGCCGACGAAGCTCAAAACGAAAAAAGGTGAGATTATCACGATTACGCACCAGATGCCGGAGGATGCCGGCGAGGACAGCGCAATCTGTTTTTATACAGAGTTCCAGAACGTGATTGTCTCAATCGGCGACCGTCGTGTCTATGAAAGCGGTGTGCTGGCAGATAACAGGATGATGAAAAATGCGGTGCCCGGATATCATGTGGTGGATATTGACGCGAGAGCCGGGGAGACAGTAACGATTCAGCTTTCCTCTGCCTATGGCAGATACAGTGGCAGAGTACCTGGGATTTATTATGGTTCGCACGGCGATATTGTATCGTGGCTCATACGGCGAAATGGTATTCCATTTGTTGTGTCACTCATGATCCTGGTGCTTACGATTCTACTGGGGGTATCGCTGTTATTTATGACAAATGAGAATATCAACAAGCAGAAGGCGGCGTATGGATTTGGGTTTATTGTCTTCGCGGCGGCATGGATTTTCTTTGGAAATACGATGATGCAGCTGTTGACGAAAAATCAGTTTGCAACCTACATGGCAAGCCAGATCTTTTTGCTTTTGATGCCATTGCTATATTTTATGTATTTGCGAAGCTTTGCGATGAAGCGGCGCTATGCGAAGATCTTTGAGATTCTGATCTATGTATATGCAGTGAATTTCCTGACTGGAATTGTATTTCAGTTAGTGGGTGTCTGTGATTTTGCAAGCTATATGTTCTTTACGAAGATTTTGATTATGGTTGGTTTGCTATTGCTGTGTCTGATTATGTATTTAGCGGCCGACACATATGAGGATAAGAGTATTTACAGTAATTTCTGGGCGAATGTGATATTGACCGGTTCATGCATGGTGGAATTCATCTTGCATTTCTTCCGGTTTTACAAGAGTTATCAGGGTGTTGTCCTGCAGATTGGATTGTTTGTATTTGCAGTGCTTTTGATGATTTCTATTGAAAAAACAGTGATTCAGGAGATGAATGCAGAACGTGATGCAGCACTGAGTAGTGTCGGGCATGAGAAGTCGCAGGCAGTGCGGACAATCAACACTGCACTTATCTATCGGGCATTAAATACAGCAATTACGGATTTAAAGACACACGATCAGGCGAACAGCCGTCTGATCTACGATACTTCGATGTTTATGCAGCATAACATGGATGCTGTCTATAAGCAGGAACTTGTTTCTTTCGATACAGAGCTTTCTTATATCCGGGCATATCTTGGCATGCAGAAGCGGATTCATCCGGGGCTTGAGGTTCTCATTGAGGACAAGGTTACAGAGTTCAAGGTGCCATACAACACGATTGAACCACTTGTGGAAAATGCGGTCGAGGCGGCTGTAGAGACGAAGCAGGGAGGAAAGGTTGTCGTGCGAAGCTATGAGCGGTTAGACTGCTTTGCAATCCAGATCGTGGACAATGGAACTGGTATTTCACCGGTAAAGAAGTTCCGGTCAAAACAGGATTTCCGCGAACTTCAAAAACAACTGAAATCGACGGTGGGAGCATTGATCGAAGTGCGTACAAAACAAGACAAAGGTACCATATTGACCGTGAAGATTCCAAAACGGGGATATATTATAAAGGAGTAAAAGATGACGTTTTCGGAGCAGATCGTGTATGGATGGTTTAAACCATCAAAATATAAAAATATGATAGAATTACCGTGCAGGCGATTTGTTGCGTATGTTATTGTGATGATGCTTGTCTTAGCCGTTGTCAGTTATGTTGTTCCGACGGCATCTATCATCTCAGGATTTGGAGGCTTTGAGAAGCTCTTCACGCAGAGTCTGGGCGAGGTAAATTATACGGATGATACCCTTTCTGTATCCAATAATTTTGATATGCATATCAACGCTGCAAATTTCTTAGTGGATACGACACAGGAGACAGTACAAAATGACAGCCTGAAAAAACAGGGGATGTTTTTCGCGGTTGGGAGCAAAACCGTGCGTGTCAGCATGGTGCTTGGTTCGAAAGTTACGGATTATGGGGTTTATTACCTGTGTGATTATCTGCCGGAAGGCTTTAACAACGACAGTCTTGTGGCGATGATTCCATCAATCTATGCAACACTCTTTGTGACATTGCTTGGTACAATGCTCAGTTATTTTGTAAAGTATGCGGTTGTTGCACTCCTGTTTTCGATTCTTGTGAATAGCATGAATCATCAGTTCCATTTAAACTTACGGTTTGGGCAGGTGTTTGCGCTTTGCTTCTATGGACAGTCTTTTTCGATGATCCTGTCGAATTTCAATCAGGCGATTGCCTTTTTGCCGGGGCTGCTGGTATCGGTCATAGGAATTTTCGTGACTGTGCATATGATTACTGTGAGCGTTGCTCTGATAAAGGATGAACGGGAATTGTAGCGGACGATTGTGTGTACAGAAGCAGAAATTGGATATAACAGACAATTATAATCAGATATAAAAACCTTGTATTTTTCAAATGCACCTTATAACAGTATAATAGGGGCATGAAAGAAATTGATCGAGGTGAGTGCGATGAGACAGATTTTATGTTATGGAGATTCGAATACATATGGATTAGTACCGAAGGAACATGCACGCTATCCGTGGGATATCCGGTGGACCGGACGCCTGAATGAGAAGCTCGGGCTTCAACAGTACCGTGTGATTGAGGAAGGACTTTGCGGACGGACGACCGTCTTTGATGATCCGTTCCGCGACCATCGAAATGGTGCGAAACTGGTCAATACAGTGCTTGAAACACATGGCGACTCTGATCTCATCATATTGATGCTTGGAACCAATGATTGTAAGACTGCGTATAAGACGACACCGGAGCTGATCGGAAAAGGTGTAGAGACGGTAATCTCGAAGATAAAAAGCTTTGCACCGGACAGCAGGATTCTGCTTGTTTCGCCGATACATCTGGGCGAAAAGGTCTGGGAGAAAACCTATGACCCGGAGTTTTCGAGAGAGTCGGTGGAGATATCAAAGGGACTTGCAGATGTCTATGCGGATATAGCCAGAAACGAACATCTGTATTTCTTAGATGCGTCGGATGTTGCTGCACCGAGCGAGACCGATCAGGAGCATCTGAATGAGGAAGGGCATGCGAAGCTTGCAGAAGCAATCTATGCGAAGCTTGATGATATATTTGCAGAGGCTGCGTAACTTCCTTTGCAGATTATTTGTAGATAAAACGGAAATTATAATTTAGTAAGGATATAAGAAAGCCGGTAAGAGACTATTATAGGAAATAGTTTCTTACCGGTTTTTTGATGTGAACAGGAATCGGTATCTGATAATCGAATGGTATACCTACGTCTTATACCGGCTGTGTTATGTTCCGGTTGTTCTATGTCTGATTCCGGTTGTTATATGTCAATTACAGATACCCATATTTCTTCCGCTGTGAGAACACGAAGAAAAGTGTCATGCACAGTGTAATTGCTTCCGCTACGATGATTGCACCCCAGATACCATCCAATCCAAATATAAGAGGTAGCAGCATGACAGCAGCCAGCTGGAACACAAGTGTCCGCAGGAAAGAAATCAGTGCAGAGATGAGACCGTTGTTGAGTGCTGTGAAAAAGGAGGATGCATAAATATTATATCCATTAATCAGGTAGGTAAATGAATAGATTAGGAATCCATGTCTTGTAAGCGCGTACAGTTCGGCGTCATAGCCAACAAAGATCTTCGTCAGTGGACTTGCAATTATGTGTGCCAGCAGAACAAGCAGGATGCCCCAGATAGCAATCAGACAGGTACTTTTTTTGAACATATTCTTCAGTTCATCCCGATTTCCGGCACCGTAGTGGTAGCTTACGATCGGCGCACTGCCGACGGAATATCCGAGGAAAATCGATATGAATATGAAGTTTACATACATGATCGCGCCGTAGGCGGCAACACCATTTTCGCCGGCATATTTCATAAGCTGCATGTTGTAGAGTGAGTTGACAAGGGAGGAAGACAGGTTCGTCATAAGCTCGGAGGAACCGTTTGTACATGCTTTTAAGAGAACTGCTCCGTCGAGCTTTGTCTTTCCAAGCCTTAGCAAGCTTGAATTTTTCCGTGCAAAATAGAGAACCGGGAAGAATCCACCGATGCACTCGCCGGTGACTGTCGCGATTGCGGCCCCCGGTAATCCCCAGCCTAAGACTGCGATAAACAGATAATCCAGAATCATATTTGTCACACCGGCGATGATGATGACAACCAGACCAAGCTTTGGTTTTTCGGCAGTCACGAAGAAACTCTGGAATACGTTTTGCAACATAAAGGCAGGCATGGAGATAAAACAGATTCGCCCGTATAACACACAGTTATCTAGCAATGCGCCCTCTGCACCAAGCAGGGAGGCAACCGGACGGACCAGAAGCATACCACATATACTGAAGACGATGCCGCCGATGAACGTCACATAGACAAGCAGCGAGAAATACGCATTTGCTTTCTTGTGTTCCCTCTCGCCGAGTGTCTTCGCTACAATCGCGCTACCACCGGTACCGACCATGAAGCCAAGTGCGGATACCCCCATCATGATAGGCATAACCAGATTGACTGCGGCGAATGCAGTCTTGCCGACATAGTTCGATACGAACAATCCATCGACTATGCCATAGATGGATGTAAAAAGCATCATGATGATGGAAGGCAGTACAAAGCGCAGCAGTTTCTTATACGTAAAATGTTCGGATAATTGTATTTTCATGCTGTAAATCCTCCGCCTGAGTTATAGCTTCTGGATTCCCATACGCAGGGCTGAGAGATATTGCGTGTGGAAATGCAGGATTGATTTGTATTCTTTTTCTGTCAGCTTTGGAAATGCTTCGTTCTCAATCTCAACCATTGGGAAAATGGTGCGGCGCACAAGCTGCAATCCCTGTTCGGTCAGATAGATGTGCATGCTCCGGCCTTTTCCGGATGCAAGTGTCAGATATTCTTTTTTTTCCAGTGTCCGGATTGCAGAGTTCACGGTCTGTTTCGGAATGAAGGTTGTACGACAGATATCGGTCTGCTTACAGCCATCACCTAATTCACAGATTGCGTACAGCGTGTCAAATTCGCTGTTTGAGAGTCCTAATCGTATGGCTGCTTCGTGGTAAATTTCGTTATATTCTTTATAGATGCGGTTGAAGATAACCAGTTTCTCACTCATATAAGGTTGTTCTTCTTTATTGTGTTCCTTCATGTTCATGGCTTCTCCTTTTTCGTGTAAGTTTGTTGTGAGCTTGTTGCAATCTGGCTGCGGATAGGAACCGTCCATTTTTATCCTTGGCTTTGAAAACGGTCGTTTTCTGCATCGCTGCAATTCGACAAAATATGTCTGATTTCGTACTCTTATAAGTCTGAAATCAGACTCAGTATAGTCCGACTTCGGACTTATGTCAAGAGGAGGATGTATGTAAATTATTTGTAATTGTTAACGAAAACATGGCAAGATACATTGCTATTTTGCAGGGATTGAAGTATACTAGGGCAAAAATGGATATACAATGATGTACATATGTATAATATAAGACGTATCACGAAGAACAGGACAGGAGTAAAAAGATGCTGACACAATTTTCTAGAACAGAGCTGCTGCTTGGAAAAGATGCAATGGAGAAGCTGCATGATTCCCGCGTTGCCGTGTTTGGAATCGGAGGCGTGGGTGGTTATGTCTGTGAGGCACTGGCACGAAGCGGGGTTGGTGCCTTTGATCTGATCGATGACGATAAGGTGTGCCTGACAAATCTGAACCGTCAGATCATCGCGACCCATAAGACAATCGGAAAATATAAAACGGAAGTGATGAAGGAGAGGATTCTGGATATCAATCCGAACGCAGATGTACAGATCCATAATTGCTTCTTCCTGCCTGAGAACTCAGATGAGTTTCCGTATGAAGATTACGACTATATGGTAGATGCAGTAGATACTGTGACTGCGAAGATTGCTCTCGTGATGAAGGCGCAGGAGAGACATATTCCGATCATCAGCAGTATGGGAGCCGGCAATAAATTAGACGGCAGTCAGTTCCGGGTGGCAGATATCTACAAGACGAAGGTCTGTCCGCTTGCGAAGGTGATGCGGCGGGAATTAAAAAAGTGCGGTGTGAAGAAGTTAAAGGTTGTATATTCCGAGGAACAGGCAATCCGTCCGATCGAAGATATGGCGATCAGCTGCCGGACGAACTGTGTTTGTCCGCCTGGTGCAAAGCACAAATGCACGGAACGGAGAGATATACCGGGCAGTGTTGCATTTGTTCCATCAGTGGCGGGCCTTATTATAGCCGGTGAGGTAGTGAAGGATTTAGTGAAGGACGTGCTACGCGAAAAACAGAAGGAATCATCCAATATAGGTTGATGCAGGTAAGATATACGAGTTATACGAGTAATTGGTATGCATGTGATGGAACAGGAGGCAGAAACGATGACATTAGAGAAGCATGTGATAGACACCGTGAAAGAATGGCAGACAAAGATCGGCACGGATGATGCGGGGGTGCGTCTCTATTATCCGAAGGTGTCGATGTGTGGGTATCTGAAGCTTCCGGTGGAGGAGGATTCCGAGAAGATCTGTCAGGAAGCAGAAGCATATTTTAAGAAAAATGTACCGCAGCTCAGGGTTGTGGAAGTGACTGAAAAAGCAGATCGGTTCTGCGTGTTTGTCAGTCCGGAGGGCTGTGATTATATTAACCGTGAGATTCCGGTTTCGGAATTTTTAGAGGGATTTCTGAAGGTGCTTAAGACGCAGGATATGCAGCAGGTACGGGCGTATTTTGAGGCATTTGCGAAAGCACACGGAACGACCGTCTGTGAAGAAGACGATGAGGAAGATCTGGGAACAGTACTCTCTTTTGCGGATAAGAATGTGGAGCCTTATCTGTACTGCGTGACGGACGACCAGTTCGGAATTACCTATCACCGGTTTACGAAGGATGATTTTGATACGATTTAAAAAGTCTTAAACAAAACAAAAGCGGAGTTTAATAAAAAAGATACAATTTGGATACAACCATGATTTAAAATAGAAAAGGAGTTTTTCCATGAACGAACAGACAAAAGCGAGAATCAAGGAACTGCAGAAAGAAAAAGATGTTGTGATCTTAGCCCATTATTATGTGGATGGCGAAGTGCAGGAGATTGCAGATTATGTCGGTGATTCATACTATCTTGCAAAGGTTGCAACTACAGTAGAACAACAGAATATTTTGTTTTGCGGTGTCTCCTTTATGGGAGAGAGCGCAAAGCTTCTGAATGCCCAAAAGCACGTCTATATGGCAGACGATGGAGCGGATTGTCCGATGGCGCATATGGCGGAAGTCGAGAAGATCAAGGAAGTGCGGAAAGAATATCCGGATGTGGCGGTTGTCTGCTATGTCAATTCGACCGCAGAATTGAAAGCCCACTCGGATGTCTGCGTGACATCGTCGAACGCATTGAAGATTGTGAAGGCGCTTCCGAATAAAGATATCTATTTTATTCCGGATTACAATCTGGCGCATTTTATAGCGGAACAGGTACCGGAGAAGCATTTTATCTTCAACGACGGGTTCTGCCATGTACATAAGAGTATTCACAGTGAGGATGTAAAGAAGGCGAAGGAATTACATCCGGATGCACTGGTACTGGCACACCCGGAATGTACAAGTGATACATTAGCACTTGCAGATTTTATTGGAAGTACGTCCCAGATTATTGATTATGCAACTGCATCGGACAGTAAGAAATTTCTGATCTGCACCGAGATGGGTGTGTTCTATGAGTTGATGCAGAAAAATCCGGACAAGAAATTCTTCTCTGTCGGACACAGACAGTTCTGCCCGAATATGAAGAAGGTCAGTCTGGATAAGGTGCTCGAGAAGCTTGAAGATCTGAAGGATGAAGTGATTCTTCCGGAGGAGATGTGTGAACAGGCGAAAAAACCGCTTGATGAGATGCTTCGTCTGGCACAGTAGCAGATCCGTTGAGCTGACAGATGCATGGAAACCACCGGAGGAATCTGATGGGTTGGTAGATGCACGGAAACCACCGGGCGAGGAGTATGAGATGAAACGTATTTTAATTGTGGAAGATGATATGGCACTGGCACAGGAACTGCAGTATCTTCTGATCTCGAATCAGTATGATGCACAGTGTGTCGGAGAATTTAACGATGTTGCCGGACAGATCCTTGCTTCGCAGGCGGATATGGTATTGCTCGATATCAACCTTCCGGGGATAGATGGACAGAGCGTGCTGCGGGAATTGCGTAAGACATCGGATATTCCGGTTATTATGGTGACAAGCAAAAACACAGAGATGGACGAAGTAATCTCAATGAGCTTCGGTGCGGATGATTTTATTGCGAAGCCATACAATCCATCTATTCTGCTGCTTCATATCGAGGCGGTATTCAAGCGTCTTGGAAAGCTGGACACGGGCAAAGGACTCACCTATAAGAATCTGACACTCGATATGGCTCGCGGCATCTTATGTGTCGGAGATAACAACGTGGAGCTTACGAAGAATGAGGCGGGGATTTTATCCTATCTGTTAAAACATCAGAATACGATCGTGACGCGGGATGAGCTGATCAGCTATCTGTGGGATTCGGAAGCATTTGTGGATGATAACACGCTGACGGTGAATATGAACCGTGTGCGGAAAAAACTCTCCGATCTCGGTGTGGCGGATGCAATCCGGACAAAACGTGGACAGGGGTATATTTTGGAATGACAGTTCGAGGTTATCTAAAAGACAGAATCGGCTTTGTTGCTGCGGTGGTATGTATCATGGTAGTATGCAAGCTGTTAGGGTTTGCCTGCAAAGCGCGGATGGATTTTATCTGGGTGATGGAGGGAATTATTTTTGTAACATCACTGTGTGCCTTCGGTGCGGATTACCGGAAGCGGAGCCGTTTCTACCGGGAGCTGCAGGGAATCCTTGATGGTCTGGATCAGAAATATCTGATCACAGAGATGATGGTACAGCCGGATTTCGAGGAAGGAAAAATCTGGATGGATGTTCTGTATGACACCGGGAAGTCCATGCGGGATAAGTTAAATGACACCGAGGATTCCCTACGGGATTTTAAGGAATATTTAGAACTTTGGATCCACGAGATCAAGATTCCGATTGCGGCATTAAATCTCATGAATTATAATGGCAGTCAGGATCTGAAGAAACAGAAGGCGCAGCTTGCCCGTATCAACGGATTTGTTGAGCAGATTCTATTTTATGCACGTGCAGATGCAGCAGAGAAGGATTATCTGCTCACCGCGTGCAATCTGGATGCAGCCATCAATCAGGTGTTGCAGCAGCAGAAGGATCTGCTGATCGGGAATAAAATACGAATTGAGAAAAACGATACAGACCATTCCGTTGTCACAGATTCCAAATGGCTTGCATTTATGCTTGGTCAGATCGTGAACAACAGTATCAAATACCGGGATCCTGGAAAGCAATCGTGTATTTCTTTTGCGGCAGAGGATATGGCAGATAAGACGGTTCTTAGAATCCGTGATAATGGCATCGGTATAACACAACAGGATATCGACCGGGTGTTTGACAAGACCTTTACCGGGGAGAACGGACGGCGCGGAAATGCTTCTACCGGAATGGGTTTGTATATATGTAAACAGCTTTGCAATAAGCTTGGACATTCGATTGCGATTACGTCCGTGTATGGGGAGTATACTGAGGTAGAGATTGTCTTTGGCAAAGAGACATTCCTGACGAGAGAGTAGTTTATAACCTTACAAAAATGTAAGAGTGTTGTCATAAACTACGATGGATAGAACGCATGGGAGAATGTATGATACAGGCAGGACAGATGCCTGGGACACAAATAAGGAAGAAAGGCACAGTCAGATACTGTGACGAGGATTTGGAACATGGCTTATCATGAATCCATGTATTTTTTAGTATTTTTGCCGGTGGTTCTCATCGGTTATCAGCTTGCACCAAAGCAGGTTCGTTTTGGCGTGCTGCTCTTTTTTAGTTATTGTTTCTATTTTTTGTTCAGCCACAGATTGATTCTATTTCTGGCTGGGGCAACCGGAATCACTTACATAGTTGGAAGACTGGCTGCTACCGGTGAGAAAAAACGCAGAAAAGCGATACTGACAGCCGGGGTCTGGCTGCTTCTTGGTATGCTGCTTGTGATGAAATACAGCGGATTTTTTGCAGAGAATCTGAATTTGCTTTTTGGAGCGGCACAGTCGTCGTTGCGTCTTCCGGTGCGGCGTTTCCTGCTGCCGCTTGGTATCTCATTTTACACGCTTTCTGCAATCGGTTACATGGCGGATGTGTATTGGAAGAAGATCAAACCGGAGCGAAACATTGCGAAGCTTGCACTCTTCTTAAGCTTCTTCCCAATCATCATGGAAGGACCAATCTGTATGTACAGTGATACTGCACAGACACTCACGAAGGGGGAAGATATCCGGAGTGAGAATCTCGTCCGGGGCTATATGCGGATTGGCTGGGGACTCATCAAGAAGGTTGTGATTGCAGACCGTCTGTATGTTGTGGTGCAGACGTTGTTTGACGGGTATGCGTCTTATCACGGTGTGATGATCATGGTCGCGGCAGTGTCCTATACTGTCCAGCTTTATATGGAGTTTTCCGGTTGTATGGATATTGTGATCGGAAGTGCGGAATGCTTTGGCGTGACGTTGCCGGAGAATTTTGCACAGCCGTTCGTATCGAAGAATGCATCCGAATTCTGGCGCAGATGGCATATCTCGCTTGGCCGATGGTTCAAGACATATATTTTCTATCCGGTTTCCATGTCGAAGCTCACCAGGAAATGGAACCGTTTTGCGAAGAAGCATACGAGCAAATATGTGAAGCTGATGGTTGCTTCCGCAATCGCGTTATTCCCTGTGTGGGTGTGCAACGGACTCTGGCATGGTGCGAGCTGGAGTTACCTTTTCTACGGCATGTATTATTTCGTTGTAATCATGATTGAACTGATGCTTGAACCGGCGATGAAGAAGCTTGGCGAAGCATGGAAGATTACCGAAGCTACGACATGGTGGAATGTACTTCGAATGTTAAAAACATGGGTGATCATTTTTACCGGAGAACTGTTTTTCCGGGCGGATACACTGGGCATCGGTATGCATATGTTTGCATCACTGTTCCGTGATTTTGAGCTACACAGGCTCTGGGACGGTACGTTGCTTACGCTTGGACTTGGCAGAGTGGAGATTGGAATTATTCTTGCGTCTTTGCTGCTCGTTGGCGTGGTAAATCATTTCCGTGAGCGGAAGATTGATGTGCGTGGCGTGATCTTGCAGAAACGGCTGCCGGTGCGCTGGCTCGTGTATCTTGCACTCATCTTTGTCGTGCTTATATTCGGTGCGTATGGACCGGGATATCAGGAGGTGGATCTGATCTATGCAGGCTTCTAAAGATATGGATATACAAAAGAAAGATATTTCGGGAAATACGGATTCCGGAAGAAAAAAATCCGGGACACATAAGATATGGCTTCGGGCAGCCGCATTTGCAATGGTGGTTTTGCTACTTCTTGTAGCAGCCGGGAAGATATGTGATCCGATCCGGCTTGGCTTGCAGGATTCGGTTTCCGAGCGGGAACGGTACCTGCTGCATCTGCTGTCCGAACCGGAGGATATGGTTGATGTGGCAATCCTTGGCGACAGCGAGAGCTATACGGTATTGTCCACCTATCAGTTATGGAAGGACGCGGGGATTGCATCATATATCGGTGGACAGTCCGGACAATGGATCGGGGAAAGTTATTTCTCGCTTAAGAAGATTCTGAAACGGCAATCTCCGAAGGTGGTAATCTTAGAGACGAATGAGTTTTTCTCCAGAGGAGATGCAAGTGTGGTGCGGGATGCGGCAAAATCCGCGCAGGAGCTTGCACGGCAGATGTTCCCAGTCTTCAAATACCACCGGTTCTGGAAGATGGAACCTGCCGATCCGAAACTGCAGACGACGATTTTCAATGGATTTGAACTGCGGGCAGCCGTGGCGCCATATACCGGCGGTGCCTACATGCATGCGACGGATGAGAAAACACCGGTGACATTTATCACACGGTATTATCTTGAAGGAATCAAAGACCTGTGCGATACGCATGGAACGAAGCTGCTTTTTGTGACGGCGCCTTCTCCGGCTAATCATACGATGCAGCGGCACAATGAGGTGCAGGCACTTGCGGATAAGCTGGATGTTCCATATCTTGATCTGAATCTGGATACCGAAGAACTGGGAATAGACTGGAACTTAGATACGCTCGATGGTGGAGATCATATTAATTATAATGGCTGCCGGAAGGTGACGGCATATCTGCAGCAGTATCTGCAGACGCATTATACCTTGCCGGATCGCCGGAAGGATGCCCGGTATGAGGCATGGAACAAGCGGGCGGCAGAGTTTGAAAAACTCCTTCCGCAAACTTAAACAAATCTTAAATGATTGCTTGGTTTTATCTTAATATTTAAGTTGCTATACTAAGATACAGAACAGAAAAATGTAGCAGACACGCAGATGGAGGCATATATATGATGTGTGAAAATTTGCCGGAGCATTTTCGTAGTCAGGCATCTTGAACCTGCACGCATGGAGGACATTATGAAAAATGTATTGGAATATCTGGAACAAAGTGCACAGAAGTATCCGGACAAGATTGCTGTGAAGGATACAGCCTGTGCTTATACATATGAACAATTATGGAAGAAAGCAAGAAATATTGGCAGCCGTCTGGTAAAGCATACAACACCGAACCATCCGGTCTGTGTATTTGCGGATAAGAGTGCGGATACGCTGGCGGTATTTTTCGGAATCGTCTATGCGGGATGTTTCTACACGTTGGTCGATCCATCGTTCCCGGAGGCACGTATCCGGTCGATGCTTTCGGTGTTAGAGCCGGAGGTGATCGTAGACGGAAGCAATGCACCGGACAAGCTTGCAGCGTGTGGTTGTACGGAGCGGGTGATCCGGATGGAGACACTGGTACACGGGCTGAAATTTGAATGTGCAAATCCGGAAGATACAGAGAACATGGCACAGACCGGCACAGATGGAACAACCGGATGTGTGAATCAGCAAGAGGAATTGTATGCGATAGATGAAACTGATTCCGGTGAAACCGGAGATGCAGATTGGCAGATGGAATTATCGGATATGGAAAATGCCCGGCTGCAGGAAATCCGGGAATCCATGATCGATACCGATCCGCTCTATTGTAATTTTACTTCCGGATCGACTGGAACCCCGAAGGGTGTACTTGTGGCACATCGGTCGGTGATTGAATTTATCAATCAGTTTACGGAGATTTTCGATATCACCAAAGCCGATGTGATCGGCAATCAGGCACCGTTTGATTTCGACGTATCGGTCAAGGACATCTACAGTGCGATGAAGGTGGGTGCAACCTTAGTTGTGATTCCGAAAGCATATTTTATGTTTCCAAATTCGGTTGTGGATATGCTCGATGAGAATCATGTCACAACACTGATCTGGGCGGTATCGGCTCTCTGCCTGTTGAATCGTCTGCACGGACTAAAACATAAAGTGCCGGCAGATATCAACAAGATTTTATTCAGCGGTGAGGCGATGCCGATCCGGCAGCTTCACGCATGGCAAAGCTGCTATCCGGATGCGATGTTTGTGAATCTATATGGACCGACGGAAATCACCTGTAACTGCACCTATCATATTCTGGATCGCGAATATACTGAGGAGGAGAAGCTTCCGATCGGAATTCCATTTCCGAACGAACGGGTATTTCTGCTTGACGAGGACAATCATCTGATCGAACCGGGAAGCGTTGGCAAGATTGGAGAGCTCTGCGTGGCAGGTACGACACTCGCCCTCGGATATTACAGGAATGCTGCGGCGACAGCGAATGCATTTGTGGCAAATCCGCTTAGCCCTGATTACCCGGAGACGATCTACCGGACGGGAGACCTGGCAAGCTATGGCGGGGACGGACTGTTTTATTTCGCGGGACGGAAAGATTTTCAGATCAAGCATATGGGACACCGAATCGAGTTAGAGGAGATAGAACATGCACTTGCCGCAATCCCGGAGATCGAGGGTGCCGCGTGCTTTTACGACAGGGAGAAGAACAAGGTTGTTGCCTGTTACATCGGAATTGATGATAAGAAATATCTGATTACCGCGATGAAGAAAAAGGTGCCGGATTACATGGTGCCGAATGTGTTTTGCAAGGTGGACATGCTGCCGCTTAATAAGAACGGCAAGACAGACAAGAAGCTGTTGGAAGCACAGTATAAGGAAGGAGCGTTTGCATGAATACAGAAGAGTTAAGAATTGCGGCGTCGACATATGGAACGCCGACCTATATCTTCGATGTGCGGGAAGTGGAAGCGCGAATCCGGTTGCTTCGCAGTCTGCTGCCGGAGGGCACCGGACTTTGCTTTGCTGTAAAAGCGAATCCATTTCTGATTCCGTATGTGGCAGACATGGTTGACCGGCTGGAGGTCTGCTCCCCGGGCGAATATGAGATCTGCATACAGACAGAGATCGCACCGGAGAAGATTGTGGTATCCGGGGTTAACAAGACCTACGAATCCATGAAACGCATCTTGTCTTACAGCAAGGGCGCCGGAATCTACACGATCGAATCGGAAGAACATGTGAAGATTCTGCGGACACTCGCAGAGAAAAATCAGATGCAGCTCTCGGTTCTCATCCGGCTTTCGAGTGGCAATCAGTTCGGTGTTGATGCGGAGACATTTATCCGGTTGGCAAAGGAGGTGCAGGAAAGTCCATATCTGACACTGGCGGGCGTTCATTATTATGCCGGGACTCAGAAGCGGCAAAGCAAGCTGGAGAAGGAGATGGATAACTTGGCCTCATTCGCAGAGACGTTCGAAGCTGAGACCGGAATGAAACTTCCGGAGCTTGAATATGGAGCAGGCATGAAGGTTTCTTATTTCGTAAATGACAGCGAGAAGGATCAGCGGGAAAGCGAGCCGGAACCGCAGATACAGGCTCTTGCCGAGAAGCTTCGGGCATGTGACGTTTACGGCAAAAAGACAATTGAGCTTGGGCGGTTCCTTGTGTCGATGAGTGGTTATTATCTGACGCGCGTGATGGATGTCAAGCGGACGGCACAGCCGGGATTTGTGATCTTAGATGGCGGAATCCACCAGATCAACTACTATGGGTGGATGATGGGGATGAAGCAGCCGGAGATGAAAGTGCTTGCAGAAAAAGATGGTGATGACGGAGAGCTGTTTCATCTGTGTGGATCGCTTTGTACCGTGAATGACGTGCTCGCGCGGGATGTCACTTTGCACAATCCCGAAAAGGGCGATGTGATCTGCTTCAAACGGTGTGGCGCTTATGCGGCGACCGAGGGTATGGCAATGTTTCTGAGCCGGGAACTGCCGCAGGTTTTAATCTGCAGGACAGACGGAAAAATCGAAAAGCTGCGTGACCGGGTGGAAACGTATCTGTTTCATGGCGGTGGAAACTGGAACCGGATGTGACAACGCAGGATGCATGAAAACAGGGAACCAGAATGCGACAACGTAGGATGCATGAAAACAGAGAACCTGAATGTGACAACGCAGGATGCATGAAAACAGGGAACTGGAATGCGACAACGCATGAGAATGCAAGGGTTCACAATAAAAAAATAGGAGGATTTGTAACATGGAAGAATTATTAGAGATTTTGGAAGGTATTGCACCGGGAGAGGATTTTGAGAACTGTACGACATTAATTGACGATCATATCTTAGATTCCTTTGCTATTTTATCACTTGTGTCAGAGATTGAGGATACTTTTGATGTTGAGGTATCACCGGCAGAACTGATTCCGGCGAACTTTAATTCAGCAAAGAGCCTGTGGGAGATGATCTGTAGATTGAAGGAGGCGTAGCATCCCATACACACAGGAAAGCATCCAAGCGAATGGGTGCGTGTGGATGTGGGATGAAAAAATCAGGCACAAACTCATACGAAAGAGAAAGGAACAGGACATATGGCGTATCATCTGCTTACATACAGTTTAATATTTTTGCCGGTTGTGATCGCATTGTACCAGCTATGCCCGTCGCGGTTCCGGTTTTTGGTGCTGCTGGCAGCGGATTATACATTTTTCTGTATGATAAGCGGTAAGCTTCTTGTCTGGTTGCTTTTGGCAACGCTTGTGACATACGGAACCGGAAGATGGCTTGCGCTAATTCCTGAAAAGCATAGTGACCTGCGTGGGAAAGCACTTACACGGAAGAAACGTGGCGTGCTGGCAGTCGGGATCGTGCTGATCTTAGGGGCACTTGTGACACTCAAATACCTGCGGATATTTGGTGTGACACTTGCAGCACCGATTGGTATTTCCTATTACAGTTTACAGGCGATTTCCTACATGACAGATGTCTATCGAGGCACTCAGGAGTCCTGTAAGAATCCGTTCAAGGTGGCACTATTCTTAAGCTTCTTTCCACAGATTATGGAAGGTCCGATCAGCCGTTTTTCTGAGACTGCAGAAGCTTTGTATGGCGGAAGAAGCATTCAGTTTGAAAATCTGGTCTTTGGGTACCAGCGTATCATCTGGGGACTATTTAAGAAGATGGTGATTGCAGACCGGCTGGCACCGCTTGTATCAAAGGTATTCAGCAGCTACAACAATTTCGACGGTGCGGCAATCCTTGTCGGTGTGCTTGCGTATACGATGCAGCTTTACATGGAATTTTCCGGATGTATGGATATCATTATGGGAAGCGGCGAGATCTTCGGTGTATCATTGCCGGAGAATTTCCGTCAGCCGTTCTTCGCGAAGAATGCAGGGGATTTTTGGCGCAGATGGCATATTACGCTTGGCGCATGGCTGAAGGATTATGTGTTTTATCCAATCTCCCTTGCGAAACCGGTCAAGAACCTTGCGAAGAAGATCAAGAAGCAAGCCGGATTTTCGGTCAGTAAATTCGTGGCACCAACGATTGCGTTATTCTTCGTCTGGCTGTCAAATGGCATCTGGCACGGACCGCATATGAATTATATCTTTTATGGTATGTATTATTTTGTGCTGATCGTGATTGAGAATCTGACTGAGGAACCATGCAGGAAGCTTGTGGAGCATCTCAGACTTGATACAGACAGCATTGGATTCAGAATATTCCGGTTCCTGAAAATGTTTCTGATTGTGAATATTGGTGAGATGTTCTTCCGTGCAGATACCGTTGCAACCGGATTCCGGATGCTTCGTGGAATCATAACAGATTTTCATATCACGGCACTTACGGAGTCAAATTTCGGCGTGGATGTGCCGGATCTCATTCTGGCATCTGTAAGTATCCTGCTCGTATTCGTGGTGGATATTATTCACGAGAAGGGGATTTCAATCCGGAGAAGGGTGGCGGAATGCAAGCTGCCGGTCCGGTGGAGTTTCTGGTATGCGGTTATACTTCTAGTCGTTGTATTTGGCGCATATGGCAGCGGATATACGATCGTGGATATGATTTATGCAGCGTACTGACGGAAGAATGAATATGTGAAACATGTATGCGGCGTATGGATGGTGTAAGATTTACGAAAGAAGAATGTATATGAAAAAAGTAAGCGAAAAATGGAAAAGAAGTTTCAGGATGGCAGCAGGCAGCGTCGGTTTTTTAGCCGGACTTTGTGTGGTACTGTTACTGGCAGGAAAATTCCTGCGTCCGAAGAACAACGTAGATATCTACGACACAACTGCCGTCCGGACGAAGGATGCGGAAGTGAAAGGCGAAGTGAAGGATACGATCGATGTATTGTTTTTAGGGGACAGTGAATGTTATTCAAGCTTCAATCCATTACAGATGTTCGCAGAGCATGGCTACACCTCGTTTATCTGTGGAACATCGGCACAGCGCATGTGCGATTCGTATGCAATTTTGCAGGCGGCATTTGAGACGCAGACACCGGAGGTTGTTGTTCTAGAGACGAACTGCCTGTTCCGCAGTGTGAAATCAAAAGGCGATTCGAAAGATTATGTCTTAGACCGCCTGTCTGATCATGTGGAAATCTTTAGAAATCATTCCCGGTGGAAGGATGCGTTCGTAAGTACAAATTCTTTAACAAAGAAAAAGGATGAGAAGAATCGCGGATTTATCAAGAGAAGTACGGTCAAGCCTTATGAGGGCGGAGCTTACATGCATGCAAGTGAGGAACGAAGGATGATAGATGCCGATGCAGAAAAATATCTGCTTCTTATGAAAGAATATTGCGAAAATCACGGTGCGGATCTTGTCCTGGTCAGTTCCCCATCCCCGAAGAACTGGACATATGCAAAGCACAACAGTGTATCTGACTGGGCACATGCAAACGCAGTTACATATGAAGATCTGAATCTGAATGACGCTCTTGGCATTGATTGGTCAGCCGATACGAAGGATGGTGGCGATCATCTGAACTTTGAAGGCGCGAAGAAGGTGAGTGCGTATGTAGGAAGCTGGCTATCGGAAGCTTATGGGTTGAAAGACAAAAGAAACAATCCGGACTACAAACACTGGGAGGAAGATAGTGTGGAGTATGCATCAGTAAGAAACTAGCTCGATGGGACATACTATTTTGGAGGCAGGGATGCCTCCTTTTTTCTTGAATTGGAGCAAAAAACTAAAATATCGGAAAATCCCCCAATAGGGCAGGAGCAGGAAGCAAGCGGATTGGAGCAAAATAGCAGAAAAACAGGGGAATGCTCCAAGCCGGAAGAATTACATGAAGAGTGAGTTGGAGCAAAACAGCAGAAAAACAAGCAAACACTCCAAAGCGGAAGAATTGGACAAAGAGTAAGTTGGAGTAAAACAGTAGTAAAACAAGCAAAATCCCCAAGTAACTACTTCAACAACGAATCTCACCCATAGGCAGCAACACCAAATCAATATATAATACAACCATTATATTACAAAATCGTAAGAAACCTGTAATCAAGACCGATGGATGGCGGCTGAAAAACCATATATACTGAGTACAGTTGATGCGGGAGATGGTTTGCAAAATAAAACAGCAGAAATCCAGAAACCGCTAAGCGGCAGAAGCACAATATGCCTGCCTGCAATCAGAATGTTAGCAAACGAAGGGAGACTATCTATGAATGAGATATTAAAGCTTGACAATGTAGAAAAATACTATGGCAACAAAGCGAATCTGACAAAGGCGGTAGATAAGATTTCTTTCTCTGTAGAGAAAGGCGAGTTTGTCGGAATTATGGGAGCCAGCGGCTCCGGCAAGACAACGCTCTTAAACTGTATTTCCACGATCGACCGTGTGACAGCCGGACATATCTATGTCGGGGATAAGGATATCACGACGATTCGCGGCAATGAATTAAATAAGTTCCGCCGGGAAGAGCTGGGATTTATCTTCCAGGATTTTAACCTGCTGGATACGCTGACCGGATATGAGAATATTGCACTGGCGCTCTCCATCCAGAATGTAAAACCGAAGGAGATTGACAGCCGGATCAAAGAGGTTGCGAAGCGGCTTGGCATCGAAGAAGTCCTGAACAAATACAGCTACCAGATGAGTGGTGGACAGAAGCAGCGTGTGGCAGCAGCCAGAGCCCTGATCACGAATCCGAAGCTGATCTTAGCCGATGAGCCAACCGGTGCCCTTGATTCCAAATCCTCCCGCTATCTGTTGGAGAGTATGAAGGAAATGAATGAAGGGCTTGCTGCAACGATCCTGATGGTTACACACGATGCATTTACAGCAAGCTATGCATCGCGCGTGATCTTCATCAAGGATGGCAAGATATTCAATGAGATCCGCAGAGGCGATGATACCCGGAAACAGTTTTTTAACCGCATTATTGAGGTTGTGACAGTGTTAGGGGGGAGTTTGAATGATGCTCTTTAAATTATCCACCCGGAATATCCGGAAAAGCATGCAGAATTATCTGATTTATTTTGCAACATTGATCTTAGGAGTGGCAATCTTCTATGTATTTAATGCACTTGGAAGCCAGACGGTTATGCTGAAGGTATCGTCAAATACGGAAGATATCATTGGGCTTATGAACGAGGCGATGTCTGTCGTCAGTGTGTTCGTATCGATCGTACTTGGTTTCCTCGTCGTGTACGCAAGTACCTTCTTGATGAAACGAAGGAAGAAGGAATTTGGTATCTACTTAACGCTCGGTATGGGAAAAACACAGGTGGCAAAGATTCTCGTGATCGAGACACTGCTGATTGGCGTGATCTCTCTGGTGATCGGTCTGTTGCTCGGTATCGGTATCTCACAGGGGATGAGCGTCGTGACGGCAAATCTTTTCGAAGCGGATATGACGAACTTCCGGTTTATGGTCAGCACATCAGCCATCATCAAAACGATTATTTATTTTGCAATCATGTATGTGATTGTTATGGCATTAGATGTAATTATTGTCAGCCGAGCCAAGCTAATAAACCTGCTTTATGCAGGTGCAAAAGCACAGAAAAACCACGCAAAAAATCCGGTTGTCTGTGTGCTTGTATTTATTGTAGCGGCTATCCTGCTTGGAACGGCATATTATAAAGTGACAGCCGGTGTCAGCACAATCTCTGACTTTCAGGGACTTGGCATCCAGATCGCGAAAGGTATCATCGGTACGTTCCTTGTATTCTGGTCTGTATCCGGGATGCTGCTCGCAATCGTGAAGCGGTGCAGACGGTTTTATTATAAAGGTATCAACTCATTCAGTGTGAAAGAGCTTGGAAGCCGGATCAACACGACGGTGTTCTCCGGCGGAATTATCTGCCTGCTGCTCTTTTTCACAATCTGTATCTTGTCAAGTTCAATGGCAATCCGGAATTCGATGAACCATGTGTTAGAGACCTGTATCCCGGTTGACGTGCAGTTTTCAAAGCTGTATTCCTATGACGCAGCCGAGGACTATGATATGACCGGACATAATGTGGAAGAAAACCTGAAAGCCTGTGATATCGATACATCGAAGCTTACGGATGTGACTGAGATGCATCTGTATGCACCGGAAGATATCCATATCGGGGATTTCTTCGGAAAGAAATTTGCGGAGAGTGGTTCGGAGGATTATTTCAAATACGCTTCGATGAACACGATGCACATTGGAGAGTACAACGATTTTGTAAAATCCTTTGGTGGAACGACAATCGATCTTGCTGAGGATGAATATGTGATACTCTGTAATTACGGGGAGATGGAACCACGATACAACGAAGGACTTGCGGAGGGACAGACGGTTACGATAAAAGGAAAGACCTATCATCCGAAATACAGTACCTGCGTGAATGGAATCGTGCACATCAGCAATTCGGAGAGTAATGAGGGTGTTCTGCTTGTGCCGGATTCCACGGATCTGTCTGATTGTAACTACTGGTATGATATCTACTCAGCCAATTACAATACGACCGATCAGGTAGAAATAGATGTACTGAATGAATATTATAGTGATGCGAATTTCTACAAACTGCAGGAGGCGAAGACAGAAGCAGTCTTAGGCGAAGATGGCTCCTATTATTCCATGAACTGCGAGACAAGCAAGCGGCTCCGTGACAACAGCGTGGGTCTTACTGCGATGATCGTATTTATCGGAATCTACTTAGGTGTTGTATTCCTGATCTCCGGTGCCGCGATTCTGTCACTCAAGGAGCTTTCCGAGGCAGCCGACAGCAAGGAGAAATACCGAATTCTGCGCCGGATCGGCGTGGACGAGAAGAAAATCCGTCATTCCCTCCTGGCACAGTCTGGCGTGTTCTTTGCCATGCCGCTTTTGCTTGCAATCGTGCATTCCGTCTTCGGAATGCAGACAGCGATGTTTATTCTGACTGCATTTGGACGGGGCGGACTGATTGGTTCGATTCTGCTTGCAGCGGCGATTATACTTGTGATATATGGTTTTTATTTTGCAATCACATATATCTGCAGCCGCAAGATTATCAGTGAATAGCGGCTGCGCAGGAAAATGATCATGGACACGGGCGGCCTGTGCTCAAAATGAACGCAATGCATACATGAATAAATATCTTGAAAAATCAGAATAACTAGGCTATAATTAGCACATATTAAAAATATAATATATCTGGAATGTTCGATAACTCCTGTTATTTTTGAACCTACATTTACTTTAAACGGGATTCCTATATCTGTGATATCTGTCTCTTATACACATCTCCGAGC
>ERZ1026947.561-NODE-561-length-21573-cov-5.440283_pt1 | contig 21573 bp, 18 predicted proteins | sample MGYA00519568_ERZ1026947 | MGnify/ENA primary metagenome ERZ1026947 (study PRJEB26926, sample SAMN06164744) | human gut metagenome | biome: ENVO:00009003; feature: ENVO:2100002; material: ENVO:00002003 | host: Homo sapiens | place: USA | collected 2012 ...
GATTCGCCTTAGTCTCGTGGGCTCGGAGATGTGTATAAGAGACAGATATAATATATTTTTCTTATAAAGGTGTCAAGTCTATGAAAAGAACACTTTCTTATATTTTAACGCTTGCGATTCTCATAATATCACTGTTTTGCGTGCCGTTTTCATCCAATGCAGCTACCTACGAGCCGGACAGAAAAATTTATGCTGAGGCATATATGCTTATAAATCTTGATGATGCTTCCTATCCGGTTGTGGCACAGAAAAATGCAGATGAAAAATTATATCCGGCATCTCTTACAAAGATAGTTACAACAATGGTTGTGCTCAATAATGTCAAGGATTTGCAGGCAAAGACAAAGATGAGTCAGGCTGCTTTTGATGCCACACTCGGCACAGGTGCGCAGGTGGCGGGAATCAGTGTTGGTGATGAGCTTACAATTGACGAGCTGTTGTATCTCACAATGGTATATTCAGCCTGCGATGCCTGCCAGATTCTGGCGGAATATGTTTCAGGTACATCAGCTGCCTTTGTGGATGCAATGAATAAATACGTCGAGTCTCTCGGCTGCAAGAATACACATTTTACGAATCCTGACGGACTTCATGACAGTAATCATTACACCACTGCACGTGATATGGCAACCATAACATTAGCTGCTCTTAAGAACAGTGATTTCGTTAAATATTCTACGACAACGGATATTAAGTACGGAGATTTGAATTTAGGACATACAAATCTTATGCTTCATCAGGGATATTTAACATATTACTATGAATATGCACAGGGTATCAAGACAGGCTCAACTAAGGAAGCCGGATACTGCGTTATAACAAAGGCATCCAAGGACGGATACAATTATCTGGCTGTTGTACTCAAATCACCGCAGCAGAAGATTAATGGTGAATCCTATGAAACAAAATGCTCCTTTGTTGATGCAAAATCCTTGTTTGAATGGGCTTTTGACAGTCTTAAATATACGACTCTTGTAAGCAAGGATGAGGTAATCGGTGAGATTGCAGTTGAGGACGGTAAGGATGCTGACAGTGTTCAGCTGATTGCGAAAGCGGATACAAATGTTATTGTTCCGGCTGCACTTGATAAATCGGCCATTATTATTGAGACGGTGGACAAGCCTGAGGTGCTTAAGGCTCCTGTTTTAAAAGGGCAGGACGTTTGCAAGGCCAATGTGATTTACGGCGATGAGGTGATAGCAACGATTGATTTAGTGGCGGCAGATAATATTGAGCTTTCCACATTTCTGAAAATCATTAATGCGGTTAAGGCTTTTCTCGGCACAACTGCCGTTAAGATTGCCTGTGTGGCAATCGTTTTGTTTATCATCGTTTATGTATTTCTTGTTATAAGCAACAACAAGAAGAAAAAGAAAAGACGCCAGCAGAAAATGGAAAGGGCAGAAAGATATGATAATCCGCCTGATGATTTTCTTCCGCCGCCGCAAAGACGATGAATAATATATTTTATCGACAGTCAAAAGGGATATTCTGGCAAGAATATCCCTTAAAATTTTTTTAACAGTTAGCTGCATTGTCCCATGGCCATGGGTCTTTGAGCCATTCGTCCGAATTATAACCGTTCAGTGTTAATGGGCCGAATTGTTTTTCATATTCTTCCTTTGCAGCCTCATACTTTTTCCTGTAAGTGTTGAAAAGCTGAATTGCGTCTGCATCGTCGGGATGTGTATCAAGGAAGAGTCTGAATTCCAGCATTGAGAATCCAAGTGAGCTTACTCGTCTTAAAAGTTTTGTTTTGTTCATACCTGTTTTACCATCCTTCCCATAAATGGTTTGTTCAGAGCAGGGAATATTGTTCCGTTGTCAAGTCCCTTATCATTATCATATGTTACTATCTCAAGCTGTAAAGGAACATATGCCATAGTTACTGACGCATCTTCAGGCAGAGCAGGGCGCCGATCCTTTTTCAGGAAGCTTGGTTTAAAAAGATCAACATAATTATTTTCCATAGTAATTCTCCTTTCTGATAGCAGTTAGGCAATAAAGAGAATCAAACCATTTAAGCCGGTGTTCGGATTTCTCTTATTTGGCTATGCTATTACTATTTCATAATATGTGAAAAAGCACTATTGGTTTCAGACTTTGACGAAAAACCAATGAAAAGAATTTACATATAATGGTATAGGACATATAAAATCTGGCAATGCTATTTTTGAAGAGGAATGTTATTATAACGTTCTTAAAAGATGCAAGAATTTTATGAAGGTGATTTAATTGTCAATTAAACGAGGCGAAATTTACTATGCTGATTTAAGTCCCGTTGTCGGCTCGGAGCAGGGAGGTGTAAGACCTGTTCTGATTGTTCAGAACGATGTGGGAAATAAATTTTCACCCACAGTGATTGCCGCAGCGATAACCTCTCAAAGAGATAAGAATAATCTGCCTACGCATATTGAGGTGGACGCAAGAAACTGCGGACTGGCAAAGGATAGTATCGTCCTGCTTGAGCAGGTGCGTACCATTGATAAGAGAAGGCTGAAGGAAAGAATGGGCAGTCTTGATACAGGCGATATGGGAAAGGTGAATCAGGCACTCAGTGTAAGTTTCGGTTTATAGTTTTAGGCTTGTTTGGATTTATTTCGAATGCTGCCAACTTATTTTAGAAAAAACAATCACAGACTATCTTGGTGCATAAAAGGTAGTTTTGGGATTGTTTTATTTTTTTTTATATGATAATATAAATACATAAAAATTTTACAGGAGAACATATATTATGAATAAAATTGCAAAGTTTGAAAAGGTTTCCTTTGAACAGTTTGAAAAGGACTGGTTAAAAAATTTTCCTGATACAGTCGATGTAAAGGCAGTGTATGACAGTATAAAGCTTCCTAAAAGAGCAACAACAGGCTCAGCCGGCTATGATTTTTATGCACCTGCTGAGGTCACATTTGAAAAAGGTGATTCAACTCTTGTACCTACAGGAATACGCTCTAAGATTGAGGAAGGCTGGGTGCTTTCGATTTATCCGCGTTCAGGCTTAGGCTTTAAGCACAGATGCCAGCTTGATAATACTGTTGGTATCATTGACTCGGATTATTACAATTCCTCAAATGAAGGACATATTATGATTAAAATAAGCTGTGATGCACACGATGAGGGTCACAAGGCTGTTGTTGCAGCAGGTGACGGCTTTGCACAGGGTATATTCACACAGTTCGGAATTACTGTAGATGATGATACCGACGGAGTAAGAGACGGTGGATTCGGCTCAACTACAAAATAATATGCAGGATAAATCTAATGCAGAAAAGCTGCTGAAAAAGCCGATGATTGTATGCCTAATTGCAATGATATGCTGTGCGCTTTGGGGCAGTGCGTTTCCGTTTATAAAAATCGGTTATGAGTTGTTTGAAATCGGTTCAGGTGATACGGTATCGCAAATACTTTTTGCAGGGATAAGATTCACAATTGCAGGAATTTTAGTGATTGCTTTCGGCAGTGTGCTGTCAAAGAAATTCCTTTTGCCTAAGAAAGAGAATATTCACCGTGTGTGTCTGCTGTCCCTGTTTCAGACCATTCTGCAATACCTGTTTTTCTATATTGGACTTGCTCATACAAGCGGCACAAAGGGTTCTGTAATTAACAGCACAAGCACCTTTTTTGCGGTTATTGTATCCTGTCTTGTTATGAAGCAGGAAAGGTTGAATCTGCAGAAAATCTTAGGCTGTGTTATTGGCTTTGCAGGTGCAGTTATAATTAACCTGTCGGCAGGCTCTGCAGGCGGCATATCCTTTTTGGGCGAAGGCGTGATTCTTTTGTCATCACTTTCTTATGCAGTATCCTCGTCACTTATAAAGCAGTTTTCAGAAAAGGAAAATACCGTCACCTTAAGCGGATATCAGTTTGTGCTCGGCGGTATCGTGATGATGCTTTGCTCATTTGTATTCGGTGGAAGAATTACACAGGAAAGTACAAAGGGAATTGCACTTTTACTGTATCTTGGATTTTTATCAGCGACAGCATACACCCTGTGGGGAATACTGCTTAAATATAACGATGTATCAAGAGTTGCCGTGTTCGGATTTATGACACCGGTATTCGGCTGCATTTTCTCAGCCCTGTTTCTGGGTGAAAGTCTTGTGAATTCAGCAGGTAAAACAATTACCGCACTCGTTCTTGTATCAGTCGGCATAATCATTGTAAATATGAATAGTAAAAAGAAAGGCAATAAAATTTGATATGAAAGCAAAAATGACACTTGCTAAAGAATTTAAAATCGGAGAAATTGATAAAAGAATTTACGGCTCTTTCATTGAACATCTCGGACGTGCGGTTTACGGAGGAATATACGAGCCTGACCATAAAACTGCCGATGAGGACGGTTTCAGAACAGACGTAATTGAGCTTGTTAAAGAGCTGAATGTTCCGGTAGTCCGTTATCCCGGAGGTAATTTTGTTTCAGGCTATAACTGGGAGGACGGCGTAGGTCCTGTTGAGAGCAGACCGAAGCGGCTTGATCTTGCTTGGGGTACAACTGAGCCTAATTATTTCGGTACAAACGAGTTTATGAAATGGTGCAAAAAGGCAAACACAGAGTGTATGATGGCGGTAAATCTCGGTACTCGAGGACCTGAGGAAGCCAGAAACCTTGTTGAATACACGAATCATAAGGGTAACTCCGCCTGGTCGGATTTAAGAAAGACACACGGCTACGAGGATGCCTGGAATATTAAGCTGTGGTGTCTCGGTAATGAGATGGACGGTGCGTGGCAGATGGGCGCAAAAACTGCTGAGGAATACGGCAGAGTGGCACTTGAAGCATCAAAGATGATGAAATGGACGGATAATACCATTGAGACCGTCCTTTGCGGTTCATCAAGCCGTAATGCAAAAACCTTCGGCGAGTGGGAGGCTACTTCGCTTGATATTGCTTATGACAGTGTGGACTATGTATCGCTGCATCAGTATTACGGTAATCACGACGGAGATACGGAATCATTTCTGGCACAGACTCTTGAGCTGGAGGAATTCATACACACTGTACTTTGTGTTTGTGATTATATCAAAGCGAAAAAACGTTCAAATAAAACGATGAATCTTTCCTTTGATGAATGGAATGTCTGGTATCATTCAGATAATGCACCGTATGAACGCTGGTCAATGGCACCGCCGAGACTTGAGGATATCTATAATTTTGAAGATGCTCTTGTGGTTGGTTCAATGCTTATAACGCTTCTTCGTCATTGTGACAGAATCAAGATTGCCTGCCTTGCTCAACTTGTTAATGTTATCGCCCCTATTTTTACACAGACAGGCGGTGGAATATTCAAGCAGACTATTTTCTATCCATTTGAACATCTCAGCAATTTTGGACGCGGTGTGGCACTTAATCCAATTTTGACTTGCCCTAAGCACGATACAAAAAGATTTACAGATGTTCCATATTTGGATGCTATTGCAACCTACGACGAGGAAAACGAAAGTATGACTGTTTTCTGTGTAAATAAGTCTTTGGATGACAGTGCTGTGCTTGATATTAATTTTATGGATTTTGACGGGTATAAGCCTGTGGAGTTTATTTCAATGGACGGCTACAATAAAAAGGATACGAATTCTATTGAAAATCCGTTTGTAAAGCCACATAATAATCCTCTTCCCGAAATGGACGGCAATGTTCTCATAGCTCAGCTTAAGCCATTCAGCTGGAATGTTATCAGACTTGAAAAGGTTAAATAAATAACATATCTTTACATTATTGCTTTAATATGTTAAAATAAGACATCGTATTTTTGAATAAATATACGGTGTCTTTTATTTTTATGAATGATAGGAGGTTTTTGAATGACAACTGCACAAATTTGTATAATGATTGTTATGGTTGTATATCTTGCAATGATGGTAATTATCGGTGCGTTATATTCAAAAAGAACGAACAATGTCGGTGAGTTTTATCTTGGCGGAAGAAAGCTTGGACCTATTGTAACTGCCATGAGTGCAGAGGCTTCGGATATGAGTTCATGGCTTTTAATGGGATTGCCCGGTGTAGCCTATGTAACAGGTATTTGTGATGCGGGATGGACTGCGATCGGTCTTGGTGTAGGTACATATTTCAACTGGCTGATAGTTGCAAAACGACTTCGTAATTACTCTGCTAATATAGGTGCAATTACGATTCCTGACTTTTTCTCATCAAGATATAAGGAAAAGAAAAATATATTAATGGCAATTGCAGCAATTATTATTGTTATATTCTTTGTTCCTTATACCGCATCAGGCTTTGCTGCCTGCGGTAAGCTTTTTGGTACCCTTTTCGGTGTTGATTATCATATTGCTATGATTGTATCGGCTATTATTATTGTTGGTTACACATCGCTGGGCGGATTCAACGCTGCATCCACAACAGACCTTATCCAGTCTATTGTTATGACTATAGCGTTGGTTATTGTGCTTGCTTTTGGTATAACACAGGCAGGCGGTTGGGATGCTGTTATGGCAAATGCGCAGTCACTTAAGGGTTATCTTTCAATGTTTGACCTTCATGATGTTGCAACAGGCGGTTCAAACTCTTATGGTCCATTGAAAATATTGTCAACAATGGCTTGGGGACTTGGATATTTCGGTATGCCGCATATTCTTCTCAGATTTATGGCTATTGAAAATCCTGACAAGATTAAGCTTTCTCGCAGAGTTGCTACGATTTGGGTAGTTATTTCAATGAGTATTGGTATCCTTATCGGTGTTATAGGTCTTGGTATGGTTGCCAATAATGCCCTTGCTCCGCTTGAGGATTCTGAAACAATTGTTATTCAAATAGCAAATCTTCTTTCACAGAATGGTATCGGACTTGCACTTGTAGCAGGTGTTATTATTTCAGGTATTCTTGCTTGTACTATGTCTACTTCAGACAGCCAGCTCCTTGCTGCATCTTCATCCGTATCAGAGAATATTCTCGGTGGTCTTTTCAAACTCAATCTTTCCGAAAAGACAAAGATGATTGTTGCAAGAGCAGTGCTTATTGTCATTGCAGTTATCGGTGTTGTTATCGCTTGGGATTCCAATTCATCCGTATTCGGTATTGTATCCTTTGCTTGGGCAGGTTTCGGTGCTGCTTTTGGACCTGTTATGCTGCTTGCTCTTTTCTGGAAGCGTTCAAACAAATACGGTGCAATTGCAGGTATGATTGCCGGCGGTGCAATGGTATTTATCTGGAAGTATGTTATTGCAGGTCTTGCAGAGGTGCTCAACGTTTATGAGCTGCTTCCTGCGTTTATTACAGGTCTTGCAGTTAATGTGATTGTATCTCTTGTTACTCCTAAGCCGGAGCAGGAAATACTGGACGAGTTTGATACTGCAAAAACAACAAAGTAATTTTAATATTAATAAAAGTAAAACAGGATTATCGGTTTATCCGATAATCCTGTTTTTGCTTCAGTATATATTTTATTTAACTACAACGCTTTTGACACCGCTCCAGGAGCAATATGTCTTTTTACCGTTTACGGTTTTATATGCTCTGACACGAACATAATATCTTTTGCCGCTCTGAGCGGTATTGAGAGTGGTTGAAAGGCTGTTGCGGCCGTTCACATTAACTGTCAGGTAATTGCTTGAAAAGTTCTTTGTGGTGGACCACATCACCTGATAACCGCTGCCATCATATATTGCTTTGTTCCATTTAACAGTAATTTTCTTTTTGCTGTTTGATTTAGCACTGTTCAATGTTACCATATTATATTTGGTTGCTGTAGTTATTGCATTGGTTCGGTAAGACAGATATGTTCTTCCATTTACTGTGTAATATGCCTGAATTTTGAAATAGTATTTTGTATTGTTCTTAAGACCGGAAACCTTAAGGGTTGTATTTTTTGCACCCTTTATGTCCTTATACAGGGTATCTTTTTTAGTCTTTGGATCATATTTATAAATTCTGTATCCTGTTGCTCTTGCGTTTTTGTTCCATGCCAGATAGACTGCACTGTTGTTGCTGCCTGTAGCTTTGAACCCACTGATTCTCGGAGCTCTTGTACCATAGGTAACACCTACCCAGTATTTACCGTAATAAGTTTTTCCTGACAGGTTTTTGTAAGCCTTCACTCTAAAGGTATATTCCTGGAAACTGGTCAGCCCTTTAACACTGATTTTATTGGATTGTGTTGTTGCGTATCTGACATACTTTCCGTTTTTCATTATATCTACATAATATCCTGTAGCACCTGATACCTTGTTCCATGTGAGATTTATCTGTTTTGTATCGCTTCCTGTTGCCTTAAGCCCAGTCACGCAGGGGAGCGGATTTGACGGCTCAGTAATAGTCTTTACTTTATAATTATTCTTTTTACAGTTGTTATATACCTGAGTACCCGGATAACAGTATGTTACTGCATTTTTGCAGTTGCTTCCGTACAGATTTGCATTATTACCAAAACTGATGTTTGTGCTGTATACGTAAAGTGACTTAAGTTTTGGACAGTCTGATATCAGTTTGCTGTTATTGCCTATTTTGAATTCACTGCCTGCAGAGATAGTAACGCTCTGCAGGTTTTCACAGCTTTCAATATAACAGTCCTTAATACTGCTTGGTATAGTTAAGGATTTTATACTGTTCCAGTTATGAACAGTCAACTCTTCAAGTGAAGATGGAAGTGTTATACGCTCTAATGAAGAACAGTTTTCAAATGCATCACGTATTGTCTTTAATCCGTTTTTAAAATTAACTGTTTTTAGATTATTTAAACCACGAAAGCCTCCAAAATATTCGCCGGATCCCAGAATATACTCAAGTGTGCTTGGAAAACTGATTTCTTCAACCTTTTCCAGATAGCTGAAACAATCATAACCTATACCTGTTATACCTTCACTGAATATAACTTTTTTAGCATTTACAAATTCATCCGGTGCTTCCCAATCGTGCTCAGAAGAGTAAGAGCCGTTTTCGATTTTTCCATTACATTTAATAACTAATGTGGACGTTTTTTTATCATATGTGTATGAAATCGTATTGGCAGATGCTGCAAAAGCAGTCAAATCCAAAGCACATACGGACGATATAAGTATTATAAAAGATAATACTAATGATATTGTTTTTTTCATAAAATCACCTCAATGAATATTTAAGCCCAGCGGGCTCTGTACATTATTCTTCTGCCTACAGCACAGGTTGTAGTTGATGAATTACCTGTGTAAATGTAAAACTTATATATTGAAGAATCGTATTTGTTAATGTTCTGCCATTCCTGTGTATCGGTTGCTAATTTTACAAATCTCCAGGTGCTGTCATCAATTCTGTATTGCATATAACCTCTGAGATCTGTTTGAGTTCCGACTTTAATGCTGTTTTTAGTGTATTTTTTTATGGTTGTAGTTGTACCATATGTAACACAGGTCGGTGCAAGAATAGATGATGCATAAATAACTTTACCGTTTGAATCATAATAAATAACATATTCATCCCAGAGAGCATAGAATATTAAATGCTGTCCGGGCTGTGCAGTAGCAGATATGGTAGTACCGTTTCCATAAGCTGTTTTTACATAGCCAACAGGCTGTGTGCCTTCCTTATACCAGGTTCTCGTTCCGTCTGTACCGGTATAAAGCCACTTTTCATTTTCAACATTATATATGTTCCAGCCTTTAAAAGTACCTTTAGCTGAGCCTGAATCTTTGTTGACTCTGGTGAATGAATTATTGGGCATTTTGGTGGCTGTGCCGTATTTTACAGCTTTGCCGTCCATTGTTCCGCTTCCACCGTTTGCGTTAAAGGAAACATAGAATGAATCTGTAGCAGACCATACTGCACACAGCAGTAAATGTGTACCGGGTGAAGTTGTCTTAGCTAAGGATGTTTGGTCTGAACAAAGACGTTTTGTATATCCGTTGGGTTGTTCACCCTCCTTATACCAGGATAGAGTTCCTGTACTCGGATCCTGATACATCCATTTACCTGTTTCCACTTTATATACATTCCAACCCTTAAAAAGATACCCTTTTTTTGAAAAGGTATTCTTTTTTATTTTTGTCAGAACATTGTAAAGTATATTCGTGTTTTTCAAGGATGTATCATTGATATAGGCTGATACATTTGAATCTTTACAATATTTTATATTAAAGAATTGATTTGACAAATCACAGTAGTAGAACAATACTTTTCTGTTACTATTTGCATCGGTGTATATTACATTAAATCCAATGATAATTCGATCACCAATCATAGTGATTCCTTCAATTTCATAGCTGACATTTTTGTTATTAATAACTGCTCTTGGTATATTAAAATTAACTTCTTTGACAAGCGTACCATACCAATTATGAATTATTAGAACATTCTGATAATGGTAGTTGCTCGAAGTAGTTGCATTGGATTTAATAGAATATAGAGAATAAATATAATTATCATCACAATAAGAACCTTGATGATAAGCCTCTTCACTATTTGTTTTGTTTACAACACCAATAAGGTTAAATGAGGAGTCCAGCATACAGAACATATTCTGATTGCCTGTTACATTAACTATATACCTGTTAAGTGATGCATTATAGTCAATACAGGAAAATTGACAGCTGACATTCTTCTGTGAAATGGACAGAGAATTTGTTTCACCCCTGAAGAATGCAGCATTTGTTACAGCTACTTTATTGGATGTTTCAGTTTCACCACATTGGAAAATAAGCTGATCCTTTAAAGAATTATATGCAATATCATTGCCATGTTGAATATTTTTCAATGTAGGATAATCAGCATCAAATCTTGAACATTTTAAAACAGGATTTCCGTTTTTATCAAAATCAAAACAAAGCACGCCTCTGCCCACAGTTTTATAGTCAGATGTTCTCACAAGTACAACATAATATAAATATTTTCCGTCACTGTCAGAGCCTTCTATGATCGGATAGTATTTGTTTGAATATTTTTTGTTAACTACCTCTTGTACATCATTACAGTTTATTAACAGCTTTAAATCACTGCTGTCAGTTTGATTGACGACATTACTTTGTGAAAGCTGAGACAGTTTGATTGTTATATCTGTATTTTCTGTTGTATCAACAATTGAAAAAGGCTGTATGCCTCCACTTACACTTTGTTCTTCAATATTCTCTTCCTCATATTCACCAAGCTGAGGATCGGTAATAGGTTCATAGCAGGTATAGTCTATTTCATCAGCTAAATCGTCGCTTGTTATTTCTTCATAATCATCAACATATCCGGAATCCATAAATGAATCTTCATCTTGAAATGATGCAAAAATTTCAATGGGGATTGATAGAATCATTATGATTGTTAATAACAGACAGGTCATTTTTTTCATAAGCATCTCTCCGTATACAATTATTTCTTATTTGGAAGTATTATCCATATATACAAGTATATACCTATGAGCTAGATATGTCAATATTCACAAAAAAATAAAAGACTTGGCACATAAAAATGTACCAAGTCTACAAAAAACGACAAAAAACGACTTATCTAACTACAACGCTTTTGACACCGCTCCAGGAGCAATATGTCTTTTTACCGTTTACGGTTTTATATGCTCTGACACGAACATAATATCTTTTGCCGCTCTGAGCGGTATTGAGAGTGGTTGAAAGGCTGTTGCGGCCGTTCACATTAACTGTCAGGTAATTGCTTGAAAAGTTCTTTGTGGTGGACCACATCACCTGATAACCGCTGCCATCATATATTGCTTTGTTCCATTTAACAGTAATTTTCTTTTTGCTGTTTGATTTAGCACTGTTCAATGTTACCATATTATATTTGGTTGCTGTAGTTATTGCATTGGTTCGGTAAGACAGATATGTTCTTCCATTTACTGTGTAATATGCCTGAATTTTGAAATAGTATTTTGTATTGTTCTTAAGACCGGAAACCTTAAGGGTTGTATTTTTTGCACCCTTTATGTCCTTATACAGGGTATCTTTTTTAGTCTTTGGATCATATTTATAAATTCTGTATCCTGTTGCTCTTGCGTTTTTGTTCCATGCCAGATAGACGGCACTGTTATTGCTGCCTGTAGCTTTGAAACCGCTGATTCTCGGAGCTCTTGTACCATAGGTAACACCTACCCAGTATTTACCCCATATGGTATTGTTCGATTTTGTCTGATATGCTTTTACTCTGAATGTGTATTCCTGGAAGCTGTTCAGTCCTGTAACACTAATTTTATTTGATTTGGTTGTAGCATATTTTACATACTTACCGTTTTTCATGATATCAACACGGTATCCTGTAGCACCTGATACCTTGTTCCAGGTGAGGTTAATCTGCTTTGTGTCACTGCCTGTCGCTTTCAGACCTGTAACGCAGGGCAGAGTAGTTACTGCTGTGGTAGTAGTGGTTGTTGTAGTGGAGCTTGAAGGCTTAGTTGTTGTGGAAGTATTACTATCGTTAGGCATATTGTTGAATACCGGAATGGAGAATGTTTTTGTAATACCGAGTATTCCTGCATTGCTGTATGCAGTATATGTTGTTCTTGCTTCTGAAGCGGCAGCAGCAACATTCGCCATATATTCATGGGTGTGAAGAGTGCCTGATTCAGGGTTAACATTAAATTTCTGAAGATAGCCTGTGAACTGTGTTTTGTAATTCTGGGCAATGTACTTTGCACCATTAACGATAGAAATGTGAGGAGATGTCCACGGTCTGTTATAGGTGTCAGGCTTGGCAGTGGTTGTCTTTTTATCAACTAAATCTGTACGGATATAGCCTGTGTAAGATTTATTATTATAGGTTACGGAAATCTGATACCATGTATAGCCGTCACTCTGCTTTGCTGTAGTTGATTTGTATGTGACCTTTGTGTTAGCAGGAAGCATAACAATCTCCTTGCTGGAGGTTGTAGCCTTCTCTCTTACTCTGCATTGACAGTTTGTATAATATCCTGTGCCTGCTGCAGTAGCATTAGAAGTGCTTGCCCACTTGAGTCCGTCAAGAGCACCTGTATAAGCTCCTATATTATAATAGTTGAAGATACCCGGATAGGTTTTGTTTGTACCGCTTGCACCACCGGCAGTAGGCTTCGCACCGCCAACCTCCTGTCTGATTTTGGATGCAAGGTAATATGAGCTCATTCCGTTGCGGCTTGCGGCAGCCATGATAGAATCGGAATAGGTGATTGTAAGTGTGCGTGAAGCACCTGTTGTGTCTTTATATGAGATTTTGGAGTTGTGCATCCAAGTGCCATTTAATATAGATTCAACACCGGACTGTGTCTGGGTGCCATTGTATTTAGTGGACTCAAACTGGAAAATCTCTTTTTCATTAAGGAAGTTTCTTGGATCAAGATAATATTCAACAGCCTTTTCGGAGGCAGATACCCAGTTACTTGCTTCCTGAATGACATATTGACCATTCTTTTTGCATTGTGCACAGTCACAGTACATAGATGTGCTTGTCCCTGATGATTTTTCAATAAGCTGGTTTGAATGATTTTTTCTCTCTCCGTTTACTGCCGCATGGAAATCAAGGTTTGTTTTTAGCGGTTCAAATATCCAGTTAGGATATTTTTTATGCAGTTCAACAAGATCGTCTAGATAGCTTTCGGGAAAGCCTTTACTGCGTAATGTTGCAGCGTAATCGGCTGCCTGTACCTTAATTGTGCTTGCACCGAATAACGCAAATATGTTTATTATGAATGTCAAAGATAATAAAACAGATAGTATTTTTTTCACTAAAAATCCCCCTTAGATTTTAAATCACGTGTATTTATATTATCTCATGTAAAACACATTGTAACATTTTGTAATAAAAATGTCAATTTTAAGACAACTTGTAATATTTACATAATGTGCTGAATAAGGGTTTTTATTGACATTTTATGCATATTTGTATATACTAAATAGGAGTGAAAATATATAAAGGAGGGTGAGTTTTGTCAGATTTATCAGAAAAACTTAAATATTTCAGAAAAAAATCAAATTTAACCCAGCAACAGGTTGCTGATGCTTTAGGAATTGACCGCAGTGCATATTCATATTATGAAACAAATACTAGTACACCAAAGCTTGCCACCGTTCAAAATCTTGCCAGACTTTATAATACAAGTGTTGATTTACTTCTTGGAAATACCGGTGCTGCCAGTGAAGGGGCGATCCTCAACAGTCCTGACAGATTTGAAAAATGGTATATGGATGATCGCTTTAATCAGCTTTCTGATTTTGAACAGGCAATACTCCTCAGGATAAGACTTATGAGTGTAGAAGAAAAGAAAAAACTTATGGAATACATTGACAACTCTATAAGTAACAGTTGATAAAAAAGCTCCGTATGGAATTTACCCATTCGGAGCTTTTTTGTTTGCAAATTATTTTTGCTTTTCCTTTTTCAACGTTTTTTGATATTCCTTTGTGTCTTTTGCGAGTACACCTGATAATACAAGAAGTGAAATCAGATTCGGTATTGCCATGAGTCCGTTTGCAATATCTGAGAAGGACCATACGATATCCAGTGATGCCGTTGCACCCACAAAGGTCAGTACTGAAAATACCACTCTGTATATATAACAATAAATAGGCTTTTTCAGAAGGAATTCAAGTGACTTTTCACCATTATATTCCCAGCCGAGAATGGTTGAAAATGCAAACAGAACAATGCTGATTGTAACAAATATTCCGCCTGTTTTTCCCAGTGCAGTTTCAAAGGCAGAGATTGTAAGTGCTGCACCCTGTGCATCCGTTTTTCCGATAAGACCGCTTGAGGCGATTACCAGACCTGTGATTGTGCATACTACGATGGTGTCAATAAATGTACCGCACATATTTATGTATCCTTGTTTAACGTGATGGTCTGATGTTGCAGAGGCTGCTGATATAGCCGCACTTCCGAGACCTGCCTCATTGGAAAATACGCCTCGTGCAATTCCGTATCGCATGGAAGTCAATATTGTTCCGGCAACACCGCCTGCGACTGCTTTTGTATTGAAAGCGGATTTAAAAATGAGGGCTATTCCCTCAGGCACATTCTTATAATTTATAATGATTACTATAATACCTGCAATAATATAAAACACTGCCATTGCGGGTACAAGGATGGTTGACACCTTTGAAATAGATTTGATTCCGCCGATAACGATTAATGCTGTCAATACTGCTATTATAATTCCTATAATAACAGGTGACACTGAAAAAGTACTTGCAACAGAGCTTGATATGGAATTTGCCTGAGTTGCATTCCCTATACCAAATGAAGCAAGCAGTGTGAATATTGCAAAAAATACAGCAAGAACTTTACCGAGTTTTTTGTGCTTGAAAGCATTCTGAAGCGTGTACATCGGTCCACCGCACATTTCACCGTTTTCATTTACTGTACGGTATTTTAGCGCTAATGCACATTCTGCATACTTTGTTGATATGCCAAAGGCAGCTGATATCCACATCCAGACAAGTGCACCGGGTCCGCCCAAGACCATTGCGGTTGCTACACCTACAATATTTCCCGTGCCCACAGTAGCGGCAAGTGCCGTCATTAGAGCAGAGAATGGAGATATATCACCTTGTCCGTTATCTGTTTTTCTGGATTCTTTACTGAATAATTTTTTTAGTGAATATCCAAGATTTCTCCATGTAAGAAAGTCAAGCCTGATTGTGAGAAATATACCTGTTCCTACCAGAAAAACCAGCATAACAGGTCCCCATACAAAGTTACTCATTGCTTTTACAATTTCCTGAAGTTTCTCCATATTTTTCATCTCCAATAAAAATGTCCGAATCATAATAACATATTCATAAAATGAAATCAATAAAAAAGGAATGTCCTGCTGCTTTTTAGACATTCCTTTTTGCTTTGTGATATTGTTTTATATTAAATTATATAATTTTTTTGCATTCTCATTCGTAATGCTCAGCAGTTCCTGTGGATCTATATCAAGCACGTCTGCAATTTTTTCGGCCACATAGGGGATATATGAGGAATTATTCGTTTTCCCTCTCATAGGCACAGGGGCAAGATAGGGTGCATCCGTTTCAAGCACAAGGCGGTCAAGTGGGATTTCTTTTACCACCTCAAGGCTTTTTCTTGCATTATTAAATGTTACTACACCATTGAGTCCGATATACATACCCAGTTTGATTATTTCTTTAGCCATTTCCTTTGAGCCTGAAAAGCAGTGCACAACGCCCTTAGGCTTTGTTGCTTTCAGAATATCCAGTGTATCGCCGTGTGCCTCTCTGTCGTGGACGATTACAGGCATATCAAGCTCCTTAGCAAGGTCAATCTGTGCTTCAAAAAAATTCTTCTGAACTTGTTTAGATGAACTCATCCAATGGTAGTCAAGACCGATTTCTCCAATGGCAACGCATTTTTCATTCTGCGCAAATTTTTTGATGATTGCTAAATCATTAATGCCTGCATCTTCCAAACATTCAGGATGAAAGCCGGTAGCAAAATATATATAATTATATTTCTGTGCCAAGTCAAAATTAAACTGTGTTGTTTCTATATCACATCCGCAGCTGACAACATAAGTAATACCCTGACTTTGAAGATGATTCAACAATTCTTCTCTGTCAGGGTCAAATTTACTGTCGTCGTAGTGAGAATGTGTATCAAAAATATTGTGATACATATTCATACCTTTTCTTTTATCGTATTTTTGTACCGGCAGGCATACCGTCAACAAAGAGTACCTTAACATCATCTTCGCTTATATCACCTGCAAGGAGCATACCGTTACTCATTTCACCGCAAAGCTTTGCTGGCTTGAGGTTTGCAACGATTACAACGCTCTTGCCGACTAAGTCCTCAGACTTATACCACTGAGATATGCCTGATACAATCTGACGAGGCTCTGATGTGCCGTCGTTAACCATTATTTTAAGAAGCTTCTTTGATTTCTTAACAGGCTCGCAGGAGGTAACCTCTGCTACTCTGAGCTCAACCTTCGCAAAATCGTCAAAGGCGATTTCAGCAAGTCCTTCAATTTCAGGTTTTTGCTGCGCCTTCTGAGCTTCTTCAGCCTGCTTTGTAATCAATGCATTAAGTTCTTCAATTTCCTTATCAAAGTCAATTCTTGGGAAAAGTGCAGGACCTTTCTTAACGGTTACATCCTGAGGAAGTACACCGAACTTTCCTGCGTTTTCATAGGTGATGAGTTCTTCATTGCAGCCAATCTGCTCCCATACCTTTGGCATGGTTGTAGGCATAAAGCAGGAAAGAAGGGTAGTGCTTATACGTATTGCCTCGAGAAGGTTGTAAAGCACACAGGAAAGTCTTGCTTTTTTGCTCTCGTCCTTGCCGAGTATCCAAGGGGTTGTTTCGTCAATATATTTGTTTGCTCTTGAAATAACCTTAAAGATTTCTGCAAGGGCATTATTGAGCTGAGTTTCATCCATAAGGTCTGCAACCTTTTCACGTAAAGCAGTGGACATTGAAATAAGCTCATTGTCAATATCTTCACTTTCCTTATCAGCAGGAAGTGTACCGCCGAAATATTTTTCAACCATTGCAACTGTTCTTGAAACAAGGTTGCCCAAATCGTTTGCAAGGTCCGAATTGATACGGTTTATCATAATCTCGTTCGAGAATGAGCTGTCAGCACCGAGAGCCATTTCTCTGAGAATATGGTATCTTATTGCATCAGCACCATAGCGTTCACCCAGTACCTTAGGATCAACAACGTTGCCGATTGACTTGCTCATTTTCTGACCATTGAAGGTAATCCAGCCGTGAACAGCAAGATGCTTTGGAAGAGGCAGGTCAAGTGCCATAAGAATGGCAGGCCAGATAATTGCGTGGAAACGCATAATATCCTTTGCTACCATATGAAGGTCAGCAGGCCAGAATTTATCATAGTCACTGTATTGATTATTAAGATAGCCGAGTGCTGAGATGTAGTTTGAAAGAGCATCAACCCAAACATATACAACGTGCTTATCATCGAATGTAACAGGTACACCCCAAGTAAAGGTTGTTCTTGAAACACAGAGGTCTTCAAGTCCCGGCTTGATGAAATTGTTCACAAGCTCCACAGCTCGTGAACGCGGCTGAAGATAATCTGTTTCCAGAAGCAATTTCTCAATTCTCTCAGCAAACGGTGACATTTTGAAGAAATATGCTTCCTCCTCAGCCTCTGTTACGTCACGTCCGCATTCAGGACACTTGCCGTCAACAAGCTGGCTTTCGGTCCAGAAGGACTCACAAGGTGTACAGTATTTGCCTGTGTATTTTCCCTTGTAAATATAGCCCCTGTCGTAAAGCTCTTTGAATATCTTCTGCACGGTTTCGATATGATAATCGTTAGTTGTGCGGATATATCTGTCATAGCTGATGTTCATATAGCTCCAAAGGTCTTTGAATACTGCAACAATTTCATCAACATATGCTTTTGGTGTAATACCCTTTTCCTTAGCCTTTTGCTCAATCTTGAGGCCGTGCTCGTCAGTGCCTGTAAGGAAAATTACGTCTTTACCCTGCATACGTCTGAAACGTGCTATGGAATCGCAGGCAACTGTTGTATAGCAGTGGCCGATATGCGGATTGCCTGACGGATAATATATAGGTGTTGTTATATAGAACTTTTCTTTCTCTGACATAATCATTTCCTCCGTTAAATTTTTGATGCGGCACCCTTGTCAAGCATAAGTGTAACATCCGTGTGGAACTGCAATACAGATGCAGGGCACTGCGGTGTTACATTGCCGTCAATGAGTTGCTTGATTGCATTTGCCTTGTTTTCTCCTGTAGCAATGATAAGAATTCTCTTAGCCTGCATAATAGAGCCGATACCCATTGTAACTGCGTGTGTAGGCACTTCCTCAATGGAATTGAAGAAACGGCTGTTATCCTTGATTGTGCTTTCCTTAAGCTTTACAACGTGGCTCCACCTCTGAAAGCTGTCGGACGGCTCATTGAAAGCGATGTGTCCGTTTGAGCCGATACCTAAAAGCTGAATATCAATACCGCCGGATTTTTTAATTCTCATTTCATATTCTTTGCATTCTTTTTCCAAATCATCAGCATTTCCGTTAAGAAAATGGATGTTTTCCTTTGGAATATTGATATGATTAAAAAGATTTTCATACATAAAGCTATGATATGAATTTTTATCATTTACATCCAGCTTGCAGTATTCATCAAGATTGAATGTGGTTACCTTGCTGAAGTCCACTGCACCGTTTTCAAAAAGCTTAATCATATGGCCGTAAGGCTTAAGCGGGGTTGAGCCTGTTGCAAGTCCTAAAACGGAATCAGGTTTAGCCAGTACCTGACCGCACATATAGTTACCGGCTGCGATACCGATTTGCTCATCATTATCATAAACTAAAACATTCATTATGTATATCCTCCGATAATTAAAGATTTAAAATTACTCTAAAAATAATATCCCATATATTATAAACTAATTACCTGCACTGTCAACAAGTTTTGCATTTTTTTGTAATATCAAATTTACTATGCAAAATAAAATCAAAAAGCCTATTGTGCCGATCACTGCACCGCAGGAGTCGATAATCCAGTCAGTAAACTGGCAGGAACGACCCTCAACAAAAAGCTGATGAAATTCATCTGTTGCCGCATAGGCAGAGGTTAATATGATCGACAGAATCGGCTTTTCGTGTCCTGCAGTCTGATGTAATGCAATGTTGAATAAAAGGCAGAGACCTGTGAATTCCAGACAGTGTGCAGATTTTCTGACAATAAAATCCGTGAAAAAATTATCTCCGAAAAGGTTTAGAAGCCACTGCAGTACGGCACCGCTCTGTTCCACAGACTGCACTGCTGTCCTTGAGGAAAGCCAGAAAATCACTGCCATACAAATTACAACAAGTATCCAGCAAATTGTGGTCTTAATCCGCTCTTTGTGCATTTATAAAATTCACCCTTCCGCTTCCCGCGTGAAACTGCACAGAGCTTACGCCTTTGGACTGTACATAGTAAGATGCCTCAAACAGCACCGGCATAACGGAATAATCTTCCATAATTGCCTGCTCACATTTTTTGCAAGCGGCTGCCATATTGCTTGCGTTGGCACTCTGTGCTGCTTTCAATCTCTTTTGAACATCCTCCACCTCACCCAGATAATTGCCATTTATAATGTCACTTAAAAAGGATACAGGATTCTGATTGGTTGCTTCAAATTTGTACAAGGCAATATCATAGTCGCCTTTTGAAAAAGCAGTATTGTATTCCTCATTGCTGAGTACATTCAGCTTAAGGGAAAATGAAATTTTATTTTCATCGCCGTAATTGGTTATCTGACCGATGCTTCCCTGAATACCCTGTACAAACTGCTTTGCAATATCCTCCATATTCTGTGGGACAATGATTGTTATATCGGCTATAGAATACTGTGTTTCCTGCAGACCCTTTTTCCAGAGCTCCACTGCCTTTTGCGTGTTCTGCGCTGGAACAGTATTGCCGATTGCTTCATTTGCTTTTTCATTTCCAATCATACAGCTTGGCGGAGTAAATGAATTTGCTTTTGTAAAATGCTTGTGCTCGTCCAGCTTGGCATCTGATATACTGAGGCAGACTGCCTGACGCAAATCATTATTTGTGAAAAGCTGTTTGTTTTTATTGAACAGGAATGCCCACATCTTATTTGAATAGGGGAGTGCCGTTACTTTGTTGTCGTTTATTTTTTCGTAGTCATCACCTGAAATATATGCGCAATCATAATATCCGTTTTTGATATTCTTCGGAATATCGGAATCTGCATCTGTTATATTAAGTGTGATATCTGTAACCTTTGACGGATATTCACCTACATAGAGCTTGTTGTTTTTGAGAATATAAGATTTATCAAGGATGGTACTTACGTAAAACTGACCGTTAAAGATTGTGTAATCAAGTCCTAATCCGTATCTTCCCTTTGTTGCGTAGAAATAATCCCTGTTACAGGGCATAGCAACGGCAGTGGAGAGGGTGTTCATAAAACTGTCATCAGGTGCTATGAGACGGATTTCAAGTGTGTAGTCATCTAAAGCTTTAACACCCAGATTACCGGAAGCTTTTTTGCCTGAGTGAACCTCCTTCGCATTTACAATATTTGCGATTGATGAGAACAGAGGACTGTCTGTATTGGCATCTGCTGCACGCTGAAGAGCAAATACAAAATCGTGTGCAGTGATATCAGGGTTAAAGTCTGTACCCATAAGCTCCTGAGCTTTTGTGGGATTTTCTTTATCCTCACTCTGTACATTCCATTTTGCACCTTTTCTGAGGTTAAAGGTGTATGTGCGTTTGTCCTCACTTATAGTCCATTTTTCGGCAACACCTGCCTGAACAGTTCCGTCATCCAGTATACGCACCAATCCCTCAAAACAGTTTTCCGTAATCAGAAATTCGTCTGAGGTAGCAGCAATCTGCGGATCAAAGCTTGCTATATTTCCGTCAAATGGGTATATAAAATCAAGCTTGTCTGATTTATTTGAACAGCCTGAAAAAAGAGTAACCGTTAATATTATGCAAGTCAGCAGAGCTGTGATTTTTTTAAAAATTTTCATATCATTCACCTGAAAGCTATTATAACAAATAGTGAATATTAAATCAATGAAATATGTGTTAAATTTAGCCAGATATTAAAACACACGGAAGCGTGTATCAAAAAGTTTTCGGATTTCCTGTAAATAAATTCTGTCTCTTATACACATCTGACGCTGCCGACGACTAGTCGAGTGTAG
>ERZ1026947.563-NODE-563-length-21560-cov-7.308951_pt1 | contig 21560 bp, 19 predicted proteins | sample MGYA00519568_ERZ1026947 | MGnify/ENA primary metagenome ERZ1026947 (study PRJEB26926, sample SAMN06164744) | human gut metagenome | biome: ENVO:00009003; feature: ENVO:2100002; material: ENVO:00002003 | host: Homo sapiens | place: USA | collected 2012 ...
CTCGACTAGTCGTCGGCAGCGTCAGATGTGTATAAGAGACAGATGAAATTTTTATATGAATTTTGACGAATCTGTCCGTAATCACCTTGAAATTGCACAAAAAATTCCGTTTTTCTCATGATTTTGAAGCATATTTGCCAACTCTTTTCGAATCACGTCTTTCTTCTATCGTATTCTACATTTTTTTCATCTTATATTTTTTCCGCTGTCCCTGTATTTCTGTAAATCCAAATGCCAGAACGCCGACTATACCAAACGCCATCATTTTGATAAGACTTTCATAATAGGTATCCAGATTGCCAGACCACTTCATAAGCTCCTTCGCATGTACAAAACAGCTTTGGAACGAAGAAGCTCTATAGTAATGGTCTGAAAGTTCAGATGCCTGTATCACCATTGCCATGTTTACCCGGAATGCCAGATAAATCCATGCCGCTGATACCGCAACACATAACAGAAAGCTTATGAACGAAAGCTTTTCGCCCTTCCACTTATATCCATAAATCACCGCGGCTCCCATCGCAATTCCGGCATAAGTCGTCACAAATCCAATACGTGCAATCAGGAAGATCAGCAGCGCGCCCAGAACGCCACCGCCGATTGCTCCGAGCAGACCGAGCGCATAATTCTCCCGTACAACATACGCATCTTCCCGGTGTTTGTCTAATGACTGCTGCATCATAACCGCGGACTCCGAATTAAGAAATGCAAATCCGTCCTCCACCTGATAGACATCCGTCGGTCCCTGCACGCCTCTCGCATCACAGTTATAATATCCATATGTGGAAAACTTCGCAAGCATGCCATCTATGATATTTTTTAGTAGCTGTACACTCTTTGCCGCATTCGCAGTCACCGGTATCATCAGGCAGACACTGTATTTCTTCGCTGAGATCTTCCCTCCCTGCGGAAGCACTGCCCGCATGGTTTCCCACACTTCCGACGGTGCCGGTCCGGACTCATTTGCAACCGAGAACGCAAGCAGCATTACACGCGCTTTGGAAGATGTCTGATGCGGTTCTAACGCTATGGTATATCCACGATAAACTCCATGGAGCATTTTGTCATTCCCTGCAAAAGGGATCTGAAGCTCCTCCGCTAATTTCTTTAAAATCTTCTTATTTGATGCCATTTGATTTGTACCTCCCCTATACTCCGTCATACCGCCAGCTGGCTGAATTCTTCCAGATTCCATACTTTTGTTACAATATCCGAATAAAACTCCGGCTCGTGGCATACCAGCAGTATGGAACCATGATATTCCTTCAACGCCCGTTTTAACTCGTCCTTCGCTTCCACATCCAAATGGTTTGTCGGCTCATCTAAGATCAACAGATTTGACTCCCGGTTGATAAGCTTACACAGGCGCACCTTCGCCTGCTCTCCACCACTCAAGACACGCACCTTGCTCTCGATGTGCTTCGTTGTAAGACCACATTTTGCCAATGCGGATCGTACCTCATACTGGGAATATCCCGGAAATTCCTGCCAGATTTCCTCCAGACAGGTATTGTCCGTGCCTGCCATCTCCTGTTCAAAATATCCCTTGTACAGGTAATCGCCAAGCTCCACCTTGCCGGACAATGCCGGAACAATGCCAAGCAGACTCTTTAAGAGCGTACTTTTACCAATTCCATTTGTTCCGATAATCGCAATCTTCTCGCCGCGCTCCATCCGCAGATTAATTGGCTTGGAAAGCGGTGCATTCTTGTCGTATCCGATGACAAGATCTTCGGTCTCAAAGAGCATCTTGCCCGATGTCCGGGCTTCCTTGAAGTAAAACTCCGGCTTTGGTTTCTCCTTTGCAAGCTCGATCACGTCCATCTTGTCGAGCTTCTTCTGTCTCGACATCGCCATATTTCTTGTGGCAACGCGTGCTTTGTTTCTTGCCACAAAATCCTTCAGCTCATTGATCTCCTGCTGCTGTTTCCGGTAGGCAGCCTCCTGCTGTGCCTTCTTCGCCTCATAAACTTCCAAGAACTTATCATAGTTTCCGACGTAGCGGTTCAGCTCCTGATTTTCCATATGATAGATGATATTTACAACATCATTTAAAAACGGAATATCATGGCTGATTAAGATAAATGCATTCTCATACTCCTGCAGATACCGCTTCAGCCATTCGATATGCTCTGCATCCAGATAATTCGTCGGCTCATCTAAAAGCAGGATTTCCGGCTTTTCCAGCAGAAGCTTCGCAAGCAGCACCTTCGTCCGCTGTCCACCACTTAAGTCCGTCACATCATGGTCAAGCCCAAGCTCCAGAAGTCCGAGTGCCCGCGCCACCTGTTCGACCTTCGCATCGATCATATAAAAATCGTGGTTCGTCAGCATATCCTGCAGCGTACCAACCTCTTCCATCATCTCTGCGATTTCATCGTCCGTCGCATCCGCCATGCTCTCATAGATCTCGTTGATGTTCTGCTCCATATCAAACAGATATGAAAACGCAGACTTCAGGACATCCTCGATCGTCATGCCCTTCTCCAGCACGGCATGCTGGTCTAAGTATCCAACCCGCACATGCTTGTTCCATTCTACTTTTCCCTCGTCCGGTGCGAGTGTACCGGTCACGATATTCATGAAGGTACTTTTGCCCTCGCCATTCGCACCAACCAGACCGATATGCTCGCCCGCAAGCAGGCGGAACGATACATTATTAAAGATTGCACGGTCGCCAAAACCGTGCGTTAAATTCTCAACATTTAAAATCATCTGTCTTTGTTCTGCGAAACATATTGTGAATTGTGTATATGTCCGTGCCACATTCTGATAATATAAGATGTATTGAAACCAAGAAGTTCTAGATGTTCTGATTTACCTTCTGATACCGAACGCAACCACCGCCAATTCGCCATCCATGGCTCAGTGGCGGTTTGTTTGAACATCGTGTTCAAACATTGCTATTTTACTTACAGAACATCAAGTACTTTTACGTTTCAAACATATTTATATTATCAGAATGTGGCACTTCCATATATATACAATTCACAATACGTTTTGCAAGTTTCTCCTCTATTTTTTTATTGAACCATTCTTTTTACCTTGTTGCCAGATGTAAAAGTCCAGCCAAATTATTTATTTTTCTTGTTTTGCTTGTCTGCTTTATTTACACCGAGCAGACCCTTGATGATGAATCCGACACCGACGCCGATCGTGCCAAGGATCAGTGCCAGCTCCAGACCGGTCATATAACGCATGGATACGTTCAGCGAAATGACAAGGCATACAAAAAATGCAATGCACAAACCGATCAGTGAAAGTCCGGTCAGCATGTTCGGCTTCACGATAAATGTGATAAATGCCACAACGATCAGCACAATCAGAATCCCTCCGACATTCACGCGTCCCATCCGGAAAAATAGCGTGAAGCTGCTCACAACGACGTTCTGCAAGAAGATAATCACGCCAATGACCGTAAGTACAATTCCCAATAAAAACTGCAATAATTCTTTCATTCGTTCCTCCCTGTTTTCTCTTAGAAAATGATTACATACTTATGTTTGATTCTATCATACTTCGACAAAGCTGTACACACAAAAAACTGTTGCCAATGCTTGCATAACTTAACATTGACAACAGTTTCATTCTATCTTTATCAACAACTTTTATATCCTATCCATGCAGGCGCACCGCTGCCGCGATCCTTCCGGCAATCCACATGACAGATGCTGCGATCAGGAATATCAGAACAAAACCATTCACCTTTTCTTTCCAGCGCATTGCCACAATAATAGTATCTCCGATTACTGCAATAGCAATCGGAATTACATAGAACAGATTGACAGCATTTCCTATCAGCACTTTGTACATCAACACTGCAAATGCGGCAACAAGTGCAAGTGAAACAACCGCCTCTATCACATGAAAGAGGATGGCTTTCTCAATTTCCGAATGATACATGACCGGAATTGCCATGGAGAATAATATCAGATAGATCAGAGACATCCATAACAATACACGGTCTTCCGCTTGTGCGTTTACGCATGCCGTCTTGATAACCAAAGCCGCAATCAGCATTCCGTAAGATGCAAACTGGATTCCCGGAATCGTATATTCCGTATGTACCATGCCAGACACAAGAATGACTCCCACAGTTATGGAAAGCATCCGGTAATCAATGGAACGATACACGTTCACATCCATCGTAAATAATGATTGCAGGAACGCTGCATTCCCCACTGCCAATAAAACAAGAAATGCAGCGAGCGATAAGAACACAGCCAGATACACATAACTATCGAAGCCGCTTCCGAACAATTTCACATCCTTATCCCTTATAGAACGCACGATGCTTTGTACACGTTCTGCAAATAAAATAATGAAATATAACAGAATCAGCCAATTCATAACAACCGCTGATACTCCAACCCGTAGATCCATGACGATTCCTCCTTCTACAACTCCAATGATGCAAGAATCTCTTTCAATGCATCTGCCGATTCCTTTAATTTCAGAGCCTCTTCGCCACTTAATTTAATCGGAATATCTGTCTCCACGCCATCCGCACCGACAATCGCCGGCATACTTAAGACCACATCCTCAATACCATACGCACCATGTATCATGTGTGAAACCGGAAGGATAGATTTCTCATCCCGCATGATCACCTCGCAGATTCGCCTTACAGACATTGCGATTCCATAATACGTCGCATGCTTCCGGTTAATGATCTCATATGCACTGTTCTTTACCGCATCTGCGATTTCCCGCGTATTTTCCTTATGCTGGTAATGTCCACGCATCTCGCACATCTCGCTTAATTCCACACCGGAGACATTTGCAGATGACCATGCAACGACTTCGCTGTCGCCATGTTCGCCCACGATAAACGCATGCACGCTCCGGCTATCCACAGACAGATGTTCGCCCAGCTTGTATTTCAGTCTGGCACTGTCTAACACTGTGCCGGAACCAATCACCCGCTGCTCCGGAAGTCCGGACAATTTGATTGCCACCTGTGTCAGAATATCGACCGGATTCGCTACCACAAGCAGGATTCCACTAAAGTTCCGCTTTGCAATCTCTGGAATAATAGACTTGAAAATAGCAACATTCTTGTTCACAAGGTCCAGTCTTGTCTCCCCCGGTTTCTGTCCGGCTCCCGCGGAGATAATTACGATTGCCGCATCTGCAACATCGTCATAATCTCCTGCATAAATCCGCATCGGTGAAGCAAATGGGATTCCATGGCTGATATCCATTGCCTCTCCCTCTGCTTTGTTTCTGTCTGCATCAATCAATACAATCTCTGTAAATAACCCACTCTGCATCAAAGCAAAGACAGATGCCGATCCCACAAATCCACAGCCGATCATAACCGCTTTTTTTGCATTCACTTTATTATTTCCCATAATTGGTTCCCCCTTGGTTTAATTTTTTAATAATAGTAATTATTACTATTTTAGTATAATAATAATTCTATAATTTGTCAATTTGTATTTATAAAAAAACACGCAAGCACTTTGTACCTGCGTATTTTTCTACTAATCATTTAACTTGTTGTTTTATTTGTTTTTGAAAAAAGAACACTCTTCCTCATTGCATTGTACACCATCCAAATTTCGAAGATTCAGATGAAATACATGACCACTTTCCGGATGCCCCGCACCAAATGCCCGCGTTACATGCGCCACACCAATATCATTCATCCTCTTATCCAGTTCTATCGTGTGAAACCGCAGATCATCATTCTCACTGTACATCAGATATGTTTCCGGGAAATCTACATTCATATAAGTTAACTGCTCCATAAACAACTGGTACTGTTCTTTGGGCACAACAAGTGAATTCTCTTTTCCAAGATACCAGTCTAAAATCGTGTCATCCCGCTTTCCCATATCGTATGCACCACAATTCAAGCAGATTCTGGCTGGTCGTTTATCATAGGTAAAATAATCCAGTTTCTTCCGATATTCCCGATTTGACGCAGCGATGCAATACTGCGCAGTGAGCTGTGCCCCCGCTGAATCTCCCAACATGAAAAACCGATTCATATCCAGACCAAACACCCGCGCATGATCATCAATATATTTTACGAGATATGCCACATCCTCTATAGCAGACGGATATTTATTCTGCGGTGACAAACGATAATTAAAATTCACAACTACAAATCCGCTTTGTGCCAAATGACAGCAATAATAGCTATACAGTCCCTTATCTCCATAAAACCAGCCACCACCATGCACACTGACGATCACCGGATATGCTTTATCCGAGGCTCCCATATAGGATGCCGGCACACAAAGATCAAACAGACTGTTCGATACATAGCTATCGGAATCAATGTCCGACGCATCCCCGGATGATGCATACAACATCTCCCTTTGCTTATCCATCTTCCAGCTATCCAAAATCGCAGCAAACCGATCTGCATCCAATTTCTTCTTATAATCTAAATTTTTGATCTGTACAACATTTTCCGGATATTCCAGATCTTTGTCGCGCAATCCGTCATTCACCATCCACGCATGGCGCATATTCACCCATGGCGGAAGTTCTTTGTTCTCCGCTCCTCGCTTCATAATCTCTGCTACATTTATCATAACTGCTCTCCTTTCGGGACGTTTCTTTTGTCACAATACTGGGGGCAAAAGGAGCGTCTCTCTGTCTTATTTAAATACAAGTTGTCTTCCCAGCATCTCTTGATGATGCTCCGCAATGATAGACTTTTTCACTTTTTGTTCCATAATCCAGAATAATATATCTATCATGGAACATGGTATTATTCATTTTACCCCATTTGTGCCCTCGTGTCATTGTAGCTGTTGTATAATTTTCAAGCAAAAGACTCCTATTCCACGCCTTTTATCATGACGGCTTATTGAAAAAAAGAGAGAACCCTTCCCAGTCCTCTCTTCCAAATTATCGTATTCAATCAGATTATGTGCCTGTAACCGAACCTCCGCACGCGGTTTCCCGCAGGTTTTCAAGCAGAACAATTAAAATGTTAGATAAGTAAATTGTTTGTCAGACATCCCTTATTTATTATATCCATGAACAAAAACATATAACCGATAACGGATAACAGATAAGCATTTACCTTGAACAATAACCATTCTATTTTTTTATATACATGCACGTATATTGTCTGTTCTGCTTCGGAATCTTTCTTACAGATCCACGTCAAACTGAACCGTCTGATTATGCATATCCAAAGCCATCTGCATATCCAGGATCTCCTTCGCGACCTGCTCATAGTCCTTCTTCACGGTATCGAGATCGTAGTTGATATAGCGATACTCCGGCGATGTGCTTCTGGACAAGTATCCTCCCTGCGATGCTCTTGACTTCGGAAGCTGTTTCCGCATGTAATCAAGAACTGCCTTACGTCTGTTCAACTGCGCCATCTTCACAAGGATCGTATCCACGCTCATTTCCGTGTCGCCAACCTGCACCTTCGCGGTTGCATTTGCGAGATTCAAAGCGTGCTTGATGACTGCCATCTTCGCATCAATCTCCGCAATCGTTGCAGCAACCGTAGCATAATCGTAATCTGGAATCACCGGCTCTTCGTCCACCGCAGCCACATACGTGCTTGATTCCGATTCCTTCTTCAGCCAATAATTCTTATCTTCTTCCAGACTGCGAAGCATCTTGTTCGCATAAGCGGATGTCATTTTCTGCATCGTTCATTCCTCCGTTTCATTCACTGCATTTTCTTTTTGTTTCATATTTGCAGTCTACCGCAGGAATCCGGGGGTGTCATTGAACGGGTAGTTCAATCACCCACAATACTCCGCGAGTGTCCGGCGAAATGCCTGATAATTCGAGTCATTCTTCGGGCTGCAATATACTGCATATTCGATATTCTTAAATGCATATAAGTAATCCTTCAGCACACGCTTCGAAGCATCTGCCACAATAGCAGGATCATTCATAAATACACCACATCCGAAAGCACCCAGCACAATCGACTCCACGCCCTTTGTCACTGCGATATCCAGCATCCGGCGCAGGCGTGTCTCATGAATGGTTCTTAAATCCGTGTTTCCGCCAAGAATTCCGTGGCGCAGATTCGGTGCGGCACAGGTGATTATATCGACCTCGTACCAGTCCTTCTCCGGCATCGTGCGCGGGGACGCATCATCGCTTTTGAATACGATGATATCCGGTGTATAGATGACATCGCCGTTATAGAGCAGGCTCGACATCGCACGGTGCGGATGGTAGAAGCTGTCCATCATCTCACTTGTATTCAGACAGAAATACAGATCCGAACACCGGCACAGGCATTCCTCCTGTGCGCTGGCACCATTCACAACTCCGCCGCCCGGATTCTTCGCCGATGCAAAATTATGCACGGCCGTTTTCGTGCCCTTATAAGCACGCGCAGCTTCCAGACTACGTTTCTTCGATACAACAACGTGTGCTTTCTCTTCATAGATGTTGAGCTTTGGTGTGGGGAATGGTTCCTGCTCCAGGATCAGTTTCTGCCCTGCCCTGGATTTCTTCACACCTTCCACCAACCGTGTATGTTCCCTGCACATCTTCTCTGTATCCTCAAACACCTCTACATTTGTATTTCTTCCCATTTAACGTTCCTCCATTCCGCTACGCGCTGATACTGTTACTCCGATGAATTTATTTTATGTTTTCCTCTTTTTTCTCTTATTCTCATACATAGACTGGTCCGCCATATTAAGATAATCCTGCAGGCTTTTCTGCTTATCCGGCATATCTATGAAAAACGCCCCAGGTAACATAAAACCCGGGGCGCATTCAATAAATCGTCAGTTATCAATTAGTTACAGCGTTCATAGCGAACCGCAATCGCTTTTATCTCCTTGGCAAAAGTCTTATTTAACGCTTTGCTGTCTACCCGCCATCTCCAATTGCTGCCAACCGAAGAAGGTGTATTCATTCTCGACTTGTTGTCTAAGCCAAGGTAATCCTGAATTGGAACAATACAGATTTTCGCATTACTTCGCATGATTACGCCAATGAGCGGAATATACATTTTATCTGCCGGTGTATAGTAATCACACAGATAATCTCTTGCTTTTTTCCTGCCTTCGTCATCGACCTCCTGCCACCAGCCGACCAGTGTCTCATTGTCATGCGTGCCTGTATAAGCTACACAATTCTCAATATAATTATGAGGTAAATACTCCCTCGCCGAACCCGTATCTCTTGTGTCAAATGCGAATTCCAACACTTTCGTCCCCATGAACCCGCTATCCGCAACAAGCTTACGGACGGTATCCGTTATATAGCCAAGATCCTCCGCAATCACGGATTTTCTGCCAATCTTCTTTTCGATTGTATGGAACAAATCCATGCCCGGACCTTTCTTCCAACTGCCATTTACCGCGGTCTTATCCCCATATGGGATGGAATAATATTCATCGAAACCACGGAAATGATCAATACGTACAACATCATATAACTCGAAGCAGAATGAAAGCCGTTCGATCCACCATGCATACGCTGTCTTTTTGTGGTAATCCCAATCATAAAGAGGATTTCCCCACATCTGCCCATCCGCCGAAAATCCGTCCGGCGGACATCCCGCAACAGCCTTCGGTGTACATTGTTCATCTAACTGGAACAATTCCGGATGCGACCATGCATCTGCACTATCCAATGATACATAAATCGGAATATCTCCGATAATTTTAATTCCTTTTTTATTGGCGTAAGCCCTGAGCTTATACCACTGGTTGAAAAACTGGAATTGCATAAATAACTGAAAATCAATCTCGTCTGCCAGCTTCTCCTTATATTCACGTAAACCTTCTTCTGTACGACTATGAATTGCCTCCGGCCATTCAGTCCAGTTCATTCCGCCAAAATGATTTTTTACTGCCATATATAAGCAATAGTCATACACCCACGCTTCATTCTTCTCTAAGAACGCCTTATATTCTGTACTGTTCTTATGCCCGCTTCTCTCACAAGCCTTGCGGAGCAATACATACCGTCCATTATATTGTTTTTCATAATCAACAGACTGTTCGTCTGTCCCAAAGTCAACACTATCACATTCTTCTCTTGTCAATAAACCTTCGCTAATTAATGTTTCCAGATCTATGAAGTACGGATTCCCGGCAAATGTGGAAAACGACTGGTATGGAGAATCTCCATATCCGGTAGGTCCCAAAGGTAAAATCTGCCAGAACGTCTGACCAGCTTCCACTAACCAATCCACAAATTTATATGCTTCTTTGGAAAAGCAGCCAATTCCATACTTTGATGGCAGACTGGAAATCGCGAACAATATTCCTGCTGTTTTATCCATATATGTCCTCCATATACGTCAAGGCAAAACAATTATACTCTGCGTACGCTTTCGCCCTCGATCAGATTGTGTGGGGCATAATCATGTTCACACCCCAGTGTATAATGTATGTGCTTCATCAAAAGCTCCACACTCCGCTTCGCAATGCTGTTTATGTCCTGACCCATTGATGTAATTCTCGGTGTGTAAAATCTCGATATGACTGTACCATCAAAGCCTACCACCGATATATCATCCGGTACTTTTTTCCCGGCATCTTCGATTGCCCGAATTGCGCCAACCGCAATTGTATCTGACAGCCCAACAATCGCTGTCACATGTATGTTCTTTTCAAGTAATCTTTTTGTTGTCTCATAACCTGCCTCATACGAATACCGGCAAGCCATATAATTCTTATCCGGATCAAATTCCAGACCACTTTTTTCAAAGCCTTTTTTACACCCAAGATAACGTGAGAAACTGATCTGTTTATCTGAAATCTCGCCACCCATTACGACAATATCTTTGTGCCCGTAGCCTGTTAAATACTGCACGAGCTCCATGGTTGCAGCCTCATCATCGACACATACGGAAGAAACATTGTCGAACGCTAACTCCTTTGCACTCGTAGTTGCAACAACACAGGGGATTTCAAGTTCATTCATACGTTCATCAAAAAGAGCTAAATTCGCACCGAGAAAAATAATCGCTTTTGAGGTTTTGTCACGAACGAATTTTAATGCCTCTGCAACCTCGTCCCCATCTTCATCGATAATCTGGCAGGATACAACCTCGTCCAGCTCTGACAGCAAAAGAGTAATCCGGTCAAGAATCTCCATGAAGAAACTATTGTGCCGGCCTTTCATGATAATTGTAACTGTATTTCCTCCACATCGTTTCAGCTTTCTGGCATTTCCGTTTGGTTCAAAATTGCTCTCTTCGATAATTTTCAATATCTTTTCGCGCGCTTTCTCACTCACACCCGGTTGTTTGTTTATTACTCTGGATACGGTACCAATACCGTATCCAGATAATTTTGCTATATCTTTGATCGTCATATAATCGCTCCTGTAAAAAATGTGATTATATATTAACCCTTAACAGCGCCAGCCGCAACCCCTTTGACAATATATTTCTGAGCGCATAAATAGAATACAACAACCGGAATGATTGCCATGATCAGACATGCCATAATCGCGCCCATATCAACACGGCCGTAGCTTCCCTTCATGTACTGGATGACAATGGAAATTGTCTTGAATTCCTTAATATCAAGTACAAGGTATGGAAGCAGGAAGTCATTCCAGATCCACATTGCTTCAAGAATACCTACGGAAATGAATGTAGGCTTCATCATAGGAACTACTACACAGAAGAATGTCCGGAGTGGTGAGCAGCCATCAATCATTGCGGCTTCTTCCACTTCTACCGGAATTGATTTTACAAATCCCGTGAACATGAATACCGCAAGTCCGGCACCAAAACCGAGATACACAATTACGATTCCCCAAGGTGTATTCAGATGGAGGGAGTCTGCCGTTCCGGAAAGTGTAAACATAACCATCTGGAACGGTATAACCATGGAAAATACACATAAGAGGTAAATCATTTTTGTAAAAACATTCTTAACACGGGTAATAAACCAGGCTGTCATGGAACAGCAGATCAGGATAACCGCAACTGAAAAAACTGTAATAAACAATGTCCAGCCTACCGCTTTCAGGAAATCATACTGGGTAATTGCTGTCTTATAGTTTTCAAGTCCAACATAGCTTTCCTCTGTAGGCAGCTTAAATGTCTCAAGGTTGATGAACGTCTTCGACTTCATCGAGTTAATCAATACGATAAAGATTGGAGCAACAAATACAATTGAAACAAGTGTAAAAAATAATGTTGCAAGTATTCCCATCACTTTCTTTTTCATTACTGCTGCACCTCCTTATCTCTTGTCAACTTTAACTGTAACAATCCAATCGCTACTACAATTATGAAGAACACAACTGCCTTCGCCTGTCCAACCCCTTCAGCTCCTACTCTGCCATAGAATGTGCTATAAATATTCAGGGCAAGCATTTCTGTTTTATGAAGTGGCTCACCACCTGTAAGAGCAAGGTTCTGATCGAATAACTTGAACGAATTCGTAATCGTCAGGAATGTACAAATTGTAATCGATGGCATCATGTTCGGAATTGTAATTTTAAACAATCTCTGCATTCTGGTAGCTCCGTCGATCATAGCCGCTTCCTGAATATCTCCGGGGATCGCCTGAAGTCCCGCGATGTATACGATCATCATGTAACCAATCTGTTGCCATCCTACAAGAATAACCAGTCCCCAGAAACCTAATGTTTCATTCAACTTCAGGGCTGTATCAAACTTCACGAAAATACCATCAAAAATCAGCTGCCATACATAACCTAATACAATTCCTCCGATCAGATTTGGCATAAAAAACACTGTACGGAAAATATTCTTTCCTTTGATATTCTGTGTCAACGCCAGTGCGACTAAAAATGCAAGTACATTGATCAACACAAGTGAAACGATTGCAAATAACGTAGTGAATTTAAATGATCCAAGGAAATTTGAATCTTTAAATGCTTCTATATAGTTTTGTATTCCGACAAATTTTGCATCCTTGATTGTTGTAAAGTTACAGAAAGACAAGTAAATACCTTCAATAAAAGGAATAATAAATCCTATCAAAAATGCAGCCATAGTCGGTAACAAAAATATTGGCCAATATTTTTTTACCGCCTTTTCCATCTTATACCTCCTACGCCCTTGAACAATTACCTTCTAAAAAAGGGAGGAACTGTCTCCTCCCTTTTTAATTACAGGTTGTTTTATCAGGCTTCCTGATCCTAGTTTCCTGCTGCCTGACTCTCTGTAGCCCAGCCTTCCACGAATGCTTTCTTTACAAGATCCCAATTCGCATCTGTCTGATCGGAAGCATATACAGTAAGAGCTGATCCTACTTCGTTCTTCCATGTCTCAGAAGGCATTGTTGTGAAGTTCCAGCTTACAGGTGTCTTGCCATCTGCCACATACTGGCTTGCGATATTCACAAGAAGGTTATCTGACTCAAGGTTCTTCTTGAATGGAGTAACAAATCCCATTCCGTCTGCTCCGGATGGCATTGCACCCTGTGAACCACAGATTGCCTTAAGTGCTGTATCGTCTGTAGCAAGCCATGCCATGAAATCTTCTGTTGCCTTGATGTCTGCTTCGGAAGCCTTAGCATTTACACACCAGTAGTTCTCTGTACCTGTACAAAGTCCCTGATTTTCTTCTCCGTCTACACCGATATAAATCGGAAGCATTCCAAGATTCTCATCTCCGACTGAGCTTATATCTGAGTATGCCCATGTACCATTCTGGTAAAATACCGCTTTCCCTGCTACGAACTCAGCAACTGCATCATCACCGGTCTTAACACTGAGCTGCTTAGGATCTGTAGTTGAGTTATTAATGTACAGATCCCAGATCTGACGGTAGTTATCCAGGTATGTGCCCTTGATTGCCTTTGTGTTGTTGATTCCGTCTGCCTGATACTCATAGTATACAGGAAGGTTTGCAAGGTGCGTCTTATATCTCCAGTCTGATGAACCATCCATACCTGCAGATGTAAATGCATCAAATCCAAGCTCATCACGTCTTGCTGTAATATCTTCTGCTACCTTCTTCAGATCTGCAAAGTTCTTGATGTCATCCATGGAATAACCTGCCTCGGCAAGAAGCTTCTTGTTGCAGATGATACCATAGGACTCAATAACATATCCGATACCTGCTACCTTATCGCCATCCTTCAAAGCGAAATCCTCTGAAGTAAGCTGCTTGTAAACTTCTGTGTCAGACAAATCTGCACAGTAATCTTTCCACGATGCTAAGCCAACCGGACCATTTACCTGGAACAATGTAGGGCATTCTGATTTACCCATCTCACTCTTAAGAGTTGTCTCATACTGACCGGATGCAGCTGTAACAACGGTTACCTTTACGCCTGTCTCCTCTTCGTAGATCTTGGCAAGCTCCTGCCACTGGGCATCTGCTTCCGGCTTAAAATTCAAGTAATATACCGAACCCTTATCAGCCGATGCATCCTTCCCTCCTGAAGTTCCCTTTCCTCCACAACCTGCAAACAGTGACATCATCATTGTTGCAGCTAATCCTAAAACAGCTAATTTCTTCTTCATGCTTTTTCCTCCTCTAATCATTTCATTTGCTTTGTTTATAGTTACGTATACGTTCCTTGGAAACGTTTGTTGTATCGTTTTTGGTAACGTTTCCATTTCATGAGTCAATGATACAACATTTGTAACCTTTTTGCAATCAAAAAAGTCAATATTTTGTTTATTTGGTCAAATTATACAGTGTTTTTAAATTTTTTTTGTTACTTATTACTAATTCCTGCGTGCATTGCTGGCAATGGATCCTATTTTATTATTTTCCAAATATCGTTATTATATTCAGCAATTGTACGATCGGATGAGAAAAATCCTGCTTTCGCAATATTTACCATCATCTTCTGCGCCCACGCCTTACGATCCTCATATTCCTTATATGCACGTTCCTTGGCATCAACATAAGAATCAAAATCAATAAATGTCATGAACCAGTCTTTGTTGAGAAGTTCATTATACAAACGATGCAGCATTTCTGCATTTCCAAGTGCTATCACTGCGTCGCTGATAATAAAATCAACGGCTTCCTTCAATACCGGATTGTTCTCATAATATGTTCTTGAGACATAGTCAGCCTTCGCATAATGATCAATCACCGCATCACTTGACTCTCCAAAGATATAGATATTGTCGTCACCAACAAGCTGATGGATTTCAACATTCGCACCATCTTCTGTTCCGAGAGTAACCGCACCGTTCAACATGAACTTCATATTTCCGGTTCCGCTTGCTTCTTTTGATGCAAGAGAGATCTGCTCCGAAATATCACAGGCAGGAATTAATTTTTCTGCAAGAGTAACATTGTAGTTTTCTACCATAACTACATTCAGATACGGGCTCACTTCCGGATCGTTGTTGATCAATTCCTGAAGGCACAGGATCAAATGAATAATATCCTTTGCAATCGTGTATGCAGGTGCAGCCTTTGCTCCAAATATAACCGTAACCGGCGTAGTCGGCAGCTTGCCCGCTTTAATCTCCAGATACTTATGAATAACATAAAGTACATTTAACTGCTGACGCTTGTACTCATGCAGACGCTTTACCTGGATATCAAAAATCGAGTTTTCGTTTAATTCAATTCCCTGTGTTTCCTTGAAATATTCTTTGGCGCGAAGCTTGTTCTGATGTTTGATTTCAAGGAGCTTTTCAAGCTTGTCATCATCGTCTACAAATGCAAGTAATTTTTCTAATTCCATTGCATCTTTCTTGTATCCGTCCCCAGTCCACTCCGTGATCGTATCAGATAACAGTTCATTACAATAGAGAAGCCAGCGGCGGAATGTAATGCCGTTTGTCTTGTTGTTGAACTTCTCAGGATATATTTTGTAAAAATTATTAAGCTCCGAATTCTTCAAAATCTCTGTATGAAGATACGCAACGCCATTTACACTAAATCCATAATGAATATCGATATGTGCCATGTGAACGAGATCATTCCGGTCGATAATTGCCACACTCTCATCGCTAAACCGTCTTCTTACCTTATCATCCAGAATCTCAATAATCGGGACAAGCTGCGGAACAACCTCTGCCAGATAATGTCTAGGCCATTTCTCAAGTGCCTCAGCCAAAATTGTATGGTTTGTATATGCGCAGGTCTTACTTACAACATAAATCGCTGCATCCATGTTCATCCCTTCCGCTACAAGCAGACGAATCAACTCAGGTATGATCATGGTTGGATGTGTGTCGTTGATCTGGATTACTGCATAGTCGAACAAATCATAAAGGTTACTTCCCTTCGCCTTACACTCATCGATAATGAGTCTTGCGGCATTGCTTACCATGAAATACTGCTGGTAGATACGAAGCTTTCTTCCATCTTCGTCACTGTCATCCGGATATAAGAACAATGTCAGGTTTTTCTCTATGTCTGTTTTATCAAACTGATGATTCGCATCTACGATGGACTCATCCACCGTTTCTACATCGAACAGGCATAATTTGTTGGTACGGTTATTGTAACCTGTTACATCAATCTCATACAATCTCGACTGCACCGTGCATTTTCCAAATGTTACCGGGTATGTCACATCAGTTTTTCTAAGCCAGCTTTGATCCTTGATCCATGGATTTATCTGTTCTTTCTGCATTCTGTCTTCGAACACCTGCTTAAACAAACCAAGGTGATAATTCAATCCAATACCCGCACCCGATAATCCAAGTGTTGCGATTGAATCAAGGAAACATGCAGCAAGTCGCCCCAGACCGCCGTTTCCAAGAGACGGCTCTACCTCAATCTCCTCAATCTCCGCAAGTGTCTTTCCGCTTTCGGCAAGCACTTTTTTGACATCCTCATAGATTCCAAGATTGATCATGTTATTCGAGAGCAGCTTTCCAATCAGAAATTCTGCCGATACATAATAAATCTTCTTTTTCGTCTCTTCCATGCGGCGGTCATCTGCTAACTGCTTTGTCAGGTTGAGCAATGCGTAATATACTTCTTCATTGCTGCTTTGTGCGATTTCTTTTCCAAGCAGTTTTTCAAGTTCCTGTTTTACCTTCATCGTATACCCCTTTCGTTTTCACTTGAGCTTTTGTACGCTCTTTTATAATAATACAATATCACGAATTGGAAACGTTTCTCTTGCAAAATAGTATCATAATATGATACTATTCTATCAATCAGGAGGGTATTTGCCATGAAGGAGATTATAAATCCAGACGCTGCGTCTAATATCGAATTAAATGAAAACAAGATTCACTTTCAAAATGAATATCAATATAACACCTATATATGTTCGATTCCGATGGATTTTGCAAGTGTACCAGTTCACTGGCACGACGAGTTCGAAATGATCGTTATCAAGAAGGGGCGCGGATACGTTACCCTCAATTTTCAGAGATATAAGGTTTCGTCCGGGGATATTGTCATCGTTCTTCCCGGAATGCTTCATTCCATTGAAGGTAAACAGAATTCGACTATGGAATATGAAAATATACTTTTTTCAAAGCACTTTCTTGCCTTTGGTGCAGATGACGTGACGCAGCAAAAATTTATCGATCCTTTTTTTAACGGAGATATCCAGATTCGTCATTATCTGACACCCGGGCACACGTTATACAAGGAAATCAGTAATATTGTTGATTTATTAGATGAAAAAAGTGATGAAAGAGACTATGCGTATCAGCTTTTTATCAAAGGAGGACTTATCCAGATTATATACCTTCTGATTACGCACCCGCCAAAAGTAAACGAGACGTCGCAAAGCGATAAGCATGAAGAGAAATTGAAAAGTATCATCCGGTATATCTCCACACATTATTATGAGGATATATCCATCGAAGAAATTGCAGATTTCTGCCACTATAGTCCATCGCATTTTATGAAATTCTTTAAGATTCATACTGGAATGAGCTTTATCTCATATGTGAATGACTTCCGTGTCACAGAAGCACGCGCAATGCTCACATCGACCAATGATTCGATTCTTGAAATCTCACAGAAATGCGGATTCTCAAATCTGTCGAATTTCAACCGGATGTTCAAAAGAAAATATGGTATAACACCAAGGCAGGTACGCAGCTGAGTCTGCCACGTACTCATTCGTATTCGTGTACCACGCGTCGCCATTTAGCTTTACTACACATGGATAAGAGTAGAAGGCAGCATTACAGAAGATACACGCCGTGAAGCCCGTGTTGCAATGACGGAAGACAATACGGCTTCTTTGAGTTCTATGTATACAGTTGATGACAACCTTATTGCTGTATTCGCATTTGATAATGGAGTTGCTACTATTAATGGGGACATTACAAAAGGACCTCTTTCTCTTACCTTGCCGACATTGACAAACAGGCACAGGAACGCTTGCTCCTGCTGACAAAGCAGATTGCAGAGCAGGAAAATGTTACCGAACAACTGAAAGCCGACAATGCTATGTTGTGGGTGCAGAAAATGAATGAAATTCAGTCCAGAGTTAGAGAAATCATTTACAACGAGATTATCTACGCATAGTAAGAATTAGGGCGGTAAGCCAGCTTTTAGCTTACTGCCCTTGTTTTGCTATTTAAAAATATTTTGAAATAGCCATTGAAAAACGAATGCTAAACTGATATAAACTATTTAAAGATTATTTGAAATAGATTAGGGCGTGGAAGATTGGCTATAAATGAAGTGTTAGCTGCTTTAGCAGACGATACTCGTCGAAAAATAAAGTTACAGCAAGGAAAAATAAGCTCAGGTGATTTAGCTATCGCATTGGATATGACACCACAGGCATTGTCCTATCATTTATCAAAGCTAAAAAAGGCAGACTTGATTTACGAAACTCGATATAAAAATTTTATTTACTATGAATTAAATTTATCTATCCTTGATGAAACAATTATGTGGATAAGTAAATTACGTGGAGGTCAACAATGAAAAAGAAAAAAATCATTTTTTATAGTCTTATGTTTTTGCCATTGATAGTTGTTTTGATTGCCTTACCGTTCTTACCAGAGCGAATTCCAGCTCATTATGATTTCAATAATCAAGTAACACGTTGGGGCAGTAAATACGAAACATTAATTTTCCCTGTGATCACAGTTTTATTTGGCCACTTTATGCTTGGTATGGCTAAATCCTCTTCAAAACAAGAAGAAAATGGGAGTAACAACGAAAATGTATGTATTGTGGCAGGAATTGTATCTCTTACACTTTTTAACGCTATGACAGGTTATTTCTTGTATGCTGATTTCAATTCGATTGAAAATCTTTCTTCAATTGCACTTGATATTAATCAACTTTTATTTGGACTGCCTGGTGTTGCAATGATTATATTAGGCAATATTATGCCAAAACTACGAATGAACTCAATCGCAGGACTGAGAACAGTATGGAGTATGAAAAATGAAACAACGTGGAAAAAAAGCCAACGCTTTGGCGGTATTTCATTTATTGTAGGCGGGGTTATTATAATCATAGTATGCTTTTTAACGAAAGGCTTTTCTTGTTTCTGGTGGACAATGGGCATCGTAGCAATTCTTTTGATTATTGACACCTACTATACCTACACATTATCCAAAAAATATTGATATAGTAATACGTGTTTATTGAAAACTTTTATATGCATTTATCAAACTATCTTTTTCCGAAATGCAAATGTTCTGTCAATAAAGTTTCATAAATTTTTCAACAAGTTCCGCTGATTTCTTAATAATTCTCTTCCATCGCTTGTTTTAAATCAATTCTGGAAAATTTTGGTAGTCCCAGCAAATCTTTCATATAATTATTAATTTCTATTTTCTGCATGATATCACCTCTTTAGCATTTCGGCAGTAATCTCCTTTTATTGCCGTTTTGCTAAAATTATTATATTCATTTTTTTAAAAAAATCGATAGCATATCGGCAATAATATATCTTTACTGCCAATATGCTATTGATTAGATTCCTTAACAAAACTCCTATAAAAATACAGCTTGTGAACTACTCAGACTTATAGAAGTCGGAGCTTCCTGCTTCAACCACTACTGCATGTGTCTATTTGAACCATGTTCGATTATTGGATTATTCGATTATTTATTTAATTCCTTACCTTTGAATAAAAAGTTAAAGTATAATTAAATATTTTATCGTCGTTAATTATTTCCATGATCGATATTACTTTCATAATTTTGTTGGATTTAAAATTCTAAAGCCAACTTTTTATGACTTATTAAAAAAATGAAATCCGTCAAAGTAAAACAAATCTCACTATAGCATCTTTTATAACATTGTTTATTTTTCAAGAATTTGCGGATCAAGGAGGAAGTCATAAATGTTTACAGTCAAGATGCCATAGTCATCATAATAGGGCTGCACAATATCTTTTGTGATAACAATCTTTTTGAAGGAATCATCAATTTTCCTGAACGGTCTGATTTCCTGAGTGCGTTTCGTTTCATCTGGCAGCGAGTATGCCGACTGGATATAGTATCTGGATGAACCAAGATTGCATACAAAATCAACTTCAAGCTGTTTACGGATAACCTTACCTTCCTGATTTCTTTCTGCAATCGGTATTACGCCCACGTCCACACTGTAACCACGCATACGAAGTTCATTATAAATTACGTTCTCCATAGAATGAGTCTGCTCAAACTGACGGAATTTGATTCTAGCATTGCGAAGGCCAAGATCGGAAAAATAATATTTCTTGGGTGTTTCAATATATGCTTTTCCTTTAATGTCATATCTTTGTGCTGATTCAATCAGGAAAGAATCCTCAAAATAATCCAGATATTTCTTAATGGTAGCGGAAGTGATTCTGGATTTCTTTACCGTCTTGAAAGTATTCTTCAATTTTTCTGGGTTGGTCAGCGAACCAATGGCAGAGGAAAGAATATTCAGAAGATCTTCCAATTCTCCGATATTCCTCACTCGGTTACGTTTGGTAATATCTTGAAGATAAATCTCATTGAACAGATTCTGCAATGCAACTGCCTTATCGTTTGCTCCCTCACGAAGAACAACCAGAGGAATACCGCCATACAGCATATATTCAGATAATCCCATGTACTTATCACCGCTGTAAATGGTCATAAACTCAGCAAAACTCAGGGGATACATATGAACCTCGTCACCACGACCGGCGAACTCGGTGGCTATATCTTTAGACAAACGTTTTGCATTACTTCCTGTCACAAATACATCCATATTATCTTTGCGAAGATAGCCATTCAAAACAGCTTCAAAACAATCCAACATCTGAATTTCATCAAGCAGCAGATAATACTTTTCTTCACCTACAACTTTGGAACGGATATAAGCCATAAACTTTTCGGGGTCAACTCCACGCTTTTCCTTTTCAATCTGAATCAGGCTTTCGCCAATCAGATAAAGATCATCGGCTGAATCAAAAGCAAAGCGAATGATGTGGTCAGCATCAACTCCGCTTTCTAATAAATGATGATAAAACAGATTATTCAGTAAATAGGATTTTCCACATCGACGAATACCAGTAATTACCTTAATCAATCCATTATTCTTTCTTTTTATCAATTTATCCAAATAAAAATCTCTACGAATCTCCATATTAAAGTCTCCCTGCAAAAGATTTTTGCAACATGTTGCTTTTTTCTATTCTAGTATATCCAAATGGACTTCAAAAATCAATATTTTAGCTTGTTTCCTGACTACTCAGGAAAAATATTTCTACCCTCGCCCCACCTGTATTTTCAGAATTTG
>ERZ1026947.564-NODE-564-length-21539-cov-7.134472_pt1 | contig 21539 bp, 18 predicted proteins | sample MGYA00519568_ERZ1026947 | MGnify/ENA primary metagenome ERZ1026947 (study PRJEB26926, sample SAMN06164744) | human gut metagenome | biome: ENVO:00009003; feature: ENVO:2100002; material: ENVO:00002003 | host: Homo sapiens | place: USA | collected 2012 ...
ACCCCTGCATCTTAAATTAAATGAATTGAATTTAAAAGCATGAATGTTCAAGAATCAATAATTTGACTATTCGTAGAAAGCAACTGTCTAAAAGCTACTATATGAAACTTATGATTTGGTAGTAGCCTAGCATAATCGAACTCAACATGTCAAGGACTTTTTTAAAAATGCTCAACATGATTTTATATTGATTTTATATTCATTAATGTACTTTTTCTTTCTACTTTCTCTTTAATTTTCACGACTACGTGATATAATGTAGCACGCTGATGCGTGCGCAGGTCATCACGCTTCCGCGTGGTGACAGATTATAATGACCATAAACTTATAGAATCGAGATACATTATGAAGAAAATACTTGTATTTATAAAAAGAGAAACCATCCTAATGGTAAGCCTCGTGCTCGCCATCCTCTCCATGTTCCTCGTCCATCCGGACAGAAAATACATCTCCTACATCGACTGGCATTCCATCACACTCCTGTTCTGCCTAATGGCTGTTATGGCTGGATTCAAGGAAACCGGTCTGTTCCGCACGATCGGAAATGCACTGCTTGCACACGTTCATACAACAAGACAATTATTTCTTGTACTGGTGTTGCTTCCATTTGTGTTCAGCATGTTTATCACAAACGATGTCTCACTGATCACCTTTGTGCCGTTTGCAATCATTGTGCTTTCCATGTCGGAGAAGGAACATCTGATCATCCCGGTCGTTGTGATGCAGACAATCGCTGCAAACCTCGGAAGTATGCTTATGCCGATGGGGAATCCACAGAACTTGTATCTATATGCGAAATCCGGCATGTCCCTCGGTACATTCGTGGAAATTATGCTCCCTTACACGATTGCTTCGCTGCTTGGAATCCTGATTTCCATGTTCTTCATCAAACAGCATGCCATTGTAATCGATCGGAACGACCATGCAGTTAAACTTCCGAAAAGGCAAATCATCCTTTACAGCATCGCATTTGTGCTGTGCCTGTTGAATGTCGCCAAACTTCTGGACATCCGCATCCTGTTCGCGATTATTCTTGTACTGTTCCTGCTTGTATCGCGAAAAACTCTGCTTCACGTGGACTACGCACTGCTCGGCACATTTATTGGATTTTTCGTATTCATCGGAAATATGGAGCGCGTGCCTGCTTTCCAGTCCTTCCTTGAAAGCATCATTACCGGACGGGAAACATACATTGCAATCGGTGCCAGCCAGATCATCAGCAACGTGCCAACTGCCCTTTTGCTGTCGGGATTTACAACGAATTACAAGGCACTAATCATCGGTACCAACCTTGGCGGACTTGGCACGCTCATCGCATCCATGGCAAGCCTGATCTCCTACAAGCAAATTGCCCGGGAATATCCGGGCAAAAAGGGGAAATATTTTCTGTGGTTTACGATTGTCAATATGGTGTTTCTGGCTGGATTGATGGGATTGTATGCGATTCTATAAGTTAACACATCACTAAAAACAATGCTCAAAAAACAGCCATGAGCACAAAGCCCATGACTGTTAATATTCCTACGCCAGCACTGCATTTCCGGTATACAACTGGTAATATCTGCCCTTCTTTTCAAGCAGTTCTTCGTGCGTTCCACGTTCAATGATTCGTCCCTGTTCGAGTACCATGATACAGTCGCTGTTTTGGATCGTGGACAACCGATGTGCAATTACAAATGTCGTTCTTCCATGCATCAGCTTGTCCATACCATCCTGTACCAGACGCTCGGTTCGTGTATCGATCGAGCTTGTCGCTTCATCTAAGATAAGCGCCGGTGGATCGGCGATTGCCGCCCGCGCAATGGCGAGAAGCTGCCGCTGTCCCTGACTTAAGTTTGCGCCGTCGCCAGTCAGAATGGTATCATAACCCTGTGGCAGACGACGGATAAATCCATCGGCATTTGCAAGCTTTGCAGCTGCCTCGACCTCTTCGTCTGTCGCATCAAGCCGTCCATAACGGATATTCTCCCGCACGCTCATGCTGAACAGATGCGTATCCTGCAATACGATACCGAGCGATCTTCGCAGATCGGCCTTCTTGATTTTGTTAATATTAATGCCATCATACCGGATCTTTCCATCCTGAATATCGTAGAACCGATTGATCAGATTCGTGATCGTTGTCTTTCCGGCACCGGTCGAACCGACGAACGCAAGCTTTTGTCCCGGCTGTGCAAACATCGAAACATTGTGCAGCACAATCTTATCATCGGTATATCCGAAGTCCACGTCGTCAAATACGACGTCACCTTTCAGCTTCACATATGTGGTTGGATCGCCATTTGTATGCTTGTGCGCCCACGCCCAGAGTCCGGTACGCTTCTCACTTGGTACAAGCTGTCCATTTTCACGCTTTGCATTGACCAGCTCGACATAGCCCTCGTCCACTTCCGGCTCCTCATCCAGTAGATTGAAGATTCGCTCCGCTCCGGCAAGTGCCATTACGATTGCATTAATCTGCATACTGATCTGGTTGATCGGCATGTTGAAGTTCTTGTTGAAGGTCAGGAAACTCGCCAGTCCGCCCAACGTGAATCCGCCTACATTTCCAATCGCCAGCATACCACCGACAATCGCACAGAGCACATAGCTGATATTTCCAAGCTGTGCATTGATCGGTCCTAAAATATTCGAATAGTTATTCGCCTTGTAGGAGCTCTCGCACAAAGCATTGTTCAGCTTGTCAAATGCTTCCTTGCTCTCCTCTTCGTGACAGAACACCTTGACTACGCGCTGTCCCTGCATCATCTCCTCGATATAACCATTGACCGTACCGATATCTTTCTGCTGTGCAATGAAATGCTTCGCGGATAGACCACCGATTTTTCTTGTCAGCACCAGCATGATGCCAACCATGAAAAATGTCAGTGCCGTAAGCGGAATATTCAGCATAAACATACAGACGGTCGTACTGATAATCGTAATCGCACTATTGAAAAGCTGTGGCATCGACTGGCTGATCATCTGTCGCAACGTATCGGTATCATTTGTATACATGGACATGATATCGCCGTGCGCATGGGTGTCGAAATATTTGATTGGAAGCTGCTCCATCTTCGTGAACATCGCATCACGGAATGTTTTCAGCATTCCCTGTGTGACATTAACCATGATTCGGTTATAGGAATACGAAGCAATAATTCCGATCCCATAGAAGCATGCGACACGTCCGATTGCATGGAGCAATGGTGTGTAATTCTTCGTCTCACTCTTTAACAGCGGTGTGATATAGTCGTCGATCAACCGCTGCATGAACATCGTTCCCTGTACATTTGCAAGAACGTTGATGATGATACAGATTGCAACGATAATAATCGCTGCGCCATAATGCTTCATCAGCATTCCCATCAATCTCTTGAGAAGCTTGCCCGGATTCTCCGGTCCTTTTCCTCTTTGATTACGCATGCTGATTCACCTCCTTCGTCGCAACAGGCGCCTCATCATCAAAATCAGCATTGGCGCCGGCACCGTTTTGTGACTCATATACCTCGCGGTAAATATCATTTCCGGCAAGCAGCTCTTCATGCGTTCCAATACCGTTGATTTCACCCTCGTTCATGACGATGATCCGGTCGGCATGCTCCACACTGGAGATACGCTGTGCAATGATAATCTTCGTTGTGGTTGGAATCTCGGTTGCGAATGCCGCACGGATCTTCGCATCCGTCGCCGTATCAACCGCACTTGTCGAATCATCTAAGATCAGGATCTTCGGATTCTTCAATAGCGCACGCGCAATACACAGACGCTGCTTCTGTCCACCGGACACATTCGAACCACCCTGCTCGATATATGTATTGTAGCCATCCGGCATCTTCTCGATGAATTCATCGGCGCAGGCAAGCTCACACGCACGTTTGCACATCTCGTCGGTGGCATCCTTGTCACCCCATCGGAGGTTCTCGTAGATTGTTCCACTAAACAATGTATTCTTCTGCAATACAACGGCAACTTCATTTCGAAGTGTCTCCATGTCGTATTCCCGGACATCTTTGCCGCCAACTCTGACACTGCCCTTCGACACATCATACAGACGGCTGATCAGGCTGACAAGGCTCGTCTTCGCGCTACCGGTTCCACCGATGATGCCGATCGTCTCACCCGATTTAATCGCTACATTGATATCCTTCAATACGAAATCCTTCGCCGACTCCTTGTAACGGAAATATACATGATCGAACTCCACGCTTCCGTCCGCTACTTCCATATCCGGCTGCTCCGGATTCTTCAAGGTCGTATCCTCGTTGATAACCTCTGCGATACGTCTCGCGCTCGCCATACTCATACTGATCATAACGAATACCATCGAAAGCATCATCAGGCTCATCAGGATATTCATGCAGTATGCAAGCAGACTCATCAAGTTGCCTGTGGTAAGCATATCACTCACGATCATATGCGCACCGACCCAGCTGATCAACAGGATGCAGCTATACACCGTGAACATCATGACCGGCATATTGCAGGCGATGATGCTCTCTGCCCGCACAAACATGTTGTAAAGCTTCGCGCTTGCCTGTGCGAATTTATTTGTCTCATACTCCTCGCGGACATATGCCTTAACGACTCGGATTGCAGATACATTCTCCTGCACGCTGGCATTTAAGTCATCGTACTTTTCAAATACAATATTGAAATATTTATTTGCCTTGCGGATAATGAACTGTAATACGAGTGCCAGCAAAATAACTGCAACCAGGTAAATGCTTGCGATTCTTGCATTGATCAAAAATGCGGCTACCATCGCGCAGATCATGCTCGCCGGAGCGCGCATACCCATACGCAGGAGCATCATGTAGGAGTTCTGCACATTCGTCACATCGGTCGTCATACGAGTCACCAGTCCGGCGGTGCTGTACTTGTCAATGTTTGTAAATGAGAATGTCTGGATATTATAATACATCGCCTGCCGCAGATTCTTCGCGAACCCGGCAGATGCATACGCACCATAACGACCTCCCATAAGTCCCGCAAACAGTCCGACTGCCGCTGCCACGATCATCCATGCACCGACTACGCAGATATGATGAATGTCACCGCCCGGCACGTTGACACCATCGTCAATGATGGATGCCATCAGGAATGGGACGAGTGTTTCCATCAGAACTTCCAACAGCATGAACAGTGGGGTTGCGATGGACGCGGCTTTGAATTCTTTGATTTGTTTTCCTAACGTCTTTAACATGTTGTCTCCTTTCTTATGCTTCTGTGCAAAACGTGTAGATTTCTATAACGAGTTGTACAAAATATACATTTCTATGCAGACGCGCTCTCGCTCACTTCCGCACATAGCAGACACTAAACTCACAGAACATCAATTCTGCGAATTGCTGTCTGTCCGTTAAGTGCTGATGTGCTCCAATGGTCTGCATATGAAATGTTATTTATGTACAACTCTATCTACACAATGTCTCGTTTTGCAAATATATCATAGGAAAGCAAGCCAAGTGACCTTGTGGTTACTTACAGGCTTGCTTGATTTCTGGTGCTCCAAGTCTTGTCAATTCGGCTCCAAGCTTATCTGTAATTGATAAAAACTGTGTGATCTCTTCCTCGGACAAGCAGTCCCTCAGGCGCTGTTCCATCTGCATCACACGTGTATGGATTTTTTCTTCGAGTGCCTGTCCTGCTCCGGTCAGTTCCAGTTTCTTCAGACGTGCATCTCTGGCAACGCTGGAACGTTTAATGAGTCCATTCTTCTCCATCGTCTGTAACGTCTGGGTAACGGTAGACCGGCGCAGATAGAAGAATTCTTCCACATCCTTCTGATATACTTCCGTCTTCTTACTGAACTCGGAAATGTAATGCAGAATCCGGCTCTGCGAACCACTGATGCCTTCCACTTCCGCTGCCTGATGCAGATAATGTTTCACCTGGTTTGATAATATGATGATCTGGTTTCCCGGATGATCATGTTTCCAATCGTCCATGAACTCCCTCCTTTTATTAGTATCTTTCCAACGCTCTGTATTGTAACAGATTGTCCGCGCCATACAGCCTGTTTCATCTACGTATAACAGATCTATATAGTCTCTAATTTCATTTTGTAAATGATACTCCTGTCCTTCGCTTACCTATTTTGCAAAAGAAAAGTTCGGTTATAAATTGTTCGCAACCAAACAATTCACAGCCGAACTATATTTTAACATGCATGAAATATATTTCAAGCAATTCACTTTTTATTTTTTTCATTTATTTGACTATTTGACGTCTTGTAATAAAAGCATACAAACTCCCAAATCCAGTTCCCTCACAGCTTCCCTACGAAACGATCTGCATGATCTGGATCAAGAACAACCATGCCAGTCCATAGTACGTTACGACTGCTACAAGGTCATTGACCGTTGTGATCAGTGGTCCGGATGCAACTGCCGGATCAATCTTGATCTTGTGGAAGAAAATCGGGATCAAGGTTCCGACCAGACTCGAAATCACCATGGCAACCATCAATGATACTCCTACGCAACCGGAAATCAGGAATGCGTGCAGCCATGCATTGTGCTTGAAGCAGGCGATATAGATGCCGATAAATACAAATGCCAGAGAGCCGAGCAGCAAGCCATTTACAAAACCGACCTTCATCTCCTTCCATACGAGATGCAGCTTCTGCTTACCAGTCAGGTTCTCATCCATCAATACACGAATCGTAACCGCCAGCGACTGTGTTCCAACATTCCCTGCCATGTCCAGAATCAACGACTGGAAGCACATCACGATCGGAAGCACAGCAACAACCGCTTCAAAAGCTCCTACAACGGAAGACACACCCATGCCAAGGAACAATAAGATGATCAGCCATGGCAATCGTTTCTTCATGCTTTCCTTTGTAGTTTCTCTCAAATCCTCCTCGTCTGTCAAACCAGCGAGTTTTGCGTAATCCTCGCCCATCTCATCATCGACAGCCTCTACAACATCCTGTGCGGTGATAACACCGAGCAATTCCTTTGTCTTAGATAAAACCGGGATGGAATCCTCTGCGTAATCCACCAGTTCGTCAATACAATCCTCGATTTTCTCATGATCGGTCACAAATGGATACGTCGTATTGATGATAGATTCCAGTGTATCATTTTCTCTGGCGACGATCAGATCCTTCAGGTCAATCGCGCCATAGTATTTATCGGATTCGTCTAATACATAGACCGTTCCGATATTATCATTTTCACCTGCCTGTGAAACCAGCTCGCGCATTGCCTGCCGGATATCTATGCCTCTGTGGATGGCAATATAGTTCGTCGTCATACGACTACCCATCTCGTCTTCCTCGTAGGAGAGGATCATCTGGATATCATTTCCGGCATCCTCCGGGAGCATATCCACAACCTGCTTTTTCGTTGCATCATCGACCTCGTCTAGGACATCGACCGCATCATCGACCTCCATCAGGGAGAGTACCTTTGCTGCCTCCTGCAGATTCTTATCCCGCAAATGCTTCTTTGACTGCGCTGTGTAATTCTTTCTTTTCATCCATTTCTTCATTGTCTTCTACCTCCTTGTTCCGGGGCATAAAAATACCACCGTCTTTCATACGGTGGTTCAGACAACAGAAAACTAAACGCAGTTATATCGTCATAAATAAAATGAGACTATATCCCAACTGCGTTCGTATATCCATATGTCTTCCACCACGTATCGCTCGACTCGTACTATCGCAACCGTCCATAGTCTCACCTCCATAATTTTTATTCTATTCGCAGCTTTATCACTGCCAGATCTGCCTAAACCATATTTCGTCATGATTCTACTCGACCTGTGATGTAGTCTATCCCATTTTCCCTGGTTCGTCAACCAAGTTTACAAGCTTTTAACAATTTTACAGCTCATGATAATATGGGCAGATATCTTCATAACTCCCATCATTCATGCGGAAGCCACCCGGTATCGTGCCAAGCTGTTTAAATCCAAGCCGCTCATACAGGTGTCGTGCATGCACATTACTTGCGACAACCGCATTGAACTGTAAGACACGGTAACCATGTGTCTTGCCCTGCGCCAGACAGTCAGACACCAGCTTCTCGCCGATATGCAATCCTCTCGATTCCCGGTCGACCGCATAGCTGGCATTGCAGATGTGTCCGCATCGTCCTACATTGTTTGGATGCAGGATATACATGCCGTAGATTCTGCCTGTGTCCATATCCTCCGCGACTCCGCAATATGTCTGCTCTGCGAAAAATGCTGTTCCTGACTCCGGTGTCAGACATTCCTCCTGCGGAAATGCCACGCCATCTTCGACAACCTGGTTCCAAATCGTCACCATTGCCTCGATGTCATCGTCTGTATATGCTCTTACTTCGATATTCATGGTTTTATTCTTCTTTCATTAGAATTTATCTTCGACAATCATTTGACCTGCGTTGTCATACAAAGTAAATCTCTTTATTTTATATCTTCAATTATCAACTGTTCCTATATCAGTCCCACAAGCATTGCAACCGCGGTCTTCATAATCTCATCCGGGAATTCATACTCCGCTGTATGAAGCTGTGCATGGTCTTCGCCATCGCCCACACCGAAGAATGCCCCCAGTACTTCCTGCAGATAATATCCAAAATCCTCCGACCAACGCATCGGCTGTGCAAGCTCTGTCACAGGGAATTGTAATTTTTCTGCACACGCGCGCAGCTTATCTACATTTGCATCGTGATTCTCCGTTGCAGGAAACCGCTCAATCTCCTCTATGGCTATAGTAAGCTGATTTTCTTCTGCAAGTGTCGCAGCCAGAGATTTGATCTCATTCACATACGCGTCAAATGCATCTTCTTTCTCTGCACGCACCGTGAGCCGCAACGTGCCTTCAAACGCTGATACGCCATAGTTTGTACTGCCAACATCCGCCCCGATCACTGTCATACGCACGAAATCGCCCCTCGCCTGCATCTCCTTCGTAATCCGCTCGATCTCAAGCAGAAGCTTTGCCATCGGAATAGCCGGATTCCTGCCTGCTTCCGGGTATGCCGCATGGCTTGGTGTTCCGGTCATTCGAATCGAAAGCCCGGTCGATGCACATGCAAATGTTCCCTTGCGAAGCAATACCTGATTCTTCGGATAGCCGGGAATATTGTGCAAACCATAGATCTCTCCAATCAGCTTTTCCGCCAGCAGTTCCTTGCAAATCTTCGCGCCCGCGCCAATCTCCTCGCCCGGCTGGAAAATCAGATACACATCACGGTCTGGCAATTCTTCCCGCTTTGAAAGGTACAGTGCTACGCCACACAGAATACTGCTATGCCCATCATGTCCGCAGTAGTGTCCCGGTTTTCCATCCTTTCCACATACAGCATCCATATCCGCCCGGAACGCAATCGGTGCTTTCCCGCTTTCCTTCTCCGCTTTCTTCACGGCATAAAACCACACGCCTTTATCCACAACCTCAAACGTTGTATGGCACTTTATAAATTCCTGCAATATATGCCGGGTCTTTTCTTCCTGCATGGAAGGCTCCGGATTCTCGTGGAGCTTCTTCCGCAGACTGTGAATCATATCAGAAAGCTCTTTATATCTTGTGATATGGACCTCCGGAATTGCAACATCCGCAAATATTACAACTTCATCCTCCGGCTCTCCGTCCGCATCCGGATGCTTATGTTCCACATTTCCTTGACCATGCACAGTTCCTCCAATATGCACTTCCGGAATTGCCAGATTATCAAATGCGAGATTAAATTTCGTTTTTTTCTTCTCTTTCTTGTCCTTCATGCGATTCCTCCAACCTGTATCTCCATTTCAAGATAAGGATTCCTTCCAAATATTCGTCTCACTACACTATATAATATTGATGAACAACGTAATCACCAGACTGTTAATGAAGTCCGCAAACAAACTTCCGATCAACGGTACAAGCAGATACGCCTTGACCGATGGCGCATAGCGGTCACAAAGCACCTGCATATTCGCCATTGCATTCGGTGTCGCACCCATACCGAATCCGCATGTTCCGGCCGCAAGCACTGCCGCGTCGTAATCCTTTCCCATCACACGGAATACTACAAAATATGTGTACAGGAATATAAGCAGAAGCTGCGCCCCAAGCAATATCATAAGCGGTAATGCAAGCTCCGCGAGCTGCCACAGCTTCAATGTGATCATCGCAATTCCAAGGAAAAGTGACAGACAGATACCACCCAGGTTGTTGATCTCGCCCATATAGATGTCGAATTTCCCGGAATACTCGCCGACATTTCGAATGATTGCCGCGACAATCATGGCTCCGATATAGATCGGAAATGTAAGCCCCGTCTTCGTCAGGAGTTCAGAGATGATCGTGCCGAGTCCGACTGCCAGAATCAGCTGAAATACAGCCGCAGCATACATATTCGAATGTCTCTCATGCTTCTTTTCTTCCTCGACCAGCAGGCTGTCATCCTCTGTCACGATCGTATCGAGCAAATGCTTCTTCTCAATCAGACGTTTCCCGATCGGTCCGCCAATCAGGCTTCCTGCCACCAGACCGAAGGTTGCCGCTGCCGTACAGATTGTCGTTGCCCCCTGCACATTAAAATCCTCAAGCACCGGGCCAAATGCGCCTGCTGTTCCGTGTCCGCCGACCATCGGAATCGAACCGGTACAAAGTCCGACTAACGAGTCAAGCCCAATCAGATGTGACACGCCGACTGCCAGTAAGTTCTGCATAAAAATCAGGGCAATGACTAATCCAAGGAAGATCGCAAGTGCCTTTCCTCCACTCTTTAGCACCTTCAGATTCGCCTGGAATCCCACCGATGTAAAGAAGAATACCATACAGACTTCCCGAAGCGTATCATCAAATGTAAATTCCACCACCCCTGTGCTATATAAAATACAGGTCAGTACCGAGAAGATCAAACCGCCAACCACCGGAGATGGAATACAGAATTTTTCCAGGAAATTTATTTTCTGTTTTAAGAATTGTCCAAGCATCAGCACCACAACTGAAAGTGCCAATGTCTGATACATATCAATTTGTATTTCCATGTAAAACGGTTCTCCTATCTGTTAATTTTCTTGTGCATCTACCGTGATGCCCTGTGACGTGTAATATGCTTTTGCGCCCGGATGGAATGGAATCTGCACCCCATCCACAGCCGCATTTACATCCGCTATTTCCTTTAATGAAGTTGCATACTCGATTTCTGTTGCATGCGCAAAAAGCTGCCTTGTAAGTTCTTCGGCTGTCTCATCGGACATCTTCTCACTCGCAAGCAGCAGTGCCTTGACGCCGACCGTTGCAACCTGCTCCGTCTGTCCATTGTAAGTGTTCGCCGGAATCTCACACGTTTCATACGATGAATATGCAAGCTTCAGCTTATCCACGGTCTTCGCATCAACCGGAACAAGCGCAATCTCACAGCTATCTGCAAGCTCCGCAATCACATTGGTCTGCACACCGCCTGTGTAAAACATCGCGTCGATCTCGCCGGTTTTTAACTTCTCTGCCGCCTCAATATACGTCAGGTTAACTGTCTCTGTAACCGGTGAACCAAGTCCGCTCACCTGCAAGATCTGCGATGCGTTCCGCTCAGTTCCGGATTCTGCTTCACCGATACTTACCGTCTTTCCCTGCAGATCATCTAAGCTTTTGATTCCGGAATCCTTGCGCACAACGATCTGGCACGCCTCGGTATATAGGCCTGCCAGTACCCGGTATCCCTGATAGGATTCCCCTTTTTCATCCGTTCCATAATACGCGGCTGTGGCAAGATCGGCCTGTGCAATTGCCACATCTACATATCCTTCGGACAGCAGCCGCAGGTTCGCCATCGAACCGGCCGTTGATTTTATGTTGAATTTCATTTCCGCATCCTCTGCATTTGCAAGCTGTGTATATGCAGTCGCAAATGCATAATATCCGCCACCGACACCTGCCGCACCGAACCGGATCGTATCCTGCCGCACATTACAGCCGGTCAGACTTACGCAGCCGACGGTAAATGCCAACAACGCCGCTGCTATCTTCTTTATCTTATTCTTCAAACTGTTCCACTCCTTTCTTGGTATTGCCCCTCAAACCCCTTCATTCTTTAATTCTCCGGTAGTTTCATTCCATACGTTTCAAGATCCACGCGTCCGTCCACGACCATAATTCCATCTGCTGCAAGCAGTTGCTCCTGTACATTCGCACCGCCGAATGCGAACGCTCCGGCAAGCTCGCCCTTCGCATTCACCACGCGATAACATGGGATATGCTCCGGGTCCGGGTTCCTGTGCAATGCATTTCCAACCGCACGCGCCATCTTCTTATCGCCGGCAAGCTCTGCGACCTGCCCGTATGTTGCCACCTTTCCACGCGGAATCTTCTTCACTGCCTCATAGATCCGCTTCGACGGACTGTCAGTGACAAGCCGGTAGCTCTCTGCGATCATTTCCCGCACCGCATCGTCCGGCATACTTCCATCTAAGATAATCGTGTTCCAATGCTCCCGGTTCTGATGCCAGCCCGGTAGAACCGACTCAAAGGCGTCCCGCCAGTAATCACGCCACTCCGGGTCTACCTTGACATTCAGATTCATATATCCATTCCGTTCATACGTCCACAAAAACGCTTTCCTGCTACCCTTCACACGTACCAGCTGCCAGTTATCATCATGAAACGGGGCATCCTGATATGTATCCGGAAACGACAGCGCAAACGCTATGGCTTCTTCTCTTGTCCGCATCTTCTCTGCCTCCATTCTTTTTATTATAGTACACTCTTACCGGAATGCCTTCAAGTACGCCTTTTGCTCATCCGTGATCCGGTAGCTCTCCACCGCCTTCTGAATCGTCTTTCTATGTACCCACGGTGATAATCTCCGCTCTTCAATATATGGGATGCACGTCTCCCACTGCTTGGCAAGTGCGGTAGCAAAATACCACGCGATCATCATATTCACATAATATTCCTCTGATGTGACTGACGCGACCATCGCCGGATATTCCGGTCGAAAATCGTCATCCAAGTATAACCGCATCAAAAGCCCTACGCCATAGCGGATCGTGTAGGTCTCCCCGGATGCAAGAAATGTCCGGATCTCCGGAAGCAGTTCCTCCTTATGCTTCGCAAAACATTTCGGAACCGGGAAATCGCATGTCGCCCAGTTGTCAACATATGGCAGCATGCGCTTTACCTCATATAAGCACTGCGCATAGTCCTTGATGCCACCGATCAGCATCATGTGCAGATTATTTTCTTCATAGTAGGTATGTGGCAGCTCCTGCAGAAATACTTCCGCACCATCCTCTTTCGCAAACGCCTTCGCAAAGTTCCGCAACACCGGTGTCCGGATTCCGATCACATGCGCCGGTTCAATATTCGGTATCAATTTTGAGTGAAATGCCTGATACTTTTTATCCTGCAATTCAAACAATCTTCGCTGTAACTCCGTCATATCTTTTGTCTCCCCATTTATATGCTGTATAAACTGTACCATAAATAAAAGGAACCGTCTATATCTGGATGTTCCTCTGTTTACACGATCCGACGCTGTCTCCTGACAGAAACCATGAAAAAATCGGGCAGAATACCTCCTGCCCGATTTACTGTCAATATCATCCGCCTGCCGGCCTAATCAATTGCATTTATAGAATTAGTTCTTCTTTTTATCTACAATAAATGTATCATAAATTGCCCTGATTGCCGGCTCGAAGTCTTTATTTTTAACACCGATAATAATATTCAGCTCAGAAGAACCCTGATCGATCATCTTGATGTTGATTCCATCCTTGGCAAGTGCACTGAATAACTTACCGGCAGTACCACTTGCTGACTTCATGCCACGTCCAACGACTGCGATCAGCGCAAGTCCTGACTCGATTTCAACCGAATCCGGTTTTGCGAGACGATGGATTGCAGATACCACCCGCTGCTCCTTGTGCATGAATTCATCCTCATGAACAACAATCGTCATAGTATCGATACCGGATGGCATATGCTCAAACGAAATCTCGTTTTCTTCAAAAGCCTGAAGTACTTTTCTTCCAAAGCCTATCTCGGAATTCATCATTGCCTTGGAGATAAAAATTGTACAGAAATCCTTCTTACCTGCGATACCTGTCACAACATAGTCCTGCTTCTGGCATGTACTCTCAACAATCCATGTACCCGGATCTTCCGGTGCATTTGTATTACGGATGTTGATTGGTATACCACAGTTACGGACAGGGAAAATCGCATCTTCATGCAGAACGGATGCTCCCATATAAGAAAGCTCACGAAGCTCTCTGTAAGTAATATATTTAATCGGCTTTGGATTCGGAACGATACGTGGATCAGCTACAAGGAAACCGGACACATCTGTCCAGTTCTCGTACACATCTGCCTGACTTGCCTGTGCAACGATAGATCCTGTCACATCCGAACCGCCACGGGAAAATGTCTTGACATTCCCATCTTTGCCAAGTCCGTAAAATCCGGGAACAACTGCACGTGGTGCCTTTGACAATCTCTCACTAAGAACCTTCTCTGTCTTATAGCTGTTGAGATTTCCTTCTGCATTGAAGAAGATCACCTCTGCGGCATCAATAAATTCAACACCAAGATATGCAGCCATAATCTTACCATTCAAAAATTCTCCTCTGGACGCTGCATAATCAACCTGTGGATTCTCGATCAGCTTCTTTGTGATCTCTTCAAAATCCTTATCCAGCGAGAAATCTTTCAGCGCAAGCCCTGTGATAATCTCATCATATCTTGCCTTGATTGCCTTCATCTCTTCCGTAATATCTTCCCCTGCTTTTGCTGTCTCATACACATGGAGAAGCATATCTGTTACCTTCGTATCTTCCGGAAATCTCTTTCCCGGTGCAGAAGGAACAACATAGACACGACTCTCATCGGCTGAAATGATCGCTCCAACCTTCTTGAACTGTTCCGCACTTGCCAATGAACTACCACCGAATTTTACTACTTTCTTCATAATCTTCCATATATCCTTTTTGGTTTAGTATTTTGATATTTTGTATTTTATACACTTTTCAACAATATAGCAAGAGATAATTCTACATCTTCTCTTTTATTTTCCTTCTGTTTTTTTCTCCTGCTGACTCTTCCGTTCACTTATTTTTGATTTTTGTCCATATTTTCTCTCTCATTTTTCTTTAATTTTCAAAAAATGTTTTATTTTGTTGTATCGTCTCAGTTTTAAATCATCATATTGACATTTTATACCTATTTCATTATTCCGGTAGCTTTATTGCTGCGTTGAATAATCCGCAAGCACAAAGCTCGCCGGATATTCTTTTTTCGAAGCTGCCAAGGCATCCTGCAGATAAGCGGTATGCCCGGTCTTTGCCGAATACATATCACCAGCAATATAATCAATGCCACTTGCCGTATAATCATATACTTCAAACGTTACATCAAATGATGCCTTGTCCTGATACATTTGCGCAAATTCCTGATACTCCGCTCCTGTATCATCCGAATCCGATATATCCCAATCATTTATATTCGTTCTTGTCATATAGCCGCTGCATCCCGCAAACAAAGCAAATTGTCCTGTATAATGTGCATATGTCCCATTCATTGTCACAAGCAGATCATGATCAGTCTTATTTTCAACATAAAAGATTGGATAAGCATTAAATGAGCTTCTCTCCGGTGCATTATGCACTTCGGCTCCTATATAAGTAATACGCAATTCGTCGTTGTCAACAAGTACCTGATCCGTTTCCGCCGGTGTCCGTGTATAAGCCTTCGCCTGCGTCTCTTTATCCTCTGTAAAATCAATCTCCTGCACGCTATGATCCTGCAGGACCGGCTCTGCCAGTTCTCCTTCTGTATAGACCGCGAGCTCGATTTTTGCCCGGGTCATCGGATCTCTGCCTGCCTTGTATGGCATGATTCCATTGCAGTTATTTGCACAGATTTCCATATTTTCCCGTCCCGGATCTAAGTACCACCAGTTTGTTGCTTCCCAGTCATAATCCATACATTCATCGTTTACACTCCGGATTTGCAGGTCATAATAAACCAGTTTATCCGTCTTATTTGTCACCGTATAATAAATGAGACAGTCTTCCCCCGTCCATGCTTCCGGATCCAACTGATACATCGGCATTTCTTCCTCGCTTGGAACATAGCCCTGTTCATATACACGTTTGATTGTCAATGTTATATACTCATCATCGCAGACGGTTATCTCTACCGGACGGTAATGGTTGCCTGTATCCGGTTTTTTGTTGTGTGTAAGGATACCGGCTGTCACACCTCCGGCAACAAGTGCAGCCGCTGTCACACCTGCAATCACCTTTGCCTTTAACGTCTGAAAGAGGCCTTTTATTCCTGCTTTTCCTGCTACACCCGCTGCCTTCGTGGCTGCAACTGCTGTTCCTGTACCAGTGGCAGTCCCCGTAGCCGCTCCCGCTGCACTTCCACCGATTGCCGATGCGGTACTCGTCGATGCAACAGCACCTGCTACACCTGCCGCTGTACCCGCAAGTCCCGCTGCCCCGGCAAATATATTGGCAAGCACGTTCGGAATCACAAGTGACTGTGATTCTGCAACAAAAATTGCAGTAAGCAATGCCACACTTCCAGATGAGTACAGCTTGATGCCGCTCGTATTCTCATAATCCTGCACGCCCTGCTTGATCTTGCCTCGCGCTGCGGACAGACGATATTTTACCGTGCCTTCCGGGCACTCCATACATGCCGCGATCTCCGGTACGCTCATCCCGTCAAAATAATATAAAATAATCGTCTGGTACTGCACTGCTGACAGCTCTTCCTGCATAATCGTCAAAATGATCTTTCGTTTTTCGGCATTCAGCACATAGCTTTCCGGCAGGAAATTGTCATTTTCCTCCAGCAATTCTGTATCGATGCTGTTTTCTTCTATCGGCTCCGGGATCTTCTTCATCAGAAAATCCTTGCATTTGTTCACGGCAATCTGGTTTAACCATGCCACAATCCGCTCCGGGTTTTCAAGCTGTTGCAGATGCGTGAGTGCCGTGATGTATGTATCCTGCATCACATCCAGCGTATTTTGTTCGTTCTTCAAAAAGCTGAACGCCGTATAATACACCTGCCGGTATGTTGCCTGATAAATCTCCTCAAACGCCTGCGTGTCTCCGTTTATAACACGGGTTATCAATTTCTGAATTTGTTCCATATGTTTATTCCTTTCTTCCTTATTATATTATATAGACGTTATATGCGCACCTTCGGTTGGGTTTTTTCAAAATTTCTTGAAATCCATCGTTTTATGGGTCTTTCGTTGACTTCTACATTTTTCTTTGCTAAACTCACATCATAGATATTAAAGTAATTTGAGGAGTTTTGCAATGGACAGCAAAATATTAAAATATTTCAAGAAAAACCATATTCAGATTGAAGATATCAAATATCTGACACGTGTTGATGGTAAAACGTGTATTCACACGATGGATGATCAGACATTCCTTACTTATATAACAATCAAAGACTTTTTTGAATCATTGGAACTGCATGATTTTATCTGTGTAAACAAAGGGATTGTCGTTGCCAAAAATCAGATTAATTATATTGCGGATGGCATCTATCATATGCTCGACGGTGTCGAATTCCACGGAAGGAAACGCACGGCCGCTGCACACAAAAAGCTGAATGCGACCTTACACCAAAGCATTGCAGACAGCATCGAGACAGTGGTCGATATCCGAAACCGGTTTTCGATTCTGGACAATATGCCGATTGCCTTCTGTGTGATTGAGCTTATATTCAACAACAACGGACATGGGATTGATTTTGTATTCCGTTATTGCAACAATGAGATGGCAGTTATCGAAGGAAAAACCCTCGAAGAAATGATGAATCATTCTTTCTTCTCAGTATTTCCAAATGCTGACAAAAAATGGCTGGTTGCATATACCGATGTCGCAGTCAATGGCAGCAGCCGTTACATCCGCGATTATAGCCCGGAAATAAACAAAGAGATTTTTGTGCGCTGTTTTCAGCCACTCGAAGGGTTTTGTGCCTGTCTTCTGACGCCGGTGGATGACCTGAACAAGGCGCTTCCTGCCACACATCTTCCCAACCGTTAACCGGCACCTATCACAACCGTTTGACACATACTGATCAAAGTTCACGGAGAGGCGATATGAAACATTCTTTCAATCAAAACAGCAGTTTGGATTCAAACAGGAAACGAAGCCAAACGATTCTCATCGGAATCGTTTCTTTTCTTGTTCTCACGTTTCTGGAAGTTTTTTTACTTTCCGCTGTTTCCCTGATTCCGCGTTCTGCCATCCGGAAGCATACGCAGGAGTCAGCGGAATATCTACTGGAAAAGCCGGTCTTTTACCGTGTAGTAAAACAGGATCCTGCCTCTAACATCGACCACTATGCGGATGCGATCCTTCTGAATATCCTATATCACTTTGATTCGGCTCATCCGGTTACCTCGCCGCTTACCGCTTCTTATTATTATACAGAAACGCACAACGAAAATGAGAATCTCTATACAGCAGTAACCTCCAACGTAACACCTACCTACGATTATTTCCGGTATTGGCATGGTTCAACTATTTTCATACGTCCATTGCTAACGATATTAAACATCCGGCAGATCTATATCTTTTTTGCCATTACACTGGCAATACTATTTGTTGTTTTATTTACGCAGCTGACGAAATCCGGACACATATTCTGTGCCCTGGCTATGTCCGTTGCGCTTTTGTCGGTATCGTTCTGGTTTATACCTATGAGTCTCGAATACATCTGGTGCTTTCTGATCATGTTTATTGCAAGCATCCTTACGATATTCTCTTACCAAAAGAAACAGGAGGTATCTGGGCTGTTCTTCCTACTTGTCGGGAATATCACCGCATATTTTGATTTCTTGTCAACCGAGACAATTACACTCCTTTTTCCGCTTGCATTGTTACTTGTCCTGATGCAGAAAAATAACCGGTTATGCGATGCAAAAACCGGTTTTAAAATCATTCTGTCGCGTTCTGTCTGCTGGTGCATCGGCTATCTGGCTTCCTGGATTGCCAAATGGACCATTACATCGATTGCGCTAAACAGAAATATCTTTGCACAGGCTTTATCATCCGCCTCCACACGGGTAAACGGAGATGCCGGCAGCCTGCATGGACCGGCGCTTTCTATAAATGCATTTCTACGGAATATCGCATGTATATTCCCGTTTAATTTCATGAAAGGATACGGATATATCGCCGCAATCGGTGTTTTTTTATTATTATTAATGGTGTATTATCTGTTCCGAAAGAACGAAAAAAAGAATTATATGCCATGGTTATTCACAGTTTTATACTGTATTCCGTATATCCGGTTTCTGACACTTGCAAACCACGCCTTTTTGCATTATTTCTTCACTTACCGGGCGCAATTTGCAAGTATCTTCTGTCTCTGCATGATCTTCTATTACGGAGTGGACTGGAAGCTTGTGTCTAAAAAATTCTTAAAGCCCCGCAAACGCCATCGTACTAACACAAGAAAATCATAACAAACCCGAATATTCATATAGCTTCATCTCTGAGACCGCATCTATCTTTGCGTCTCAAAGTCCTTCACGTTCGTGCTATATTTTCTTGCCATTTCTTCTGTAATCTTCTGTTCACGAACCAGACGTTTCAAATCTGCATTCAGTGTATGCATACCAAGCGCCGCACCACCCTGCATAGAAGATACGATCTGATGTGTCTTATTCTCACGAATCTGGTTTGCAATCGCATCAGTATTGATCAAGATCTCCGTTGCCATTGCCATTCCGGTCCCATCCTCCATTGGAATCAGCTGCTGTGTTACGATACCCCGGAGTACATTCGCAAGCTGGGTACGTGCCTGTGACTGTCCATGTGCCGGATATGCATCGATAATACGTTCAATCGTCTGTGCCGCACTCGTTGTATGTAATGTGGAAAGCACAAGATGTCCTGTTTCTGCAGCCGTAATTGCCGCACTGATTGTCTCATAATCACGCATCTCGCCTACCAGGATAATATCCGGATCCTCACGTAGAGACGAACGGAGTGCCTTTGCGAACGAATCGACATCTCTTCCGACCTCTCTTTGATGTATCATGGATTTTGCATGATAATACACATACTCGATCGGATCTTCAATCGTCATAACATGTTTTGCCTGTTTCTGATTTACATAATCAATCATAGATGCAAGCGTGGTTGTCTTACCGCTGCCGGTTGGTCCTGTGATAAGTATCAGTCCGCGCGGTTCCAAAATCAGTTTCCGTATTGCATCCGGAACATGTAATTCCTGAAATGTCGGAATCTTCGAACGCAGGATACGATATGTCGCTGCGATATTATTTCTCTGATGGTAGATATTGGCACGCAGTCTTGTACCATCTTTTGTCATCAGGGCAAAATCCAAATCCTCGCCTGCCTTTACCTGTGCAATCTGTTCCTCGCTAAGTTCGCTGAAGATAAGTTCCGTCGCTTCCTCCGCCGATGGTGCCGGCTCCATGATCTCCAGGTTTCCAAACCGTCGAAGCGCAATATTCGTACCAACTGTCACATGTACGTCCGATGCCTCTTCTTTTTTTGCATAATCAATCAGTTCACGAAATGTCATTCCCATTTTTCACCCTCCATTTTCAGTGCTTTTTCAAATGCGTTTACCGGATTTCTTCTCCCGGTTTTTTCTTTGCCTTCTTGTCCTCATACATTCTCTCATCTGCGAGTTTCAAAAGTGCTGCATAATCATACTCTTTTTCATCATATGCGACACCAACTGCAACAACACAGTCAATACCATCGTCTGCCGTATTCAATCTTGCGAGTTCTTCTTCCCAGCGTTGCCTGATTTTATCCGTCTCCGTCTTAGATATATTTTCTGCAACAAGAAGGAACTCATCGCCACCCATACGGAATGCATGTACGCGGTTGCTTGTTACCTTTCGAAAACTGTTTGCCGCCTTGATAATCAGCTTATCTCCTGCCTCATGACCGAACTGGTCATTCATCTTCTTTAAATTGTTTACATCAAAGTTAAAGATTGCAATAGAATCCAGGGATTGGAACTCTTTTTCAGCCATATCCAGATATTTTGCCTTGTTGTAAAGTCCGGTTAAGCCATCATGCTCACTTGCATATACCAATTTCTCGCGCATAACTCCATTTTCAATATACAGACTGATTACGCTTTTTAATGTTGATTCATTCATGGACTCCCAATCCATATTCGGCCATACACCAAGGTAAAGCGCATATCGCTGTCCGGAAACCTCACCACTTACGAGCATCCGGTATGTACTGTCATCCTTCGCCCCATTTAACCGAAGAATCTCCTGAACCTTCTCATCAAAACTTCCAAACAACACATCATCTTCGCAGCTACTCTCAAACAGCTCTGCCACACCCGCATCATAGCCGATCCGGTCATTACTGTACACATTTCCCATCTTATTATAAGTGATGACATCCATGACCGCATCTCTTTGAATCATAAAATAAGCTTTGCTTGTATTAAAATAATCCGCAAGCATCGGAAGCAGCTCATAATACGTCTCTGACAGCTTCTCTAAAACCGTAGTCTGGAACTTTGACAGCTTTCGGAAAAATCCCATATATCTGTCTCTTATACACATCTCCGAGCCCACGAGACTAAGGCGAATCTC
>ERZ1026947.567-NODE-567-length-21447-cov-15.432919_pt1 | contig 21447 bp, 16 predicted proteins | sample MGYA00519568_ERZ1026947 | MGnify/ENA primary metagenome ERZ1026947 (study PRJEB26926, sample SAMN06164744) | human gut metagenome | biome: ENVO:00009003; feature: ENVO:2100002; material: ENVO:00002003 | host: Homo sapiens | place: USA | collected 2012 ...
TTGTCAGCAGCCCCCGTTTCGTGGTCTGCGTGTAGTTCCTTGTAAACTGACCTAAACAAACCTGCAAGCCACTGGAACTACACACAATAATGACAATATAGCAATGGTACTGGATTGGTACTAAAAATATGTGAAACGAAGAATAACGTGTGGAAAAAGTATGAGTTATCAATACAAAACGGTATAGATAACTGCACTGAAATAATCAAAATCAAACCAGACTTTGCGAGTTTGAATAAGGGTTAATATTAAAATTTAAATATATAACCTAGAGGATACTGAGGTAATATCCTCTAGGTTTTTGTATTTAACAGGGATATTGTCTGAAGGAGTGACAGATCCTCATACGATTTAGAGTTTGAAGACGGAATAACGCTCGTAGGCAGAGATAGTGCTGCCGGTAAAACTGTTCTTTAGTAATTTGTGTGTCGGAGCATTGGATGGTCTTAGATGCGGGAAGTCAGAGAATGAGCGTCTGGATTAGATAAGTGATGGAGGTTTCGAAATGTCAAAATTGAATATAGATCAACAAACAATAAAAGAATTGTTTTCTAATAAAAAATCGGATTTTTTAATACCAGATTATCAGAGACCCTATGCATGGGAAGAGCCGGAATGCCAAACATTGTGGGATGATATATTTGTATTTGCATTTCCGGAAAATGATTATACAAAGTTTGACAGTGATAATGATGAGTATTTTTTAGGTCCGATTGTAACATTTAAAAATGATGAAGGAAAATTGGAAATAATTGACGGACAACAGAGACTGACAACACTGATGTTATTGCTCAGAGCTTTCTATTCAAAGTTTGGAAACATGAAAGATCAATATGCAGTAAAAACAAGTGAAGATATTTCAACTTGCATTTGGAAAACAAATGAATTTGGCCAACCGGATAAGAATAGACTGAAAATCGATTCAGAGGTATCGACTGACGACGATAAGGAAGAGTTTTTATCCATTTTAAAAACAGGAATTGTGGATGGCTCACAAAAGAGCAAATATGCTCGTACATATAGATTCTTTCAAGAGAAGATTAATGAATTTTTGCAGGAATATCCGGCATATTTTGCCTATCTTCCAACGAGAATATTAAACAACTGTATTCTATTACCAATCGAAGCAGAATCACAGGATACAGCACTTCGCATATTTTCAACATTGAATGATAGAGGAAAGCCATTATCTGATACGGATATTTTTAAGGCACAGTTTTATAAACATTATAGCAGCCTTGGTAAAAAGGACGAGTTTATCAGACGATGGAAAGACTTAGAAGCAGTTTGTGACGATATTTTTGTTGCTCCTTCAGGGTCAGCTATGGATGAACTTTTTACCAGATATATGTATTTTGAAAGAGCAAAGCAGGGAATAAAAAATACTACAACAGAGGCGCTCAGAAAATTTTATGAGAAAGATTCTTATGCAATTTTGAAAAATAATGATACTTTAGATAATCTGGAATGTTTAGCGGAGTTTTGGAGAAAAGTATCAGTACAGGATGAAAAATTTTCCGACAGGGTATTGAAGAAATTGTTTGTTTTGAACTATGCGCCGAATGGCATGTGGACATATCTTGTTTCAGTGTACTTTATGAAGTATAAGGATGCTGATGACTTGTTGGATGAGAAGCAATTTTTTGAATTTTTAAACAAAATCACAGCTTTTATATTAGGATATTCATTTATCAGACCTGGTGTAAATGCGTTGAGAAGCCCGGTCTATCCAGAGATGATAAATATTGTTTCTGATCTTCCGGTTACATTTTCGGGATATAAATTTGGAGAAGATAATGTAAAAAATATTATGAGCAGTTATGTGTTCACGAATGGTAGACCAATTACCAAATCAATTCTTGCCTGGTGGGCCTATACGGATCAAAATCAGGAACTTATGTCACTGGATACTAATTTAGAAATAGAACATATTTATTCAAAGAAACGACAGGAAAATGAAAACTCTTTAAAAGAAAAGAGTAGTTTAGAGTCTTTGGGTAATAAGGCACTTTTGGAGAAAAATATTAATATTAGAGCTTCAGACTATAGATTTACAGATAAAATCAAATATTACCAGGGATATACATCTGCGAATGGAAAATTAAAGTCTGGAACAAAAGTGTATGAGTTATTAAAATTATCGAATGAAAAAAGTGATTATACAGAACAGGATATTATTGAAAGAAAGAAAACCATTATAGAAGAATTTGTGCAATATCTAAAAGATAATGAACTTATGGAATAAATATTTTCTAAGATGGAATGCTGAACACATGGATGCCACCTATACAATACATGGCAGCATCCATGTGTTCAGAATTTTGGGGATATATCATTGAGATAATATCCCCTGGGAATATGTTTATAAGAGAATAATTAATTATACCATTTCATCAATATTGCTTCATAGCAAATGTCCAGCACATTATCATTTTGATCCATGCTGAAGGATAAATTGAAAAAGACTTCCGGGTAGCTTTCGTCAATATAGGAATAGCACAAATTGTATTGGCTTTCCAGACCATCATGATTATAGGCCTTATTTTTATACACTACCTCTTTTTGAGGCTCTCCATAAGCAGCAATCACTTGTTCCCTGGAATCGCCTAATTTTATACCACGCGAAGTTTCTGTGTCTGATGACATTTGATCGGGGTATTCAGTATATGCCGTACAATTTGTAGTCATAATAGAAATACGTTCTACATCTTCATAGCCGTTTCCGGCTTCATATAAGTCTACGTAATTGCTATATCCAAATCCATTAACATTAAAATCCTCATAAGAGAGAGGCAAAATGGTGCTATTCTCCGTGCTTCCTGATACTTCCACCGGTGCCGGAGTTTCTGTGGAATCTTCCGTTATCACTTCTGTGGTTTCAGTGCGTTCGGTTTCTGCGTTCGTTTCACTCTGCCCGGCATCCGGTTCTGTGGCAGTAGATGCGTTTTCTGACTCTGCGACGATGGCCGTTGTTTCTGCTTCTGTAATATTGGTGGTGGATTCAGATTCACCGGAATTGTTTGATCCGCAGGCCAATAGGCTCAAAGAAATTGTTGCTGTCATTAATACGGGAAGAATTGTTTTTCTCATTTGTGTTATCCTCATTTTTTACATTGGTATAATCATAATATATCATGATTCGCACCTCCGGTGCTTAACGTTGCTTCGCAACTATTATCATCAAATTGTAGCAGAAAATGGAGATATGGCAACTGGATTTTTCTAAGATATTTCCCATGCATGAAGTATCAAGAGTTGTAATCAGTACATTCTTAGGATTTAGATGAAAAATAGGATTTACTATGATATGATTAGTTAAGAATTATATTTAATACGAAAGAGGAATGACACATTATTATGGAATTTTTCAGTTTGTTTTCAACAGTATTTTTTAATATAGCAATTACCTTTGGCCTGTTATTACTTATATACTTGTTTTTCTTTTCGGGCATTAGAGCACGTAAGGACCTGAAACCGGTTAAGTACATTTCCTACAAAAAGGATCATTTTCAGGAGAATTTTGAATTTACCTGTGAGTTTTGCGGATCCAAGGTATCTTCTGCGGATGAAAAATGTCCAACCTGTGGCGGTAATTTTGGAAAGAACAAGGAGTATCAGTTAAAGAAACGGGCCATGCATCAAAGGTATTTAGAGTATATGAAATCCCAGGAAGAAGCCATTACACAGGAAACGGAATATATAAGTACTACAATGCAGGCAATTCAAAAATATAAGCTGATACGTCATAAATACTACAATTTTGAAATCGGCGAGCCTCCGGTTTATAAACCTGCAAGTGATTATGAATTTACCTGTGAATACTGTGATAATAAGATAAGGGGAAAAAGCACAGACGAAAAGGGGTGTAGTAATTGTGGGGCTTCTTATAAAGAAAACCTGGAATTATTGGTACGCGAAGAGGAAGACCGTCTGGAAAAACGCCATTATGACGAATATATGAAACTGAAGGATCTGGAGTGGGAGCAGAATATCAGGAATGAGCGAAGAGATGCAAACATTGATGAAAAGTATGGGACACCTATCCGATTTATGGAGAAAAATGCAAAGGTTATTGCGCTGGTCATTTTGCTTGGGCTTATGATGATTTCCGTGGGAATAACAGTTTTGATTTTAAAGTTTAGGTAAAACAGGATGAGTATATTTGACGTGAAGGGAGATCACATGGACATTCTATTTAAAAACGATGATTTTGTATTTTCCATGGGGAAAGAGACCCTGCCACCAGATCTGCTTATATTATAATATTCATTTACTGGACGATAGTATTCCTATGGATGGGGTGTTTCATGGATATGATGAATTGGATCATGAGAGAATCAATCTGGATTTCTGCTGGATTCCGCTAGAGGAACTAAGGAAGGACACGAAGGTATATCCATTGGAACTAATACCTTACATACTTGAGCAGAGAAAAGAAACGGTACATTTTGTTTCAAGGCAGATTTAATTGAGAGGGCAAGGAAAGAAAATGCTGGAAGTAAAATTTTATGACTCAGTGGATGATTCCCTGTTGAAGTTTGCGGTGATCGTCTCACAGAGCAATGGCAAATGGGTATTTTGCAAGCATAAAGAAAGAGACACCTATGAAGTTCCGGGTGGACATAGAGAAGCCGGTGAAAGCATTCTTGAAACGGCGAAAAGAGAATTGCAGGAAGAAACCGGTGCAATCAGGTTCGATATGAAGCCCCTGTGTGTATACTCTGTAACCGGGAAGACCAGAGTAAATGATACGGGAGAAGAATCCCTTGGGCTGCTTTGCTATGCGGAGATAACAGAATTTGCGACAGAACTGCATAGCGAGATGGAGAAGATAGTACTCTTGGGCGAACTGCCGGAGGAGTGGACGTATCCGTTGATACAGCCGAAATTGATAGAGAAGTATTTGCAGATGAAAAATACTATTGATTTTCGCCTGCGTGCTTGACAGGATGTAGGTGTAATGAAAGTTTACCGCTGACCGATATGCGGGATATAAATGGTTGGGTCGAAAGTGTAGTCCTTCGCCGTGAGGCGGGGGACTTTTTATATTGAAGTATATAAAGAAATTCCTGTTAAAGTTATACCTTGAATTAAGATAATCAAGTGAATTATAATGATTTTAGTTAAAAAATAAATTTTGCTACATTTAGGAGGTCCCCATGCTATTTATAGAATACCCCAAATGTTCCACCTGTCAAAAGGCAAAAAAGTGGCTGGAGGAACATAATATCACCTATACAGATCGTCACATTGTAGAGGACAACCCCACCTACGAAGAATTAAAAGAATGGCAGAGCAGAAGTGGGCTGCCGTTAAAGAAATTCTTCAATACCAGTGGGTTGTTATATAAGAACATGCAGTTGAAGGACAAGCTTCCGAACATGACGGAAGAGGAACAACTTCGGCTGCTGGCCACGGACGGAATGCTGGTAAAGCGGCCGTTTGTCGTGGACGGGGATCTGGTGTTGACCGGATTCCGGGAAGCAGAATGGAAGGAAAAATTAATTTAGTACAAGGAGGACGAATATGAGCAGAGTAAATTTTGGAGCAAAGCCGGTAATGTATCCCATGCCGGTGCTGATCATTGCAACGTATGACGAAAATGGAGTACCCGATGCCATGAACGCAGCATGGGGAATCATTACGGACATGAATGAGATCTCCATCAGTATGTCAGAGCATAAGACCACGGAGAATCTGGCAAAGACCGGAGCATTTACCGTAAGTATCGGAACCGAAGATACCGTGGTAGCCTGCGACTATGTGGGCGTGGAATCTGCGAAGAAAGTACCTGATAAATTCTCAAAGTCCGGTTTCCATGCAGCCAAGAGTGATTTTGTCAATGCACCGTTGATCGATGAACTTCCTATGGCGCTGGAATGTAAGGTGAAAAGTTTTGAAGACGGCATTCTGGTGGGCGATATCGTCAACGTCAATGCGGACGAAAGCATCCTGACGGATGGCAAGATCGATCCGAAGAAATTGAAGCCAATCAGCTATGATCCTGTGAATAATACTTATCTTGCAATGGGAGATAAAGTAGGAAATGCTTTTAAAGACGGTTTGAAATTGAAATAGTAAGATCAAAGAACGCAGGAGGGTTAACCCTCCTGCGTCCCCATCTCATCGGTGGTAGAGCGGATATGTTCTACTGCCGTTTTTACTTGTTCTGCATAATCCAGATTGTTCTGGCTTATGGTGTGCACCTGTTCGGCATTAGCTGTGACTTCTTCGGTTACAGCGGACAGATGGGAGATGTTTTCCATAATCTTATTATTGGATTCTGACAAGCCCAGAATGTGGTGATTTACTTCTTCTACCTGGGAAGCCAGTGCTTCCATATTTTTGTTCAGCTGTTCGAAAGTCTCGGAAGCAGCAAGAATCTTCTCGCTCTGCTGGTCGGTGGCCTCGATGGAGCCGCTGATCGTGTTGACTACCGTGTTGGCATTGGCATTTAGCTCATCGGTGATCTTCGTAATCTCTTCGGTAAAGCTCTTGGTCTGTTCTGCCAACTGCCGGATTTGCTGGGCAACAACGGCGAAACCGCGTCCGGCCTCTCCGGCACGGGCACTTTCGATGGAAGCGTTCAATGCCAGAAGATTGGTCTGACCGGAGATTGCCATGATGCTTCCGGCGATAGTTTCCACCTCTTTTGTCTTTTCCTGTAATTTTGCCATGGCGTCGGTGACGGAATGGTTGGTATCCTTGATCATGGCGGACTGCTGTTTTAAGGATTCCATAGCAGCCATATTCTTACGGATGCTTTCGTTAGAATCCTCAGCAATCTGAACCATCTGCTCGGAGATATGACTGGTCTGCTCGATAGCATTCTGAATCGTGCCGGTCATCTGGCTCTGCTCTTCGATGCTGGTGGCAGTCATATTGGTAGCATCGGAGATTTCCTGCATGCTGTTGGCTACAGATTCTGTAGTTTGTACCAGCTGGTTCATGAGATCTGTGGTTTTGGTGGTCTCCTGATGTACGGTCTGGGATACGTCCAGAATATTATCCAGTACTTCTTTTACATGGTTATGTTCTTCCCGGGAAGAACCGATGGCGTCATTATTAAAAAGTATTGTGATCTTACCGGTCTCCAGAATAATAATTCCGATCAGGAATACCAGCAGGGTAGAGCAGACGGCATTCACATCCTGACCGTAGATTCCCTTCGCAGCCTGAACGATCATGACGATCAGGTAGAGCACGAATAATCCCAAAGCGGTTTTCTTCAGAGATTTTTTCTCATAATAAGGAATCTGTAATATGAAAATGGCGATCAGCGCATAGTGAATGAAACTTGCATCTGTCTGTAAACCAACCAACAGATACTCAATGCCGATCTCGATGGTAGTGAAGACTTTTAATAGTCGTGTCGCCTTATTTCGAAGGTGTGTCACGACATTTACCACACAGAAAACGGCGATCAGAATGGTATTTGCGTATGTAACAATGGGCGAAATGTTGTGATTTATCAGTTTTAACCACAGATAAAACAGGAACACTATCGCCAAAAGCGAAGAAGCGATAATATAGAACCGGTTCATTCTGATATTGCGTTCCGAAGTATTCGTATAACGATATTTATTATTTTCTTTCATATTCATAAGTTCCCTCCCTTTTCTATTGATACTATTTTAATTGTAACTGCTTTCATCAATTTTTTCTACATTTTTGTTCCATTTTTAAAAAAAAATATGGAAATAAAAAAACAAATTGATACTGATTTTCAATACCAAATGCGCTATAATACTTCTGTTACAACACAGAACATTAAAATGTTGAGATACGAAAGGATACAGAAGTGTTATGACACTGAAAGAATTGGAAATCGGTAAAAGCGCCGTGATCGAAACCGTCGGTGGTTCCGGAGAACTCAGACAGCATTTCCTGGATATGGGTATGATCCCGGGAGCGGAGGTGACGGTGGTAAAGCTGGCTCCGATGGGTGACCCCATGGAATTGCAGGTGCACGGCTATGAACTAACGTTGCGTTTGGCGGAAGCGGATCAGATCGAGATCGCACCTATATCGAAGAGAACAAGAGAACATAAAGGGCTGGACCGGGTGACGGATGCGGAGCACCCGGGATTAGGTGAGGATGGAAAATACCATTCGAAAAAAGATGAGAATCCTTTGCCGGAGGGAACGACATTAACGTTCGCCCTGGCGGGAAATCAGAACTGCGGCAAGACTACACTGTTCAATCAGCTCACCGGTTCGAATCAGCATGTGGGAAATTTCCCCGGAGTTACCGTAGACCGTAAGGACGGTTCCATCAAAGGGTATCCGGATACTTTGGTGACAGACCTGCCCGGTATTTATTCCATGTCCCCTTACAGCAGTGAAGAGATCGTATCCCGTAATTTTATCCTGTATGAGAAACCCAGAGCTATCATTAATATCGTGGATGCGACGAATATCGAGCGTAATCTGTATCTGACCATGCAGTTGTTGGAAATGAACATTCCCATGGTCGTAGCCCTGAACATGATGGATGAAGTCACCGGTAATCACGGTTCCATCGATGTGAATGCCATGGAGGCATTCCTGGGAGTACCCGTAATCCCCATTTCTGCTGCGAAAAACGAAGGTGTGGACGAACTGATCCGCCATGCAGTCCATGTCGCAAAATATCAGGAACGGCCGCTGCGGCAGGATTTCTGCGATAAAAACGATCATGATGGTTCCGTACACCGCTGCATCCATGCGGTGGGGCATCTGATCGAGGATCATGCGGAGACTGCAAAGCTGCCCCTGCGTTTCGCAGCCAACAAAGCCATTGAAGGAGATCATCTGATTCTGGAGAAGCTACAGCTGGATGAAAATGAAAAAGAAATGCTGGAGCATATTGTCTGCCAGATGGAGACAGAGCGTGGTGTGGACCGGAGTGCGGCTATCGCGGACATGCGGTTTGATTTTATCGAGAGATTATGTGAACAGACGGTAGTAAAGCCGAAGGAAAGCAAAGAACGGATCCGCAGTGAGAAGATCGATCGGATCCTTACCGGAAAATATACGGCAATCCCTTGTTTTATTGTGATCATGATATTGGTGTTTTATTTGACATTTAATGTGATCGGAGCCTGGCTGCAAGGGCTTTTGGAACTGGGAATCGGCAGACTGACAGAACTTGCGGATGCAGCCATGACAGCGGCCCATGTCAACAGTGCAGTACAAAGTCTTGTGATCGACGGTATTTTTACCGGGGTGGGCAGCGTATTGAGTTTCCTGCCTATTGTGGTGACCTTGTTTTTTTTCCTTTCACTTATGGAAGACAGCGGTTATATCGCCCGTGTGGCATTCGTGATGGATAAGTTGCTTCGAAAGATCGGTCTGTCCGGACGAAGCATCGTACCCATGCTGATTGGTTTCGGCTGTACGGTTCCGGCAGTCATGGCGACGCGGACGCTGACCAGTGAGAGAGATCGTAAAATGACGATTTTGCTCACTCCGTTTATGAGCTGTTCTGCAAAATTACCGATTTATTCGTTCTTCGTGAGCGTATTTTTCCCGGGAAAGGGTGGACTGATCATGTCGGCATTGTATCTGTTTGGTATCCTTATGGGAATTCTGGTAGCATTTTTATATCGGGGCACGTTGTTCCAGGGAGAACCGGTGCCTTTTGTAATGGAACTGCCGAACTACCGTCTGCCCGGAGCGAAAAATGTAGGACAGTTGTTGTGGGAAAAGGCGAAAGATTTTTTACAGAAGGCATTTACTGTGATCTTCATTGCAACGATTGTAGTATGGTTTTTACAGAGTTTTGATCTGAAACTGAATCTGGTAGAGAATTCAGCCAACAGTATGCTGGCAATGCTATCAGGTCTGTTGGTTCCGGTGTTCCGGCCGCTGGGATTGGGAGACTGGCGGATCTGTACCTCTCTGATCAGCGGATTCATGGCAAAAGAAAGTGTGGTAGCAACCCTGGAAGTATTGTTCGGCAGCAGCATTGCCACGGTACTTACCCCGTTGGCAGCCGCTACATTACTGGTATTCAGTCTGCTGTATACGCCCTGCGTGGCAGCCATCGCTTCTGTCCGCAGAGAACTGGGTGGAAAATGGGCCATTGCCGTGGTACTCTGGCAGTGTTTTGTGGCATGGGTGGCAGCCTTTTTGGTACATGGAATCGGAATGCTTCTGGGATGAAAATTCCTTGATAAGAGAATATTGGATAGAAGTGTGGGAGTGCGCAGCACGAAACAATTCGTAGGAATTAAAGGTGGGGCTTTTGCCCCCGACATTCATATATAATAGAAAACCTGCAGGGGATTATTCCTCCTGCAGGTATTTTATTACACATTTCAGCTCCGGAGAGATCCATTTGTTCCTATGATATAAAAGCTGCCGCCAGATATCCGGCTGAATCTCCGTCATGGGGAGACTGACGAGATTTCCCTTTGCCAGGTCCTCTGCGATCACGAACTCCGGCAGATAGGAGATGCCGAGACCCTGACACAGAAGATTGCGGATCAGCTGGGTATCGCCCACCTCCATGATGGGCATTGTCTCCTTACCGTTTTGGGAGAGCAGATCATCCAGAGCAGCCCGGTAACTCATGTTTTTCTCTGTCAGGATCAGCGGATATTCCAAAATCTGTTCCAGGGTGATCTGAGTCTGTCCGGCTAAGGGGTGACCGGCACCGGTGACAAAATGAATATCCACGGGAGCTTCGAAAGCGGTCACATAATTGTGATTAAAAATACGGCGGTCCAGCGTGTATACAATGTCCACTTGATTCTGTCCCAGCATCTGGAACATTTCGTCAGTGCTGGTAGCAATGATCTTCAGGCGGATGCCCGGATATTTTTCATGAAAATCCTTAAAACGGCTGTGAAATTCCCAGCTGGCCAGGGACTCTGCAATGGCGATCCGCACCAGTCCTTCGGGAGCGGTATTACCGCAGATGTGGGTGGCTTCCGCAGCGAGACGCAGGATCTGCTGGGCCAGGGGTAACAGCTTCTCCCCTTCGTTGGTCAGGGTTACGGTATGACCGATGCGCTCGAACAGTGGGATCGACAACTCTTTTTCCAGCTGTTTGATCTGAAAAGACACGGTGGACTGGGTGTAGCCCAGGCGCTGTGCCGCCAGTGTAAAGCTCTTCAGTTCGTTCACCATAACAAAGGTTTCCAGATTTTTGACATCCATAAAATAATTGCACCTTCTCGATTGAATTATTCGATCAATATGATAAAAATAATTTGTTTTTCAAATATTTATGAAAATTATATAATGAAAAAATAAGGCTGTCAATGTGAAAAGATGGCGGAAATATGGGAAAACAGCAAAAATATATGTCGTATCCCATGTTTAGAATAAGTAGTTTTGGGAAGGATCATGGGTATGGAAAACAGAGAAAGACTGGGGAGTCGTTTGGGATTTATCATGCTGTCGGCGGGGTGCGCCATCGGCTGCGGAAATGTGTGGAAATTCCCGTGGATGTGCGGGCAGAACGGTGGCGGAAGCTTCATGCTGATTTACGTGATCTGCCTGATCGTGCTGGGCCTGCCCACCATGATCATGGAATTCTCCGTGGGGCGTGCGGCGCAGACGAGTCCACTTTATATGTATCGGAAATTATCCGGCGGCAGGGGCAAATGGAATCTGTGGGGCATCGTCTGTCTCATCGGAAACATTGCGCTGATCGCTTTCTATGCGGTGGTGTCCGGATGGATCCTCTATTATTTTGTAAAATTTCTGACAGGGCAGAATCAGGATTTCGGTTTTGAAAAAATGATCACGACGCCCTCGGTGAATGTGACATATCTGTTAGTCACCTTGCTGATCGCTTTTGTCATTTTAAGCTTCCATCTGCAGGGTGGGCTGGAGCGTATTACCAAATATATGATGTCAGCATTGATCGTACTGATGCTGGTGCTGGCGGTACACAGCTTTACACTTCCGGGAGCAGGAGAGGGACTGAGCTTCTATCTGATCCCTCATTTTTCCAAAATCACCGGTTCTGTAGTGGTGGGCGCCATGAATCAGGCATTTTTCACCTTGTCCGTTGGAATGGGCGGTATGGCGATCTTCGGAAGTTATATCGGCAAGGACCGTTCTCTCATGGGGGAGTCTATCCATATTATTATCCTGGATACACTGGTGGCAGTGATTGCCGGTATCATTATATTTCCGGCATGCTTCACTTATGATGTGGAAGTGACAGCGGGCCCCAGCCTTCTGTTCGATACTATGGCAACTGTATTTAACCACATGGCAGGCGGCAGATGGTGGGGAACCTTATTTTTCCTGTTCATGGTGTTTGCAGCCATGTCCACAGTGTTAGGTGTATGTGAAAATATTCTGGCCATGGTCCGGGAACTGACCGGATGGTCCAGACCGGCAGGGTGCGTGGCGTGTGGTGTCGGATGTTTCCTGTTGGCTCTGACGACAGCACTGGGCTTCAGTGTATTTCATTTTCAGCCGTTTGCAGCGGGGACGACCTGGCTCGATTTCTGGGATTTCCTGGTGTCGAATAACATCATGCCTATAGGTTCTATCCTGCTGGCAGTATTTTGTTGTTATAAGGTCGGCTGGGGCTGGGACAAATTCCTGGAGGAAGCAAATGCCGGCAAAGGCTTAAAGGTCCAGCCGTGGATGAAACCGGTGTTTAAATATTTTGTGCCAGCGGCAGTGCTGTTCATCTATGTGTACGGAATGGTAAATTTTGCGTGGAAATAAAGCAAATAAAAATAGGCGGGCGGCGGAGTGAAAAGCTCCGCCGTTTTTCGTTGCATTGAAATGAAAAAATGGGTAGTATAAAGAATAGAAGAGCAGAGAAATCAGGAGGCATCTATGACAGAGCAGGAGATCCGAACGATATTACGCAGACAAAGAGAATATTTTGCTACAGGAGCTACGCTTTCCCGGGAATTCCGGGCAAAACAGCTGGGAAAGTTAAAGGCATCCCTGCAGTGCCATGAAACAGAATTGAACGATGCACTGCAACAGGATCTTGGGAAAAGCCGGATGGAAAGCTATATGTGCGAGATTGGACTGACGCTCTCGGAGCTGACCTGGATGCAGAAGCACCTGTGGGGGCTGATGCGGGAAAAGAGAGTGCAGACACCGTTATCGCAGTTCGCGGCGAGGAGCTTCCGGTCTCCGTCACCCTATGGCACCGTGCTGATCATGAGTCCCTGGAATTATCCGGTGCTATTGACACTGGATCCGTTGATCGATGCTATTGCCGCAGGGAATACCGCAGTGGTAAAACCCAGTGCCTATGCTCCGGCAACGGCAGTAGTGTTAAAAATGATTTTGGAAGAATGCTTCCAGACGGAATATGTGGCGGTAATCACCGGCGGCAGAGCAGAGAATCAGGCATTGTTACAGCAGCGGTTTGATATGATATTTTTCACCGGAGGCAAGACCGTGGGACGGGAGGTGCTTAGAAGCGCTGCGGAATATCTGACCCCGGTGACGTTGGAGCTGGGCGGGAAAAGTCCCTGTATCGTGGATGCTACGGCGAAGCTTCCGCTGGCGGCGAGGAGAATCGTATTCGGAAAATATCTAAACTGCGGGCAGACCTGTGTGGCACCGGATTATATTTTGTGCGATGGCCAGATCCGGGATCAGCTGGTGGAAACCATTCAGACTGAAATCATCCGACAGTTTGGTGCGGATCCCCTGCAAAATCCGGATTATGGAAAAATCATCAACGAAAAGCATTTTCACAGACTGCTGGGGCTGATGGATGCGGAAAAGACCGTCTGCGGCGGGCAGTATGACGAAAAGACTTTGCGGATTGCTCCCACAGTGATGACGGATGTGACCTGGGAAGATGCCGTGATGGGAGAGGAAATCTTCGGACCGATCCTGCCGGTGCTGACGTATAATGCACATGATGCAGAGAAAGGTGTTGCACAAAATGATTTTTGCAGGGATGCTTCCGGGACGCATGCAGCCACGGGAGACTTTGTGGATTGGGCAATCCGCTGTGTGGAGGAACATCCTCATCCTCTGGCTCTGTATTTTTTCAGCGAAGACAAAAAGGCCCAGAGGCGGATCCTGAACTATTGCCATTTTGGCGGAGGCTGCATCAACGACACCATCATCCACCTGGCCACCAGCGCCATGCCCTTCGGCGGCGTGGGCGAGAGCGGCATGGGCGGCTACCATGGACGCGCCGGATTCGAGACTTTCAGCCATTATAGAAGTATTGTGGATAAAAAGACATGGATGGATCTGCCGATACGGTACCAGAGGTATGATGAGATGAAAGAGAAGATGTTACGGAGATTTTTGAAGTAACGTCCTGAAAAGTGTATCTCAGAAGTGTAGCCCAGAGCGGGAATTACGTCCTGAAAAATGTAATAAATTACAGAAATAAGTCCTTAAAAGTGTATCACATATACAGTTTTAAGGACTTATTTCTGTTGACAAGGCAATTTTACTGAGATAGAGTAGAAGTAGATAACTATTGTGAATCATACAAGGGAGGCAGACATGCGACGGTTTGCATTGGAACGATTAAAAGAATGGAAAGAAAAAAAGAACCGGAAGCCGTTGATCATTCGCGGAGCCAGGCAGGTAGGAAAGACTTGGCTTATGAAGGAATTCGGAGCAAGCTGTTTTGAGAAAACAGCGTATGTCAATTTTGACAGTAATCCTCGTATGCAACAGGTGTTTGATGGAGAGATCAATGTAGAAAGGATTCTTCTGGCAATCAGCGTGGAGACAGGTGTTTCGGTCAAAAGTGAAGATACCTTACTTATTTTTGATGAAATCCAGGAAGTACCGAAGGCACTATCCTCTTTAAAGTATTTTTGCGAAAATGCTCCGAAATATGCCATTGTAGCTGCCGGCTCTCTGCTGGGTGTGGCGATGCACAAGGGCACCTCTTTCCCGGTAGGCAAGGTAGACTTCATGGATCTGTATCCGCTTAATTTTCAGGAATTTTTGTGCGCCTTGGGTGAAGAACGATTTGCAGAGCTTCTGCAGTCTGGGGATACGCAGATGATCAATACCTTCGCTTCCAAATACAAGGATCGTCTGAGAGAGTACTATTATGTCGGTGGCATGCCGGAAGTGGTCCAGTCCTATGTGAATGATAAAGACTTCGGGCGGGTCAGAGAGATTCAGAAAGATCTGCTGAATTATTACCGCCAGGATTTTTCCAAGCATGCGGAGAATTCTTTGGTTCCCCGATTGAACCTGGTGTGGGATTCCATTCCGATGCAGCTGGCAAAAGAAAATAAAAAATATATCTACGGGCAGGTGAGAGAGGGCGCCAGGGCAAAAGATTTTGAACTGGCAATCCAGTGGCTTTTGGATTGCGGACTGATCCATAAAGTAAACCGTGTGAGCAAACCGGCGTTACCATTAAAAGCTTATCTGAATCTGGATGCATTTAAAATATACCTGCTGGATATCGGATTGCTGATTGCCATGACGGATCTGGATGCAAGGGTGATTATCGATGGAAACCGGATATTTACAGAATTTAAGGGAGCTTTAACGGAACAGTACGTGCTCCAGCAGTTGATCTCTGAAGTGGGAGTCATCCCCTATTATTACAGCACGGAAAACTCTTCCGGAGAGATTGATTTCATGGTGCAGGGGAAAACCTCAGTCATTCCCATAGAGGTAAAAGCGGAGGAAAACCTCAGAGCGAAGAGCCTGAAGATGTTCTGCGAAAAATATCAGCCGAAAATTGCGATCCGGACGTCAATGTCGGATTACAGAGAGCAGGAATGGATGACGAATATTCCGCTTTATCATATAGATTATGTTAAAAAATATGTTGAAGAATAAATAAAAGGAGAAAAAAATGGCAGAGTTAGAAAACAGTAAGGATTTAATCAGTGTGTTATGGAGTGGAGCGGATATTCTTCGTTCTAAAATGGATGCTAATGAGTATAAGGACTACTTATTAGGAATTGTTTTTTATAAGTATCTTTCGGATTCATTTTTAATCAAGGTGTATGATTTGATCTATGATGAAAAGCCGGAGAACTTAAAGGTTGCTTTAGAAGCATATAAAGAAGCTCTGAAAGATAGCAGCGCAGAAGAATTAAAAGAACAAATCAAGTCAGAATGTCATTACGTAATTGAACCGGAACTTACATATACATGTTTTGCTGATGCTGCGAGGAACAATTCATTTAATCGAGAGCAGTTGCAGAAAGCCTTTAATAATATTGAACAAAGCGACCCTTTATTTGCAGATTTATTTACGGATATTGACTTATATTCTAATCGTTTGGGGACAGGAGATCAAAAACAGAGTGATACTATTTCAAATTTGATTAAGGAAATTGATAAAGCAGATTTATTGAATTCAGATGCAGAGATTTTAGGAAATGCTTACGAGTACCTTATCGGTCAGTTTGCATCGGAAACAGGAAAGAAAGCGGGAGAGTTCTATACGCCGCAGGCAGTATCAAAGATCTTGACAAGAATAGCGATTGCAGGACAGGAAGATAGAAAAGGATTATCTGTATATGATCCTTGCATGGGATCGGGTTCTCTTCTGTTAAATGCAAAAAAATATGCGAAAGAGCCTAATTATATTAAATATTATGGACAGGAACTGAACACTTCGACATATAACCTGGCTAGAATGAATATGTTTTTGCACGGAATAGTACCGGAAAATCAAGTCCTTCGAAATGGTGATACTCTTGATGGAGACTGGCCAACCGGCGAAGAAACTGATTTTAATATGGTGTTGATGAATCCACCGTATTCTGCAAAATGGAGTGCGGCAGCAGGTTTTTTACAGGATGAGAGATTTAGCGATTATGGTGTGCTTGCGCCCAAGTCAAAAGCTGATTATGCCTTTTTATTGCATGGTTTGTATCATCTGAAAAGTAATGGAACCATGGCAATTGTGCTACCACATGGTGTACTTTTCCGTGGTGCGGCAGAAGGTAAGATAAGAGAAAAATTACTTCGCTCCGGTAATATTTATGCGGTTATTGGATTGCCGGCAAACCTTTTCTACAATACATCAATTCCTACATGTATTGTGGTTTTGAAAAAACACAGAGAAGGTCGAGATGTTCTCTTCATTGACGCTTCACAAAAGTTTGAAAAAGGTAAAAAACAGAATGCCATGACAGATGGACATATTGATTCAGTTATGAAACTTTATAACGAAAGAGTAACGGTAGATAAAGAAGCATACCTTGCAAGTTTTGAAGACATTGAACGAAATGATTTCAATTTGAATATTCCTCGATATGTAGATAATTTTGAGAAGGAAGAAGAGATTGATCTAAATGAACTTTTGGTAAGTATGACAAACACGGATAAGGAATTGGAACAGGCACAAGGAGACTTTTTATTACTTATGAAAGAATTGACCTCACCGGATGAAGATGTCATGTTTGCTTTGAATGAGTTAATTAGAAAGATGGAGGGGTGATGGACATGGCAAAACCTAAAATTAGATTTAAAGGATACACAGACGATTGGGAACAGCGTAAGTTGGGAGAGGTATTCAAAGAATACTCCGAAAAGGGACATACAGAGCTACCAACATTGACAATTATTCAAGGGGGTGGGACTGTAAAAAGAGAAGATTCTGACAGAAATTTAATGTATGATGAAACAAATTTATCTAACTACAAAATGGTGCGAAAAGATGATTTTATAGTCCATCTTCGTTCCTTTGAAGGAGGGTTAGAAAAAGCTTCGTTAGATGGCATCATTAGCCCAGCGTATCACACTTTCCATAGTGATGAAGCAGATTCAAGATTTTATTATCCATACTTTAGATCATTTGAATTTATCAAGCATAAATTGGTACCTCATGTGTATGGAATTAGGGATGGAAGAAGTATAGACATTGAAGGAATGAAAAGTATTGAAATACCATATACATCATTGAGTGAGCAGAGGAAAATTGGAGATTATTTGGAGCTATTAGACCACCTCATCACTCTTCACCAGCATAAGTGTGAACAATTACAAAGTATGAAGAAATTTATGCTTCAGAATATGTTTGTATAAGTAAAAAACAAAAAAATATTGAAAAATTTTATAAGCAGTCATTTGGTAGAAAAAAGATTTTTAGGAATAGTGTAATTTGGGGCTTGCGATGATACACATCGTAAGCTTCAAAATTATAAATAAAGATAACTTGATTTTCGTGGACAATAATTAGAATACAATGTATCAAAAAAACAAACGTTATTTTCATTATACTCAAATAAACAGGGTCTGTTTGGGAACAGCGTAAGTTGGGGGATTTGGTAGGCATTTATGATGGAGTTCATCAAACTCCTGACTATCAAGACTCTGGGATAATGTTTTTATCAGTAGAAAATATTGCAACACTTAAATCAGAAAAATATATATCTGAAGAAGCCTTTGAAAGAGACTATAATGTATATCCTGAAAAGGGTGATATTCTGATGACTAGGATTGGAGATGTTGGCACTACGAATGTGGTAGAAACAGCAGAAAAAGTAGCATTTTATGTGAGTTTGGCATTGCTCAAACCAAACGGAATTGATTCTTATTTCTTAAGTAATGCAATGAAAACTAATGATTTTCAGAAAGGCTTAAGAGAACGTACCTTAGTAACTGCGATACCACAGAAAATTAACAAGGATGAGATTGGTAAGATTAATATTTTCATTACCAATAATGATGAAGAACAAAAGAAAATCGGAGCCTATTTTTCATCCCTCGACCACCTCATCACTCTTCACCAGCGAAAAAATATTTATTTTTATGAAAAAGTTACTCTTGTTTGGGAACAGCGTAAGTTGGGAGAGGTATTCAAAGAATACTCCGAAAAGGGACATACAGAGCTACCAACATTGACAATTATTCAAGGGGGTGGGACTGTAAAAAGAGAAGATTCTGACAGAAATTTAATGTATGATGAAACAAATTTATCTAACTACAAAATGGTGCGAAAAGATGATTTTATAGTCCATCTTCGTTCCTTTGAAGGAGGGTTAGAAAAAGCTTCGTTAGATGGCATCATTAGCCCAGCGTATCACACTTTCCATAGTGATGAAGCAGATTCAAGATTTTATTATCCATACTTTAGATCATTTGAATTTATCAAGCATAAATTGGTACCTCATGTGTATGGAATTAGGGATGGAAGAAGTATAGACATTGAAGGAATGAAAAGTATTGAAATACCATATACATCATTGAGTGAGCAGAGGAAAATTGGAGATTATTTGGAGCTATTAGACCACCTCATCACTCTTCACCAGCGAAAGTGTGAGGAAACAAAAAAACTAAAAAAATATATGTTACAAAAAATGTTTCCACAAAATGGACAGACCGTTCCAGAAATTCGATTTGCAGGTTTTACTGATGCTTGGGAACAGCGTAAGTTAGGAGAAATTGCTTCTTCTTTTGAATACGGATTAAATGCAGCAGCAAAAGAATACGATGGAGAAAATAAATATATTAGAATCACGGATATTGATGATAACACACATGAGTTCTTGACATATAATCTTACTTCTCCGGATATCGATTTGACAGATGTAGAAAATTACAAATTGGCAGAAGGAGATATTTTGTTCGCTCGAACAGGTGCAAGCGTTGGAAAATCCTATATTTATAGGGATTCCGATGGATTGGTTTACTATGCTGGATTTTTGATTCGAGCCAGAATTAGGGAAGAATATGATGCTGAATTTGTATTTCAAAGTACGCTGACAGATAAATATAATAAGTACATTGCGGTGACATCTCAGCGTTCTGGACAGCCAGGAGTGAACGCACAGGAGTATTCGGAGTTTGAAATCCGAGTCCCTGAAAAGGAAGAACAGACAAAAATCGGAACTTATTTTCATAACCTCGACCACCTCATCACTCTTCACCAGTGTAAGTGTCATCTTTTGCTCAAGTTACTACATAACGATTGGGAACAGCGTAAGTTGGGGAAATTGGTCGATCGTGTAACAAGGAAAAATCAAGATTTAGTGTCCGAGTTACCGCTTACAATATCGGCTCAATATGGACTGATTGATCAGAATGAATTCTTTGATAAGAGAGTAGCAAGTAAAGATGTCAGTGGTTATTATCTGATTGAGAATGGAGAGTTCGCATATAATAAAAGCACTTCAACAGATGCTCCTTGGGGAGCTGTTAAAAGGTTGGATCGTTATGAAAATGGTGTATTATCAACACTTTATATTGTATTTGGAATAAAAGAAAATAATCCTGTAGATTCTGATTTCCTGGTATCGTACTACAGTACAAATTTATGGCATAAAGGTATTCATGAAATTGCAGCAGAAGGAGCGAGAAATCATGGACTTTTGAATATTGCACCAGCAGATTTCTTTGAGACGGAGCTGACGATGCCACAAGATATTGAGGAACAGAAGAAAATTGGAAAGTATTTTGAGGAGCTAGAAAGGCTCATCACTCTTCACCATCGCAAGTACATTTATATATTAAAATCACCATAAAACGATGTAAACAATCGTAAGCCAAAATAAAATATAGAGTAAACAAAAAAGTAGTAAGATATGGTATACTAAAATAGAAATTGCTTATACAAATTAAGGCATCAGACAAGATATATGTGGTAAAGTACACGTTGAAAAATCCAAGTTAATTGTGTTGGGAGGCTACTATGGCGGAATTAGAAGCAGTAATAGAACAAAAACTTATTGAACAGTTGATTTATGGGGATTCACAATGGATTTACAGGAATGATTTAAAAACAGAGGAAGATCTCTGGAATAATTTTAAATATATTCTGGAACAGAATAATAAAGAGAGATTGAATGGAGAACATTTGTCTGATTCTGAATTTGAACAGGTGAAAAATCAGTTACAGTTTTCTTCATTCTATAAAGCGGGAGAATGGCTGGTTGGTGAAAATGGAAAGGTTATGGTCCATGTACAGCGAGATACTGAGAGACTCCATTTGGTTGTAATGAATCATGAGCATATTGCTGGCGGTAGTAGTGTTTATGAGGTTATTAATCAGTATAGAGCATTAGCTGATGAGGATAGCAGACAAAACAGAAGATTTGATGTCACCCTTATGATCAACGGTCTGCCTCTGATACATATAGAGCTAAAGAACAAGCAACACTCTTACATGGATGGATTTTGGCAGATCAAAAAGTACATTGGTGAAGGTAAATTTACAGGTATTTTTTCGTCTGTGCAAATGTTTGTTATCAGCAATGGCGTAGATACTAAATATTTCTCAGCGGCAAGTGATGCGGATTTGAATTCAAAATTTATTAGTGGATGGCTGGATAGAGAGAATAATCCTGTTTCAGATTATCTTGATTTTGCCAAGAGTGTACTCCGAATCCCAGAAGCACATGAGATGATAGCAAGATATACAGTCTTGGATGAAGACGCCAAGCGACTGATTTTGCTTCGCCCCTATCAGATACACGCGATAGAGGCTATTCGTGATGCATCAAAAACAGGACAGTCCGGTTATGTATGGCATACAACCTGTCTCTTATACACATCTGACGCTGCCGACGACTAGTCGAG